>CEVA01243611.1_pt1 | contig 11744 bp, 8 predicted proteins | sample 361521 | NCBI WGS metagenome assembly CEVA01 (sample SAMEA2622823, study PRJEB7988) | marine metagenome | isolation source: saline water (ENVO:00002010), including | reverse complement strand
CTATCAACATCAAGGTCATCTTCTTCAGCGCTTTGCTCGTCTGCGGCGTTTTCATCAATTAGCTCGTCAATATCAACATCATCAACATCATCAACATCGCTTTCATCAGCATCTGCTGCTGGCGCTTCTGCCGCTTCATCAAGCAGACTATCAACATCAAGGTCATCTTCATCAGCGCCTTGCTCGTCTGCGGCGTTTTCCTCTAGTAAATCATCAACATCAAAATCGTCATCCGCCGGCTCGGACTGCGTCTCATCAACAAGCTCATCAATATCGAAGGTGTCATCCCCTGACTCGGCATCTGTCTGCTCGAGCTGTTCGTCAGCCAACTCTTCAGACAATGCGGCCATCGCCTCATCGCTATCATCGCTCGCTTCTTCACCGGTAGCGTTTGCCTGTGACTCGTCTTCGCTATCATCGGTGGCAAATAAGTCGTCAATATCTTCATCGCTAAGAATATCGCTATCTGGTTCATTTTCTTCTGGCACATCAACACTGATGTCATCGCCAGGGGCATCAAAATTTTGCTGTAATACCGCTTCTTCTTGGCTCACTTCAGTATCAGACTCATCGTCAAATACCACGTCATCATCAAGTAAGCCGTCTAACTCGTCTTGGTCTAACAGTGAGTCGATATCGTCAGCCCCATCACCGCCTTCATCTAAAATATCGTCGCTTTGATCAAGGAAGTCGTCATCGTCTAACTGAATGCCCGGCTCATCTAACGCATCATCGGGGTCATCGAGTGGTAAATCATCAAGGCTGTCGTCTAAACTGTCGTCATCCGCACCTAAATCTAGGTCATCGATACCGGCCTCAGGTTGAGTTTGCATTTGCGGCGTCGGTGTTTGTGGTAGGAATTCATCGTCGTCGCTTGGCTCAGGCTCTTTTGCTGACTGGCGTTTCTTTAAAATGAAAATAATTAACCCGAGCACGGCTAATGCTGGAATAGTCATCATCAAAACTAATTTCAGCCACGTTGGGATGCCTTCGAGCGCACTTTGTTCTTGCTGCGCTTGCTGTAACTTCTGCTGCGCCATGGCCTCACGTTCAGCCAGTATTTGTTGCAGCTGGCGCTGCAACTCTGCGTCCTTTTCGTCAAGCTGATCTTTGACTGTGGCAAGCTGTTCGCTGATCTTCTCCAGTTGCGATTTCAGCTGACGATTCTCAGTCAATATCGCCTCTACATCGGTCACAGACGACTTGAACTGCTCTTGTAGCTCCACCAACCGCTCGCCTTGTAAACGCTTAAGCTGCTCTAATTCGCTTTTCAGTTCCGTTTTGGCTTTTTCGACATCTTCTTGACGCGCCGATGTGGTTTTTTTCGCGACCAGATCGATTTCATTGCTATTGAGCGTGCCGTTTTTAATTTTCTCCCACAAACGGTCATCTTGCTCAGACTTTTGTCGTGCCTGAGCCGGGTCAATAGTACGAATTTCATTTAACGAGGGAATACGCAAATATGCGCCATCACGCATGTGGTTAAGGTTTTTGTCTAAAAATGAGTCGGGGTTTTTCTCGTAAAGGGCAACCATTACTTGATACATGGTCACTGAGTTGTCGGGACGCACCTTGGCAGCGATTCGCCACAAGGTGTCAGTTGGCTTAATGGGTCCGATAGAGCGGCCTTGAGCACCATAGTCGACCCCTTTAGGACCACGAATTTCAGTGCTTTGCGCACTCGTGCCAGCCGCTACTAGGGTCGCGACAACAAAAACCAGTGTAACTAAACCGCGCATGCTTTTCCTTTACTCATTTTTTTGTGCTTTATGGAAGGTTATCGGCCGCAAAAGCCATCTCCCGAGTCATTGTTTTTCTTGTGTTTATCAGCAAGCTTTATTCCACTTTCAAACTATAAACCAGATATAGGGGAATATCCACGCCGGAAAGGGAATTTCACTTTACTCCGAAACAATTGATAACTAAGAAAAAAGCGGCAATTTGCCGCTTTTTTACTGTACTTACTCGCCGTTGGCCTTCATTTTACAAATATTCGGCAATGAGCGCCTCAGCAATCTGTACGCTATTGGTCGCCGCACCTTTGCGGGTGTTATCGCTGACGATCCACAAATTTAAACCGTGTGGATGAGAAATATCTTGCCGCACGCGGCCAACATAGACGCTGTCATTGCCGCTTGCATCAGTCACCGGCGTCGGAAAATCATGGTCATCATTGATAAGCTCAACGCCAGGGGCTTGATCGAGCAGCTGTTTAACGTGCTCAACATCCACTGGCATACGTGTTTCTAGGTGTACCGCTTCAGCATGACCGTAAAATACCGGCACGCGCACCGCTGTTGGGTTCACTAATACGCTGTCATCACCAAGAATTTTTTGCGTCTCCCACACCATTTTCATTTCTTCGCGGGTGTAGCCATTGTCTTCAAACTTATCAATTTGCGGAATGACGTTAAAAGCCATTTGCTTGCTAAAAACTTCATTTTCCATGGGCCGGCCATTCATTAAGTGCGCCGTTTGCTTAGCCAGCTCTTCCACCGCCTCTTTACCTGCCCCCGACACCGCTTGGTAGGTTGAGACGTTAATACGATCAATGCCATAGGCGTCATAGATAGGCTTCAGTGCCACCATCATCTGAATAGTGGAGCAGTTCGGATTGGCAATGATATTACGATTTCGAAAATCTGCTAGCGCTGAGCTATTCACCTCAGGCACAACCAGTGGCACATCAAACTCATAGCGAAACTCTGAGGTATTATCGATGACGATACAACCAGCTTCGGCGGCAATGGGAGCATATTTTTGTGACACGCTGCCACCAGCCGAGAACAGACCAATATGGGCATCAGCGAAGTCGAATTGCTCGACATCCAACACCTCAATGCTCTGGCCATTAAACTCAATTTCCTCACCGGCAGAGCGACTGCTAGCCAATGGATAAAGGTTATCAACCGGAAAGTTACGCTCCGCGAGCGTTTCGATAATTTGGCGACCTACGAGCCCTGTGGCTCCTAATACCGCGACGTTAAACTTTTGCGACATGCTATTTCCTCAGGCATTAAATACTGAACCCCAGTGCAGCCAGCGCACTGAGGTGAGGGTTATCACCGCGCAGCCGCAAGGTGCTGAGCTCGCGGCGAACCGGATAATTCTTTCTTAGGCTATCAAAGCCCTCTGTCGCGAGTGCTTGACGCATAATGGCATCATCGCGACGAACGTCATAAATAAGGTGCACAAGCGAGCCAAGCTCCTGCAATGTCCAACTAGGGCTTAATGTGAGTTCATTTAAACTCGGCGTCGGCAGCAGCTCACTGAGGGTGGCTTCAGCGCGAATCCCCAAGTGCTGACATAACGCTTGATACAACATAAAGGTGCCTCGGCCTTTGCCTTCGAGAGTATGACCGCCAATATGCACCGTAGCTAAATCCACATAATTCATCAGCTCAGTAAGAATATGCGGCTCATTTTCCCACACATCTAATACCAGATGCAGGTCATTGTCACTTTGCTGACGCGCCAGCAATGCAGCGTTATCAATCACATCACCGCGACTGGCATTAATGATCACCTTGTTGCTGGCTAAAGCCGCAATGCGCTCGGCATTGAGTAAGTGCCGCGTTTGATGACAGCCTTCTTTTACCAAGGGCACATGGAAGCTAATGATGTCTGCTTGCGCTAGCGCCTGCTCTAGTTCGTACCATTGGCCGCTGTCACCTCGCGCGGCACGCGGCGGGTCAACCAGCAAGGTTTGCACACCGATGGCGGCGAGCTTATCGGCTAAGCATTGGCCAATATTGCCAACACCCACAATAGCCACCTTCTTAGTGAATAGCGAAAACCGTTGTTGCTGCGCTAACACCAGCATGGCACTTAGCACATACTCTGCTACCGCAATGGCATTGCAACCTGGGGCATTGGTAAAAGGAGTACCACGGCTTTGCAAATACCCTTGGTCGATATGATCGATACCAATGGTCGCCGTGCCAACGAAAGAGAGTTGCGTGTTGCTATCTAGCAGCTGCTCGTTCACCTGGGTCACCGAGCGCGTTAGCAGTACATCGGCATGCTGCGCTTGTGCCGCTGTGAGTGTGCGCCCATCGAAGCGCTCGACATCGCCCAGCGGTGAAAACAATGCATCCACCAAAGGCATATTTTGATCAGCTAATATCTTCATGGCAGTTATCCCAGCCCAGTTTGGAGCGCCATTCTAATCGCCCTTGGCACACAAAGCAAAAAGCCACACATCAGCGTGGCTTTATGATTAACAAAGCAGCAAAATTAGCCTTTGTATTTACTCATCACCAATGTGGCGTTGGTACCGCCAAAGCCGAAGCTATTCGACATCACGGTATTAAGCTCCACATCGCGGCGCTCAGTGGCTATATCCAAACCTTTTGCTTGCTCGTCCAACTCATCAATGTTGATAGATGGCGCTACAAAGTTATTCTCTAGCATGAGCAAAGAGTAAATCGCTTCATGGACACCGGCTGCGCCCAGCGCATGACCCGTCATTGCTTTAGTGGCGCTAATAGCTGGTGATTGCTCACCAAATAGCTCTTGAATTGCGCCGAGCTCTTTGACATCACCTACTGGCGTTGAGGTGCCGTGGGTATTGAGGTAGTCAACAGGCCCTTGCAGGTTTTGCATCGCTTGTTTCATACAGCGAACGGCACCCTCGCCCGATGGCGCCACCATATCGAAGCCATCGGAAGTTGCACCATAACCGGTGATTTCGGCGTAGATATGCGCGCCACGGGCCAATGCATGCTCTAGCTCTTCAACCACGACGATACCGCCGCCACCAGAGATGACAAAGCCATCTCGGTTAGCATCATAAGTACGAGACGCCTTTTCTGGCGCATCATTATACTTGGTCGACAAGGCGCCCATAGCATCAAATTCCATCGCAAGGGTCCAGTGCAGCTCTTCACCGCCACCGGCGAAAATAACATCTTGCTTACCTAGTTGAATTTGCTCTACCGCATGGCCAATACAATGCGCCGAGGTGGCACAGGCCGAACTGATAGAGTAATTCACACCTTTAATTTTAAACGGCGTGGCCAAACACGCCGAGGTGGTACTAGCCATGGTGCGCGGGACCATGTATGGGCCTACCCGCTTAACTCCTTTCTCGCGAAGAATATCGGCGGCTTCCACCTGATACTTCGATGAGCCACCACCAGAGCCAACAACCAATCCGGTGCGCTCATTAGACACTTGCTCGTCGGTGAGTTTAGCGTCAGCAATGGCCTGAGCCATTGAGATATAAGAATAGGCTGCTGCATCACCCATAAAGCGGTGGGCTTTGCGGTCAACGTGATCTTTAACATTAATATCAATGTGGCCAGAGACCTGGCTACGCAAATTGTATTCTGCAAATTCAGGGTTAAAGGCAATACCACTTTTACCCGTTTTTAGAGATTCCAGTACTTCTTCTTTGTTATTACCGATGCTAGAGACAACACCGATACCCGTAATGACGGCTCTTCTCATGAGAATTTACCTTAGCTTAGATCTAAATTGCGTATAGTTTACGCGGAAACTGATTCCGAAGTGGTCATTCCAGCGTACATATGTACACTGAAATTTTCAAGCGCCCGAGATGATCTTTTAGTGACAATATACGCACCGCTGTAAAGTCGCTAAAATAGTGGGCAAAGACTTACTCAAAGAGCCAAAATGATTACCCACGCTAAAATCCATTTTAATGACTGTGGCACCCCCGTCGCCGATGATTTTGACGATGTTTACTTCTCTAATGAAGACGGCCTGGCAGAATCTGATTATGTATTTTATCAGCATAACCACATCAGTGAGCGACTACGCGGTCATCCGCGCGAGCAATTTGTCATTGCCGAAACAGGGTTTGGTACGGGTTTAAACTTTTTGAACGCATGGCAACGCTTTGCCACCCAAACAGAGAAAAAAGCCACCCGGCTGCATTTTATTTCCTTTGAAAAATTTCCTATTCAGCGTCAGGATTTAGCTCGAGCTCTAGCAGCCTGGCCGCAACTGAGCCATTACAGTGAGCAACTGGTAGCACAGTACCCCGAGGCCTTGCCTGGTTGCCATCGCCTGCACTTTGGTGATGTGACCTTGGATTTATGGATTGGCGATGTGCTTGATAGCATCGAGCAGATGAACTTCAATCAGCATGGTCTCGTCGATGCGTGGTTTTTGGATGGCTTTGCCCCGAGTAAAAATCCTGATATGTGGCAGCAGTCTTTGTTCGATGCTATGGCACATCTTGGTCGCGAAGCCGCCACCTTTGCCACCTTCACCGCTGCAGGCTTTGTACGCCGAGGGCTGCAGCAAGCCGGGTTCAAGGTGAATAAAGTGAAAGGCTATGGCCGCAAGCGCGAGATGATAGTGGGTGAGCTTGAACGTACCACCGCGACCACCAATGTTCTGGCGCCATTTGTTCGCCATACCCGCCCCTTAGATAAGGTTGCCATTGTTGGTGGTGGCATTGCTGCGGCGACATTGGCTCATCGGTTAACGGCACGCAATATTCCTTGCACCCTCTTTTGCGCTGACGACGAACTGGCTCAAGGTGCGTCACATAACAAACAAGGCGCAGTGTATCCGCACTTGCAAGCAGATGTATCGCCCTCCAGTGAGCTCTTCGCGCACAGCTTTTTATATGCCAAGCGCTTGTACGAGCAACTGGCAAACGATGTTGATTTTGCCCACCAATGGTGTGGCGTGCTGCTACAAGGCGTTAAAGAGGAAGGAAAAAAACGCCATGCCAACTTGCTCAGTAAGAACAATTGGCCGCAGTGGTTGATACAAGGTGTCGATGCGGAGCAAGCCAGCGATATTGCCGGCATTGATACTCCCTATGGTGGTTTATTCATCCCTGATGCGGGCTGGGTTAGCCCCGTGGAACTGGTGCAGGCACTAGTCACTCACGCCAAGCAACAAGCGCAGCTCGACATTCACTTTGCCACTCAGGTTACGGCCGTTAATCGCGTGGGTGAGCGGTGGCAGCTGCTGTGCAAAAACAAGGGCTATGACGACTTTAGCGATGTATTTATTTGTATGGGGGAGCACTCCACTGAGCTGTTGCCAGAGAATGAGTTGGCGCTACAAAGTGTGCGCGGTCAAGTATCACACCTGAGCGCCAGCGATAACTCGCGCAAGCTCAACACTGTGCTTTGCCACAAAGGGTATTTTACACCGGCTCACGATGGCAGCCATTGTATGGGTGCAACCTTTGAAAAAGACACCCAAGCGCGGGATATTCGCGATGCTGATGATCGCACTAATTGGCAACAATTTGCCGGGTTTTATGGTGAATGCGACTGGACTCAAGAGTTGCAGGATATTAACGGTGCCAAAGCCGCTATTCGCGCGACCCTCGCAGATCATTTGCCTATTATTGGGCAATATGCGCAACAAGACGATTATATAGCGGCCTTCCCTTTGCTACCTAAAGGACAGTGGCAAGGCCAGCAACCGCTGCGTCATCAAAACCCTGGTTTACACTTGTTTACTGGCTTAGGGGCACGAGGCTTGTGCACGGCTCCGCTGTGCGCTGAGAGCTTAGTTGCCAGCCTATGTGACGAGCCATTGCCGATTTCAAATCGTGTCGATCAGGCCCTGCACCCTGCCCGTTTTATTATTCGCGACCTAAAGCGCGGACAAATAAAGTGATTTTTGGTTAAATATAGGTTAAATTTTATAATATAAAGATGTGTTTATAATCGGAGTGAAACCATGAATAACGCTTTTCGCCGACTTGCTACCACCCTTGCAGGAAGTGTTTTGGTAGCGGCGAGCAACCTAGCCTATGCGGACTTGTCTTTGCTACCTTTGCCAGAAGATTTTACCACCCGCATGACCGTGGAAAAAAAATACCCCATGGTGCTTGATGGTTTCACTCGACTCAGTGACAACGAAGTCACTGATTTTTATCAGAGTAAGCTGGGTGAGCCGTTGAATATTACCAGTGATATTGGCCGCTTTACCTTGTTTTATGATGTAAACGGCCATCCGGTACGCATTAGTGTGTATCAACGTGATGAGTGGACAGAAATCAGTGCCATGGTCAGCGCCGCTAACGAATAAGCTACGCTGATGAGCCTTATGGCTTAGCTATTTGAATCACTACGCGACGGTTTTTGCCGCGACCAATCACCGTCTCGTTTGGAGCCACATGGCGCTTCTCGCCAAACCCCGTAGTCACCAACTTACCTTCATCTACACCTAACTCTTTAATATACTCGGCAATCGCCGCCGCACGGCGTTTAGAAAGTTCGAGGTTATTCCAACGTCCACCATAGCTATCGGTGTAGGCTGAGATCATCACCGACTCTATTTCTTTGTCATGCTTGAGGTACTCACCTATCTGTGCGAGGCGCTTTTTCGATGATTTGGTCAACTCGCTAGAGTTTTTCTTGTAGTTCATCACCGTAAACGCGATATCTTCAAAACTAAAAGGCAATAATCCGTCACGACATTGTAAAAACGCCCAATACGCTTGCTTAAAATTAACCGACGATAAGCCCACCGAAACCTGATCACGGGTGTTACGCCAGTCTTGGTAGTAAAAAGTGGGGTGATTGCCCTTTTCTAGCTCTGAGAGCATCTCCCAGGCCGTGCTGTCACCGAGCTCGCCATCGAATTGTCGCAGTAGCTCCATTGACGCTAACGCTTTCGCATGGGTGCCTGGGCGCCAGCTTGGCGGCACCGCTTCCAATGCGGCTAAGTCATAATTATTGGGGCGAACAACCATGTCCAAATTAAAGTTTAAGGCTTTATTTTTGCTGGCATGAGCGCGGAATATGGCTTCGCCATAATAGGGAACTTCATGATTAAGTTGGCACTGTAAACGCGAGTTTTCTACCAAGGTCCAATGCGAGGACTGTGCTGAAGCCTCATAGCTGCGCATCGCCGCCTGCGCTTGGGCGCTTAACAACACACTCAATGCAATTAATGAAAACCTAATCATGATGTGAACATACCTCGTCGAATCATTGACGCTTTTACCGTGTACGAAACGCAATGCAATACTTGTACCACAGAAAACGAACATGATGGCACTATGGCGTGATTAATTTTACCTTAGCCCCTGTTGGCATGGCGCAGTTTTTGCCATAATAGCCGGCCTTTATTGGCTTTGGGCAGTATTATGGCAGACACAGAACCAACACGCTTTGCACAGCGCTTTCGCGGCTTCTTTCCTGTAGTTATCGACGTGGAAACCGCTGGCTTTAATAAAAATACCGACGCATTGCTTGAAATTGCTGTCACCACATTAAAAATGGATGAGCAAGGCTACTTGCACCTAGACCAAACGCAACATTTTCATGTTGACCCTTTTGAAGGGGCAAACATCGAGCAATCGGCTATTGAGTTTAATGGTATCGACCCTTTCTCGCCATTGCGTGGCGCGGTGGATGAAAGCGAAGCAATAAAAAGTATCTGTAAATTTGTACGCAAAGCGCAAAAAGATGCTGGTTGCCAACGCTCCGTGGTGGTTGCTCATAATGCCGCCTTTGACCATGGCTTTTTAAATGCCGCCATTGAGCGCTGTAAAATTAAACGCACGCCATTTCACCCTTTTGTAAGCTTTGACACCACGTCGCTGGCCGGATTAGCGTTGGGACAAACGGTACTGGCGAAAGCGTGTCGCACTGCGGGAATCGAGTTTGATAATGCCCAAGCACACAGCGCCTTGTATGATACAGAGCGTACCGCTGAGCTGTTCTGCTTTATCGTTAACAGATGGCAAAGCTTGGGAGGCTGGCCGCTCGCTAGTACCGAGACTAGCGAAGAGCCTACACCGCCGGCAAATACCGAGGGCGTCTAAGGCCGCAAGTGCCTTAAAGTGGAAATTGTTGAGTGATTTTGCCTTCACTCAACAGCGCTGAATGCGGCGGATAGATACGCGATATCTGCGTGGTATCATGGGCAATTTTCAGCTCCACTCCAGGGTGCATTAAGTCATTTACCCGCACACGGCTCGTGCCCAACAACATATTAATACGCTGTTGCACGAGTCGCTTTTTCTTCTCTAACCCTTGCTTGATGGCCACCCACTGAGCTTCATGCTTATCCAAATGTGCGCACTGACGTTTGCGTTTGTCATTATCCGCCTCTTTTAGGGCCTTTTTACGAAGCACCTGTAAGGCATCAAACTTCTCGTTAATGCGTTTTTGCTGTTCAGCTAAGGTTTTACGCTTTTGTTTTAGTTCATAGTAATACTGACCCAGATACACTTTAGTGCGTGTACCCGATGGCGCACCTAACTCGCCAGTTTCTATGCGCAAAGCATTGCTGACAAAGCCACCAATCAACTTGCCTCGGGGGTTTTTGCCCCGACCAACACGAATTAAGCGCCGAGCGCTTAGCTCACAGTGCAGTGCTTGGCGGTCGATAAAGATATCTTGCTGCGATTGAATATCACTGTATTGAGCATAGCCAATAGAGACACTGCGTTTAGCTTGAATACGACAACTACAGGGCTCAGACTCGTCTCGTTTGCGTCCGATCACGCCCTTAACGACGGTGATCTCATTGTCGCTTTGTAGCGTTGCCGATTCGACAAAGCCCAAGACGGTGATATCACCAGTGGCGACAATTTGCATCGCATCTTTTACATCACCGCTGACAATCACACTGCCCTCGAAGCGAATATGCCCCGTTGTTGCATCAACAAAGTCGTAGCACAGCACATCGTCCACTCGCACACCCCGAGCAAGTGCAACCGGCACCCCGACAGCGTCGGCCACCAAAAGGTTCTCATTGTCACTATCTAGACGCGTGCCTTCCATGACCTCAAGCGGAAACTGCCGACCGGGTTTAGGCGCAAGTTGCTCACCAAATAAATTGTACCCAGGTTCCCCTGCCGTTGCTGGTACTCTTTGCATTAACGGGCTACCCGGCTTCACCGTAATAATATCGCCAAGATCGCGCATATCCACCTTGCCATTTTCAGCTTCTTTCGGGCATAAAACGCGATCTTGAGCGGTGGCGCATAGACGAATAAAACGTGCATCTTCACCACTTTTGGCTTTACGCCCAACAGCAACAATCGCCGTGGCACGCCCCCCTGGTGGCAGCTCAAACTGCTTTGCTAGCAATAACTCAAGCGCTTTACGACTAATACCTTTTTTAATTCCAGCTTCACGAAGTTGGCGCACAGCGTTGTCTAAATCTAAAATTTCACCACCACGAGCGCAGGTGAGCTCGCCCTCTGCCATCATCAGTGGTTCATCGATATTCACATTCAGACGAGCATTAACTGCCCGCGCTACAACACGTGACTGGTTAGACTTAGACGGATTAAATAATGCCGCGATATTGGCATCAAGAATTTCACAGTCGGCGTAAGGCGATTGCGCCAGTAACTCCATAAGCTGGGTAGCGCTGGCAGGTACTGAGCCATTCATGGGATGATCAATTAAGCTCACCTCGCCACTGAGCTTATCAAAGGCAAATAGGGACACGTTATTTTACTTCCAAGAAGCGCCCATCAAGTGAGCACGATTTTATTATTAGTGTTTTTGCATCGATCGCTATTTGACCATACTCATACTTAATTGTTAAGTAATTGTTCATACTCTTTTCGCAGTTGTTATAGCAAATGCGTTGATTTTGCACAGGGAATAGGCAAACACGCCTGATTTATAAGAAATTCAGTTGCTTTCGCTTGTAGTAGGGTCACGCTCTCAGTTATACTTATGGATACTGAAACGTATTTCAGGGGCTGATTAGGATTCGACGGGATTCAAGACGCCTGAGGTGCATGTCGAGGTGCGGTTGGCCTCGTAAAAAAGCCG
>CEVA01076099.1_pt1 | contig 11747 bp, 15 predicted proteins | sample 361521 | NCBI WGS metagenome assembly CEVA01 (sample SAMEA2622823, study PRJEB7988) | marine metagenome | isolation source: saline water (ENVO:00002010), including | reverse complement strand
TTAAAATCTCAATGCCAAGGACAAAAAAACTATGAGATACACAAAAAAACAAATAGAAGAAATGGATAAAACCGAAAGACCGTGGAAAGCCACGGTCTCTCATAAATGGTTACGTTTCCTCTGCAATAACAAGAAAGCTCGTATTCTTGATTTTGGATGCGGAAAAAGAGCAACAATGCCACAAGTCCTACGTGACCAAGGATACAAAAACGCTTTCGGTTACGACATCATGTTTGAAGAACACAAAACAGAAGATCAAGACCGCTTCAATGGCACATTAGAAAAGTCGGCATTCAATGCTCTTGGTACAGCAACCATGTGGGGATCTGAATGGCAAGATCACAAAACCTTCTTCTGGCACTACATCGTTGTGTCAAACGTAATAAACATCCAACCCACAAAAGAACACATCTATTCAACACTGAAGACTATAAACTCACTAATCAAACCAAAAACAACAGCAATCATTAACTACCCAACCAACCCAAGAACACTACCCGAGATAAGCAACGGAATGTTCCGAGACATGATAGATGATGTTTTTAATGCAAACCCAAAACATAAAGTCCTGTGCACCTTCGGCAGTCACGGAGTCATCGCATTAATCAAGGGAGGTGGAAAATGAAAAAAGAACTACCATACACGACAGCGTGGCAAGTCATCATCTTCGACATGCAAGATTATTGCGAAAGTGTTTTCTTTAAAGATTGGGCACATGCTCAAACATACGCAAAAAGAAAAAACGACACATTTATGATGACAAACAACTGCTTCAAACATGCTGTAACAAAACTAATCCCAATATTTACACAACCATTAACACATGAAAACACAGTTTTCGCAAAAAAGACACTCGATGAAATTGAAGAGGAAGTAGATATTCTTCTCTTCAAAGCAGAACAAAGAGAACGAAAGGAGGCTACCAAGGAGAAAGAAAACTAAAAGACCGTAATGATCTAAATACTTCTAACAAAAGGACTTAACAATGAGTAGTGCAAATGTTGTAGTTTTGATGGGCAATCTAACAAGAGATCCCGAACTCAAAGAAATCTCGAAAGGGACTTCTGTATGTGAGTTTGGCCTCGCAGTCAATCATGAGTACACAGACAAAAAAGGCGAAAGACAAAAAGATGTCTCCTTTTTCGACATCAACGCTTGGAATAAAACAGGTGAAGCATGTCACGAATACCTTGAAAAAGGTAGAGGAGTACACGTAGTTGGTCGTCTCAAACAAGAACGATGGGAAACGGATCAAGGCGACAAGCGTAGTCGCATCCGAGTCGTTGCCCACAGCGTTCAGTTTCTTCCTCGTGCTCAGAACAATGAGGAATAAAACAACATGAAATGCTGCATCTGCAAAAAAGAAATAACTCCAGAACCCAATGGGTGGGATGGCGGGCATAATCCCGACCCCTACCCTCATGAGGATGGAGAAGCATGTTGCACTCGATGCAATTTCTCTGTTGTTTTACCTTTACGAATGACGCAAATCAAAAGTGAAAATGTTTCACGCATTGCTGATGTTCTGAAGGACAAATAATACAAAACCCCTCGCAGTCATTTCGATGATTGCGGGGGGACCATTTCAAAATTACTTTAACTGCCTCAACAAACCAAGGAGAAAGAAAATGGAAACTTTACTTCATCACAACTCAAAGACTTACAAAGAAGCTGCAAGCGAAGCATCTAAATGGGCCAAAGATAAACTCTACAAAACCATTCACGACGGAGAAAAATCTGTAGAGCAAACTCTCAACAGAATCTTTACTCAAATCCCAGAAGATGTAATTGTTCCAACGAACAAAATCGAGTTTCTCGCCGACGCAGGATCAAAGAAGAGAATCATTGTTGGTCATCCAAAAGACACTCACACCACAGAACGCAAATGGCAGGGAGTACACGAAAACGCACTCAGCCAACTATGCTCCAAAGCGCATCTTCCAATCAGGTACGCAAGAGATCTTCTCTCACAATTCGATCAAAAAGAAGACAATGGGGATTGGTGGGGACCAGAACTACTTGCACACAACCTGACCGAACTGATGAAAAACGGCAAGGGAAGACATCTTCTCCGTTCCTATAACGGAGAACTTCGAGGCTTCCTGAGTGATCGATACAAGCGACTTGATTCTCAACAACTCGCTGCCACATTCGTAGAAAACATGAACAAAGTCGGTGCCGTACCAGTAGAAGGCAACTTCTCCGATACCACTTTTCATCTACGAGCACTACTACCTCAAGTCTACGAACCAATCCCGAATGAAGTTCTCGCATTCGGAATGTCTTGGTCAAACTCAGATTATGGACGTGGAGCAAACGTCATCGAAGTTTTTGCTCTTCGCCTGTGGTGCACAAACTATGCAATCGGTCAGAACTGTATGCGTCAAGTACACATTGGCAAAAGGTTCGAACCAGGAAACATTCAGTTTAGCCAAAAAACCCATGACTTAGACACTGAAGCCAGCGTCTCGGCAATGGAAGATGTCATCCAGGGAGGACTCAAGGAAGACAATATCCATAGAATCATCTCTTCTATCCAAGAAGCATACGAAGAAGAAGTTCATCCCAAAAGCATATTTGCCGATCTTCGCAAAGCTATCGGAAAAGGAATGGCAGAGGAAGTCATAGAAACCTACAACTCTGCTGACATCGTGAACCTACCCGCAGGAAACTCAAAGTGGCGCATGAGCAATGCGTTATCTTGGGTTGCAAAAGAAAAGACTGTCGATGAGCAGTTCAAACTAATGCGGCTTGCCGGTCAGTACGCAAACATGTCCTAAAACAAATAGAACTGGGATGAGGAAAAACTATAAACCTCATCCCAGTTCGTCATGTTCTCAAAGGAGATAGCCAATGAGACTAACCAAAGGATATGTGATCTGGCAAGGACTGTCAATGCTGGATCACAAAACAGAAGTTGCAATGGTTGCAACCTGCGTTGGTACACCCTCTACTAATCCCAAAACAGGAGATGCTATCCAAGTCTTCTTCCTGGTTGTTGACGAGAATCCTTGGGAGTCAGTCATTACCGGGATGGACGAGGGAGTTTGTGGAGACTGCATCCACAGAAAAGTCCACAAAGGGACGTGATATGTCTGGTTGCGTTCAGTCGCCCAAGTTTGGACGGCATTCAAAGCAGGAACCTACGATGTACTCACAACACCCGAAGACAAGATCAGAGTTGGATCATTCAAGGAAGTCCGACTTGGCGCTTGGGGAGATCCAACGTGTGTACCTATAGAGCAAATCAAACTCATCACCCAGGAATCGCCTGAATGGTATGGATACACCCAGAACTGGAAGCAATTTCCAGAATTCAGACCCTACTTAATGGCAAGTACATGCTCAATTCCAGAAACCATAGAAGCCCTGAAACTCGGATGGAGAACCTACAGAATCAAACCTAAGGATGCACCATTAATGGATAACGAGATCCAGTGCCCATACGAGAAAAGCAAGAAGCGCATCAAATGCGTCAGATGTCCTACCCCGTGCAACGGTGCCGGACCAGGAAAAACACAAAAATCAATAGTATGCAACCCAGGAGGAAGAAGCGCACATAAGGTCTTCCTCGACAAAGGAGAAAAAGAATGGCTCTTAGATCAGAAACAACCGATGAAATCAAGCGCTTGATCATGGAACACAATACAATCATGATAAGGAAAATGGCTCTCTATTTCCTTACTTTGTCCAATGACGAGCAATTAGAATTCACGAAAAAAATAGATGAATTCGGCTCCAACGGGGAACCTACAGAATCAAACTAAAATGACAACACCTAAAGATAAACCAATCATTTTAATGCGACGTGAACAACCCAACAAAGAGGATTTCGATAATGCAATGATTAAAGTACTGGATACTCTCGATGGGCTACCAGTAACCATCACAACAACCAGTATCGAAAACCTCCGACACGGGATTCACACACAAATGAGTGTCGAAGGAGAGTTGGAAGTCGGAAAAATTCAAGAAGACGGCATTCCATTCCTTGTATACAAACACGCAAGGGTCATGAGTCCAGACGACACAAGCCATGCCTTTTTCGGAATAGACGACATCCAAACAGTAATCGTCTACCCAGAAAAGGAAGTCATTAAACAAGGAGGCATACAAGCCATCCTGTACATAAAAATACAGGACAATGGTGACCAAAACTTAACTGCCATATCATGGCAGAATCGCTTAACAAAATACTTAAATTAACAAAGAATGGGAAAGCCAGGGATTTTATTCCTTGACTTTCCCATGTCTTCTAGTATTTTCTACCAGAAGGAGAAAGACAATGGTAAAGAAAAAGAAGGTCGAAGGTATCGTTGACATACATGGCAAGGAGTACAGAACTGTTGCCTATCGAAACAACGAACTACGACAACAATATACTATCAAGGATGGGTGGGGAATTGAAACGGAGATGTTGGTAAATGATGAAACAAAAGTCATCATGTACGCCAAGCTTGTTGATCCCAACGGAAAAATCTCTGGTAGTGGACACGCTGAAGAGTTTCGCAAAGCTACTCGCATCAACAAAACAAGCGCAGTAGAAAACGCCGAAACATCAGCTATCGGTCGAGCACTCGCATCAGCGGGTTTCGCTGGCACCGAATTCGCCAGCGCAGACGAACTGTCTAACGCTCTCATTAATCAAAAAAATGAAACAGCGGTAGAAACAGCCATCGACCTCTTTGATGGAGAAGTCGTTAGCGGAACTGAGTGGCATCATTCCAAAGTCATCAAAGACTTCAAGGGATGGGCAAAGCTCGTTTGCAATAAACGAAACAACTGCCCTGATATGGAAAACGCAACCTATGATGAAGCTACAAAGAACCCCGTCACCCTAGACATCTTGGAATGGGCAGCAAGCGACAAGTTTGAAGCAAATCGAACTACCCAAATCTTCAAAGCTAGAGCACAATCAATCACCGAGGAAATTCAAGAAGCCAAACGACATGATCCGGGTGAAGAAAGTCAAGAAGATTTTGGAGAAACACCATTCTAATGAGATGGATCTACGCAGAAAAAGGAATCATCTATGTCTGTCCAAGATGCTCTGAGCCATCACTCAAAGCTCATGACTCAGACCATGGAACCATATACGAATGCGTCAATCGATGCTGGACAGGATTCACACCAGACGAAATTCCAGAATCCGAATTACCGGAAGGAGATAGCAAAAATGGAAACTTACGATGAAGCAGTAGAGGCGGCAAAAAAAAGAGACATGGAGGCTCACGTAGTAATCTCCCCCGGACTCTATATCCATTGGAATTGTGTTGAAACGAATCCCCCCCCTGGCAAAGAACCACCTATTTTCTTCCATGGAGTAGAGGCAATCGGAAAGGCAGACAATTCCGGCATGGCGTCCATTTCGGAAGATATAAATGCTTTAATGATCGCTTGGGGATCAGTCATGGTTTCAATAGCCGAACTCAAAGTCAAAAAAGTAAACATTAACTACGAAGATCCAATCGACCTTAACAAGACGACAGTCTATTTCATGTAACCAACCCGATGAACACTGAAGTTATCACTCACCCAAAACGAAGGGATTTCCCTCTCTGGATCAAAGGCAGAGAAGGAGGACCATTCATAGCAATAGGTATCGACCACCAAGAAAATAAAGCTTGGCAACCATACGAATACTCTGCCTGCTTTCTCTTCAAAGTCCCTTGCGAGATTGGCCGTCGTTTCCCTCATCATCAACCTCCTGCTCATGATGGAGAAGAATCCGTTACTGTCGAGTCTGCAACAATCATATTCGGATTCGAGATAAAGGAATTTAGCAAACTAAAGCAAGCCATAATCCAAGACATTCCGCTATGTCACTGCTACTATTCCTCGGATAAATGCTATGAATCACCAATGGTTCCATACTACAGAAAAGAGATCTTTCAATGCGAACTACAAATCGCTTCCCAATGGAAAGACATTGATCTCGAAGCACCTGATGTTGTCAAATTCGGAGCAGGTTTAGAGCCTTTCCTCCACAACCCACAAATCTAAACCAAAGCCCAACAGGTGCTCCTTTTTTTAAGCTAACCTTCCAAAGTTTAAAGATTCTTATAAACACGGGAACCGATGCCTTCAGCCTCACCAACACAAAGAAGCTTGCAACTCATGAGATCCGAAGGATACACCTCGTGTGTGGTTGAGCGATACATAGCCCCAATCAAACAAAGGAAAGACTTCCTAGGGTTCATCGATATTCTATGTCTGAAACCAGATGAAAAGGGAATGGTGGGTGTTCAGAGCACGTCGGGGGGCAACTTCAATTCCAGACTCAAGAAATCCCTATCCATGGAAACACTCGATCTATTCATCAAGAACGGAAATGTGTTCGAGGTTCATGGATGGGCAAAGCGGGGGGCAAGAGGGAAACGAAAAACGTGGCAATGCAGGAGATTACGCATAGATGAGAATAATTTACGACAGATACGATGTCCTGAAGTGGCTGCTGACGCAACCCCTCCCCCTGAGTGCGAAGATGATTCGTAAGCTATTACCATTCAACATAAACGAAAAGATGCTCAAGCGAGGACTCACCCTCTTGACAAAAGAAGGCCTGTTAATCCGAGCACACTACTCCGTACCAGCCCCAACTGTAGGCAGGACAGTCCTTTACGGTGTGGGGAGACAGTTTGACTCGCTCTGCGAAAGGATACAAAAAGATGAAAAGTTCCTTCTACACCACACTCAGCGCAAAACTGACTAGCATTACACTCGCTTTACTCCTGCTACCATCTTGCCAAGCGCCAGCACCGATCATAGAAGCGCAAGACCTTGCAGGGCAACTCGACCAAATGTTCCGTGGTGGAGTCCAAATGCGATTAGATCAATACTCAAGAGAACTCGCCTCCTCATGGGAACGAGAACTCAACCATGTGATTCGTGCTGAATTGTCCAAAGCCTCAGAAGGTGGAATGATCCCAGAGGAAACGGTCCTGACGTTGCTACAGCAACAAAGTGAAGCAAGAAAGCACAACCAAGAGCGCATAGCTCTGGAAAGAAAAGCTGATCAAGAAGCAGCAAAAGCTACCAGTGAAATTGATAAACTCCGGGCTTCCATCAGGCGATGGATGGCAGCGGGGATGACTACCGAGGAGAGAGATCGGGTTTACCAGATAGCCGGAGAATCGGCAAGGAGAATGATTAGCAATGATAATAACTAAACGCAGTCAACAAAAACTACGGGCATCGCTTCGACGTGTTCTTAGCGAAATCGAAACAACCATGGAGACCATGGAGACGGAAAGGCTTAGACGAGAAAACCCCTTTAGTAAAACCGGAGCAATGGAGGCGGAATATCTTGATGCTGTCAACGCATATCAAGAAATCGCAACCAACATTGACCCAGAAAGAATCCAACATATCACCGAGCAAATCGAATCTCGGACATGGGCAGATGAAGAATATGCAAAAGCAGCGGCATTCCTCGTTCAAATCGCCCATCACCTCGGTGCATTCGTATGAAAAAGGCCGACCTCACCGGGCTCGACCCCCGATATCATCAATTCTTTGAGGGAATGGCTATAGAACAACAAGGGTTTGTGAATCTCAGCGATGTTCTGGAGACAATTCACAATCGAATGGACAACGCTGAAGGAAAAAAGCTGCAAAAATGGTATCAAGGCAAGCTCGTACAACAAGCATTAGAGGACTGGGCAGCACCCATCTCCATTCAAGAGCAAGAGAATCTGCCATCATTTCCTGTAAACGCATTGCCAAAGTGGATGTCCGAATGGGCGTCTCATGCAGCAGAAGCATATCAAGTTCAGGTTGACCTGCCCGCCATCATAGCCCTTGGGCTTTATGCTGGCAGCATAGCCAGAAGGGTCCGAGTCAATCCAGCCCCTGGTTGGTTTGAGGAGGTCAACCTGTACCAAATGATTGTCTCGCCACCGGGAGAAGGGAAATCGCCTGTTTTCTCAGAAGCAAAAGTACCTCTCGCCAAAACCGAAGAGGCTCTTGCAGAATTCATGCGACCGGAAATAGCCAAAAAAATCGCAGAGAAAGTATCAACAGAAGAACAACTCAAACATCAAGAAAAAGCGTTAGCACGGGAGACGGACCCCAACCAAAGGGCGATCATACTCTCCGAGTGTGCAAAAATGAGAACAAGTCTCTACGAGATGGGACAAATCTCAGAGACCCGGCTTTATTGCGACGACACAACACCAGAGCGACTTGTAACTCTGATGGCAGCAAACAATGGTCGAATGATAATGCCTAGCTCAGAGAGTGATGGGTTGCTCACCGCTATTGGCCGGTATGGAGATTCCCCCAATCTAGGGGTTCTGCTAAAGGCTTGGAGTGGCGAGGAGTGTCGAGTCGATAGAGCAACAAGCGAGTCGACAATCATCAAAAAACCATCCCTAAACATCCTCATTACTGTACAACCACAAGCAGCAGAAGACCTCTTGAATATCCATGGATTCAAGGGGCGAGGATTAGCAGATCGATTCCTGTACTCAATCCCCCGCTTAATGTCTGGCAAAAGGAATTCTAGGCCCAAGCCCATTCCAGAAAGCGTGAGAAAACAATACGAAGGCTATATGGCAGCTAGTTGGAGCATGATTGACGAGGGAGAGCCACAAACATTGAGTCTATCCGAAGATGCCTCAATAGCTTGGCACAAATTCATCGACTGGATGGAACCCAAGCTCTCGCCTGATGGCGAACTTTCGCCTATATCAGGATGGGCAAACAAACTCAAGTCTTATTCAGTACGATTCGCCGGGATTATCAGCATGGCATCCCAGCCAGAAGCCAAGATCGTCAGGAAAAAGGACATGGAGGCAGCTATCGAGATCTGCAAATACTATATCTCTCACACATACAAGCTTCTTTCGCAAGAACCCAAGGAAGACTTAATCCAGTTAGCCATGAAAATCTCATCGTGGATAAAGCGATACCGTCACACCCAAGTTTCAACAAAGCAAGTGACCAAGGCTTTTTCACATGTGGCGAATGAGATCGAGATAGACAAAGGACTCGAAATCCTAGAGAAATACAATCAGGTTCGTCTCGACCCACAAACAGATCAATACCTCAACAAGCACTGGACAGTTAATCCACTACTTTTAGCACTTTACTGGTACTAACGACCCGAATAAATATCAGACAGGGATCGGCTTGGGATTGGGCCCGGTAAACCCAGTCCCGAGCCTCTTTGATACGTGGGCCGATCCGGTGATCCAGACGATTTCTTGGAATAGTAGCTCTTTCTCGCAGCACGATACGCCTTGAGAAGCTCCGTTATATCTTCAGGAGTTTCTCCTGTCGAATAAAACCGACTCATCTGCTTAACTTGACCACTCATATGTGCTGCCTTGACTGCCTTCTGAAGCACCCGCATCAACTCTTCTCGCTCATCAACATCTTTTATCTTTATGCCTGTTGCAGAGTTGATTACCCGATGCCACCAGTCCTTCTCTTTATCAAAAAGCTTCCCAATCTCATCAGACAACCTGTTGAGTCCGACTGAAGTGGAAAGCGGGTGATACCACTTGTCTACCTGGTAATAGGGGGTTCCATCCCTCTTTATTTTCTCTGTCAACAACCCGGCATTCACAGCAGCTTGCCTAAACGGAGATCTCAGCATCCAGTCGGGAGCCTCTCGGTGAGCGAAAAATGGCTTATCTCGGAAGAAGTTTCTATCCCCTATGAACTCAAAGAAAGTCCTGATTACTGGGTGTAATCGTGCGCCTATCTGCTGCTGACTCCATCGACGAAGCTTCATCGGATCAGCAATGTCTGTTGCCACAGGCTCCATTAGGTTCTCCAACTCCTCGTGAATAATCCCGAAAGAAGAGATAAACCTTACCCTGCCGTCCTCGCCCTCATCCAGTGGTATTGCGAAAGACTTGATGAGATAGTCAGGAGCGATCACTCCACTTCCACTATGCGTTTTCTGCATGATGTTCAGCATATACGAGAACGGCAAAACATCCTTTGGGTTGTTTAACGCTGCATTTATTAGTCGAGGCGAAGTCCCTATTCTGAAGCGCACAAACGGCATCCAGTCCCGAAGCATTCTGTCAGCTTCAGACACATAGTGATAATTAATGTGAGCAGCATTTACTCGACGAACTGCTGCCTTGACATCTACGCCTGCCTCAAGAAGCGACATGAAAGAGTTAATACGAAGAGTATCTTCTGCTGCCGATGCTAACTGAAGAGGCAACATATTTGTTTTAGCATTCCGATAGAACCAAGTTGGAACTCTCTTCAGATTCTTGGGGCTTATGTCTGCACCACGACCAATCATGCTCATGATCATTGGGATAAAAGCTTCAGGCTCCGACACCTCCTGCTTCAGCCTTTCAACTGTAGCGAAGTCGGTTCCAACGACCCCGTGCTTCTTTATCAGCTTTGTCACCTTTGTCAGCGGGATGTTCCCTACAGAAAGATTTAGTTTCTCCAATTCTTTCATTGCAAATTGAACATCAGCTTGATCTTTACCCAACGCTCTCCGCATAAGGGAAACGCCACGAGCCTTGTTCGACATTGGCACTTTCCCAGCAATCCACCGAGTCAGTGGGAAATCATGCAATACTGCCATAGCAGGTCTTACCGCATCGGCTGCTCTCATCTCTGGATCAGTCATCGCTTGCAGCATCCCGCCAACAATATTTCTAGAGGTGAAAGACGGGAACGGCAAACCAAGAACACCAAAGGTCAAGGACATGCGAATAAACTCATTCAGCTTCGCAAAGCTTCTTGAGACACCTTTCCTCGGCGCAAGCCCAATCGCATACTCCTGCACAAACTTCTGAATGTTTAAAGTGTCCTCTGGGTAATGAAAACCGATGGGCTCTTTGATATAGACCCCTGCCTCCTCGGCACTCTCGACCCTACGCATTCCCCAGTCGACATCCGAATGCTTGAGGACAGTACCAACACCTCGTCTCTGATCCCTTTGCAACCTTGAGAGGAACTCATCAACAACAGACTCAAGCCTCCCTGTACCAAAGGCTTCTGCGGATTTCTCTGCAAATATCCCTGCCTCATGCTCAACCTCGTGGGGCAAGATTCTTCTACCCACCTTCGGTGACCCAAACAACGATGCCATTCGGCGGACAAACTTCGAGTCATACTTTAGGCGATTAAACGCCTCTCCACGAGATAACAACAGATCAATCAAATCATCTTTTACCACATCCTCTGTCGGTGTAATCCCAAGCTCTTCCGACATCTGAATCAAAGCTCTTCTGTAATCCTCTGACGTGACCGCTGTCCTTCGCTTTTCATATTTACTCGTCAATGCCCCCAACCGAGCCATGAGCATCTTGATTATCTTGGGGTCTTGAGCATTTATCGACGACAGAATATTGGCAAGCTCATCACTTACTTGACGGGGCATATACAAAAGAAGTTCTAGTCGAGTAACCCCAGTTGGAAGTGCGCCCAAGGCTTGAGTCTGCCTTAGAATCTTTTTGTTAAAACTAGCCACATAGTTCAGAGCGTCCTTAATCCTTCTCGGATTCATCTCTGGATAAAGACGACTTACCTCATGAAACATCTGTCGGTGCTGATAATTCAAAGCCCCAGAATCAATCATCTTGTCGATTGAATCCGAGTATGCTCTAAGCATACCTGGCTTCTTGAAATAACTTTTCTCTCCGCTTTCCAGAGACGAAACAATCGATCTTTTCAGAGCGTCGACCTGACTCTTTGCAGCATCCTTTAACTCTTTCGCTATGGTTTCCGGCCTCTTGGTACGACTACGCCAACGGAAGCCAGTACCT
>CEVA01069129.1_pt1 | contig 11760 bp, 9 predicted proteins | sample 361521 | NCBI WGS metagenome assembly CEVA01 (sample SAMEA2622823, study PRJEB7988) | marine metagenome | isolation source: saline water (ENVO:00002010), including | reverse complement strand
ACCGGAAGATTGGCTGCGGGCCGAACTAGAGAAATATCTCACCGACGAGGAAAAAACTAAGATCGAATCGCTCGGCAGTCTTGAAAAACTGTTGGAGGAATTTCGCAAACGCCTTGAAGAGCAGGAGAAGCGTCATTCCGGAGGGAGCAAATGGATTGGGACCGGCGGGACATCACCATTTGGCAATAGCGGGTATCACCCAGAGGGCATCCGGGTAGGCGGAGAAAGTCGCAACCGGAGTGCGGTCAAAGTCTGGGAAGAGCGCCAGTACCGTAATCTGGATGACTCAATCACGATTGGCACACGCAGCATCAAGATGGCCTTAAGGCGACTGCGTAAATTTGCGCGCAACGGCGCTGAAGAAGAGCTTGATCTGGAGGACACGATCCGTTCGACTGCCCGCAACGCGGGGTTGCTGGATATTCGCATGGTGCCCGAGCGCCACAACGCGGTAAAGGTGCTGGTGTTTTTTGACGTTGGCGGATCGATGTATCCCTATGTCAGAACCTGTGAGGAGCTATTTTCTGCGGCACGCAGCGAGTTCAAGCATCTGGATTACTACTACTTTCATAATTTCTTCTATGATTTTCTGTGGCGCGACAATCATCGCCGGCGCAACGAAACCGTTGCCACCTGGGACGTGCTGCATACCTACCAGCAGGACTACAAGGTGATTATTGTGGGTGATGCCTCGATGGCGCCGTATGAAGTCGTGAGCGTAGGGGGCAGTGTCGAGTATATGAACCGCGAATCCGGCGTGACCTGGATGCGGCGACTTAAGGGAAATTTTGAAAAAGTGATCTGGCTGAATCCAACGCCCAAGGCGCACTGGGGCTATACCCAGTCGATCGGGCTGATTCAGGAGCTGGTGGAAGACCAGATGTATCCGCTCACGTTGGAAGGCCTGGATCAGGGTGTTCGTCATCTGGCGAGCTAGCTTGGAGCCGTCTCGATTTGTCTAGATTGCCGATATCGCCGACCGAGTTGAGTAGCCTGGTGGGGGTCGAGACCGGGGTATCAGACTGGATCACGGTAGACCAGTCTCGGATCGATGCCTTTGCAGCGTGTACTGAAGACTTTCAATTCATTCACATCGATCCTGTCCAAGCAAAGCAGAAGGCGGGTTTTGACCGTACGATTGCACATGGATTTCTGGTGCTGTCACTTTTTTCGAATTTTGCAGTGCAGGCGGCGGTTGCGCTGGAGCGGGCCCAGGTCAGCATCAACTATGGCTTTGAGAAACTGCGTTTTCTGACTCCGGTGGTGAGCGGATCCCGGGTTCGGGGCCGCTTTGTGCTCGCCAATGCGGTAGAGCGAAAATCGGATCAGTGGCTGTTGTCTTACGATGTAACAGTCGAGATTGAGGATCAGTCCAAGCCCGCGATCTTCGCGCGCTGGATCACGCTTCAAATCCTCGGTACCCCAGCCGCATGATTGGAAAATTCAAGTACCGACTGTGTGCAGATGACTGAACAAGGTCCACGTAACGACCTCCCGATTCTCGAGTTAAGGGGAATTACCAAGTCCTATCCAACGGTTCTCGCCAACGATTCGGTGGGCCTCGAAGTTTTCCCAGGGCAGATTCACGCCGTTCTTGGGGAAAACGGCGCAGGCAAGTCCACGCTGATGAAGATGATCTATGGATCCACGCAGCCTGATAGCGGTGAGATTCTGTGGCAGCAGGAGAGTCGGACGATCCGAAGTCCAGCGTTGGCGCGTAGCCTCGGTATAGGCATGGTCTTTCAGCACTTCTCGCTGTTTGAAACGTTAACCGTCGCCCAGAATATCTCTTTGGCAGTTCCAGGAAAGCTGGAGGACCTCAGTGCTCGGATTGTCGAGATCGGCAACAAATTTGGTCTAGAAGTTGCGCCAGATACGCTGGTCTATTCACTTTCCGTAGGAGAGCGGCAACGAGTTGAGATTATTCGCTGCATTCTTCAGAACCCCAAACTGTTGATTCTGGATGAACCAACTTCGGTGCTGCCGCCACAGGGTATCGACCAGTTGTTCAAGACGTTACGGCAGCTCGCAGATACCGGGTGTGCCATTATCTATATCAGCCACAAACTAGATGAGATAAGAGCCTTATGTGACGAGGCGACTATCCTGCGACAGGGCAAGGTTGTGGGCACGGTCGATCCGAAAGATACGTCAACATCATCATTGGCGCGCATGATGATCGGAGGTGAGATTCCGATATCGGAAAAGAGTAACCATAAGAACGAGTCGCAAGTTCTCCTCAAAATTGACCACCTCAGTTTGTCTTCCGCCGATCCTTACGGGGTGTCGCTTAAAGACATCTGCCTTCAGGTTAATGCCGGAGAAGTCGTCGGTATCGCAGGAGTCTCTGGAAATGGGCAGTCCGAACTTATGCAGTTGATTTCAGGAGAACAGAGGTTTGTTGCTAAAGGCCAGGGAGATCTCCTTTTTGAGGGCGACCCCTTCGGGCATCTCGACCCGGCTGAACGGAGATCGCTGGGCCTCAATTTTGTGCCGGAGGAGCGACTGGGACGCGGAGCGGTGCCACCTATGTCACTTTCCGATAACACACTATTGACCGGATTCAGCCAGGGTATGGTGCAAAGACAGTTGATCGTAAGAAAAGAAGTCAACGCTGCCGCAGAGAAATGTATCGACGCTCATGACGTGCGCTGTGGTGGATTCTCAGCCATAGCTCAAAGCCTGTCAGGCGGCAATTTGCAGAAGTTCATTGTAGGTCGAGAATTATCGATGACGCCGAAACTGTTTGTGGTATCACAGCCGACCTGGGGTGTCGATGTCGGCGCTGCGGCCAATATACGACAACAACTGCTACTTCTGGCTGAGCGCGGATCAGGCGTTTTACTGGTATCCGAAGAGTTGGATGAACTCTTCGAGATCACGGATACCCTGTGTGTGGCTTACCGGGGCCAGTTGTCCAAACCGATGCTGACGCAGGAAGTTGATCGACTCACGATCGGCAGAATGATGACCGGACTTGGCACGACCGAGGAGCGAGCCGCATCATGAGTCGGCTCAGAGTCGAACCTCGGGTAACCGAATCAGTGATCGCCCAGTATCTGGTGCCGGTCGTCGCCATTGTCCTGACACTTTTGAGTGGTACCGTTCTCTTTACCTTTCTGGGTAAGTCGCCTAGCGCGGTGCTCTACACATTTTTGATTGAACCGTTGACTAGCCGATTCGGAATCGGTGAGGTGTTGCTGAAAATGGCGCCACTCCTGCTGATTGCCCAAGGTCTCGCCATAGGCTTTCGTGCACGGGTGTGGAACATCGGTGCCGAGGGTCAGTTGATTATCGGTGGAATCTTTGCCAGTGTCATTGCTATTCACTATAACGAAAGTGAATCTACCTTGATCTTGCCGGCGATGGTTTTTGCGGGAATGTTGGGAGGAATCCTCTGGGCGTCCATTGCGGCGTTTCTGAGGGTCCGATTCAACGCCAATGAGATTCTGGTGACTTTCATGTTGTCGAGTGTGGCGCTTCAGATTCTCTATTACCTGGTCACGGGCCCGCTGCGTGATCCGGACGGCTTTAATTTTCCGCAGTCAGTGGTTTTCGCTGATTCAGCCTTGTTCGGAGTCCTGATCGAAGGGACCCGGGCCAATACTTCCCTGCTGATTGGTCTGACGCTGTCAGTGTTGGCTTATGTGTTTATTCGTCACAGCCTACCGGGATTCAAACTTTCTGTCAGCGGCGCTGCGCCGCGGGCTGCCCGTTATGCTGGCTTTGCTGAGAGCCAGGCTATCTGGCTTGGCTTGATCATTGGGGGCGCGGCGGCGGGCCTCGCTGGCGTTGGCGAGGTGGCGGGACCGATTGGGCAACTCCAGCGTACCATCAGTCCAGGATACGGCTTCGCCGGCATCATTGTGGCGTTTTTGGGCGGTCTGCATCCCATCGGTATTTGCTTGGCGGCATTCTTCATGGCGATTTTATATGTCGGGGGCGACATGGCACTGATTTCTGTCGGAATTCCGAACGCGGCCACCACGATCTTCCAGGGAATGCTCCTGATTTTCTATCTTGCAAGTTACCTATTCGTTCACTACCGGATCAGTTTTCAAGGCCGGGCAGCTACCACCTGAAGTTCGGCACACCAGAATGACGGAAACCCTGATTTTCATTTGTGCTGGAACCATGGCAGCGGCGACGCCGATTCTTTTCGCGGCCATGGGAGAGTTGGTGGTGGAGCGTACCGGTATACTAAATCTCAGCATTGAAGGGATGATGGCAACGGGAGCCGCAGCGGCCTTTGCGGTGGCAACAGTTTACGAATCGTCACTTTTGGGCTTTGCGGTGGCGACGCTCTCAGCAGGTCTTCTTTCTGTGGTTTTCGCGACGCTCACACTGATATTTCTGGCAAACCAGGTGGCCGCAGGTCTTGCAGTGGGGATTCTCGGGCTCGGTGTTTCTGCATTGATTGGCAAAAAGCACGAGGGTTTCACGATTGAACCCCTCAAGAGTGTCGACTGGGGTTTCCTCACAGAAATTCCTGTTGTGGGCAGGATCTTGTTCCAGCATGATCTTGTGCTCTATGCCGGAATTCTGTTGATTGGCATTCTATGGTTTGTACTCACGCGTACCAAACTTGGGTTAATCATCAAGGCTGTAGGGGAGGCGCCCGAAGCGGCACACGCGATTGGATATCCGGTCATCCTGATCCGTTTCCTCGCCGTATTTTTCGGGGGTGCCATGGCGGGCTTGGGAGGTGCCTATCTGACACTCGCCTACACACCGTTGTGGGCCGAGGGGCTGGTCGCCGGAAGAGGATGGATCGCCGTCGCCCTGGTCGTGTTCGGGTCGTGGCGCGCCCATAGGGTTGCGCTCGGCGCGTATCTGTTTGGGGCAATCTCTTTGCTGGAACTTTCGATACAGGGTTTGGGGTTAGCGATACCTTCTCAAGCGCTTTCTGCGGCACCGTATGTCATGACAATCGTCATCCTGGTATTGATCTCCCGCGATGCCAGACAGATTCGACTTAACAGCCCCGCATCTCTTGGTGTAACGTATCGGCACCAAGGTTAAGGGTTTTAAAAAAACTACCTAAGGAGGATTTGATCATGAAGGGACTGAGGCAGGTTGTTGCTTTATTTGTTGTTGGGGTGCTTACCGTAGGCGCTCATTCTGCGAGTGCGGCTGAGTTGAAGATCGGTTTCGTGTACCCCTCCCCAGTCGGTGATGTTGGCTGGGCCCACGAACTGGATAACGGCCGAAAGGCGATCGAGGCGGCTTTTGGAGATCGCGTTGAGACTGTGGTAGCGGAGAATATTCCCGAAGGTCCTGACGCCTCCCGTATCATGAATCAGATGGCATCGACCGGTGCCAAAATGATCATGCTGGGTTCTTTTGGATACATGAATGATGGGTTGAAACTAGCAAAAAAAAGACCGGATATGACCTTTATCCACGCAAGCGGTTACAAGCTCGCAGATAATTTCGGGAATTTCCAGACCAGAAACTATGAAACGGCTTACCTGGCAGGAATCGGAGCCGGTTTCGTCACAAAGAGCAATATTCTTGGCATCGTTGCAGCTTATCCAATCCCGGAGGTCGTCGGTATTATCAATGCCTTCACCATGGGTGCTCAGTTGGTTAATCAGGGTGTCTCTGTCAAAGTGGTTTGGTTGAATTCCTGGTTTGATCCGAGCAAGGCGCAGGAGTCTGCGCGTTCTCTGGTCTCACAAAAGGCTGATGTACTGCTTTCGCTTTATCAGGATACTCCGTCTGTGGTGGCAGTCGCAGAGGAGATGGGCGTATACGTCGTTCCGACAAGTTCTGATATGAAAAAGTACGCACCGAATCATCTTCTTGTCTCTCAGCAGATCGACTGGGGCCCACATTTTGTCGAGATGGTAAAAAATACGCTTGACGGAAACTTCAAAGGCACGCCTTACTGGGGTGGGATGAAGGAAGGCGCGGTTCGTATGGAATCCTGGACACCAAATCTTTCCGCTGATCAGATGAGTTTGATCAACGAGAAGACTGCCGAGCTTAAGGCAGGGGCGTTCCATCCATTTACAGGTCCGATTGTGGATCAGGCTGGCGCGACCAAGCTTGCCGATGGAGAAGTCATCGAGGATGGCGCACTGCTGGGAATTAAATGGCTGGTAAAGGGAGTCGAAACCAAACTGCCGGATTGATCCGTCTCCTAGAATGCCGGTCGTCGCTAACCTCGGCGGCGACCGGCAATTTTCGAAAATTCTCACCCAGATAGTCTGACAGTCGTGGCCGAAGCAACGGCTTTCTACGGACGTTTTGCCCACACCCCTAGTCGGGGAGCGCTTGAGATTCTCGATGACACGTTGGTGATTATCGACTCCAAGGGCGCTATCGCCGATGTCCTGAGCGGTTCAGACGTTGATTTCCAGAAGGCCTTGGATCAGGCCAGAGCGTCAGGTGAGCTATGCCAGTCTGGGGAAAAATCTTTATTCCTTCCGGGCATGGTTGATCTTCATGTTCATGCACCCCAATGGCCGCAACTCGGACGGGCATTACACCTGCCGCTTGATGAGTGGCTCAACGCCTATACCTTTCCGCTGGAAGCGCGGTTTAGGAATTCCGATCTTGCGCGCAGCGTCTATCCGGATCTTGTTTCCACCTTACTGGCTAACGGGACCACCACTGCGGTTTATTTCTCGACAATCCATATGGAGGCAAGCCAGGTCCTGGCTGAAGTGTGCCGCGATGCAGGGCAACGGGCATTTGTCGGTAAGGTGGTCATGGATGATCCTGATCAGTGTCCTGATTACTACCGGGATTCGTCCACTCGTCAGGCGATTGACGAAACTCAGGGCTTTATTGAGTTTGTCCGTAATCTGTCGGGTAACGACGCTGACCTAGTTCAACCGATAGTCACCCCTAGGTTTATTCCGAGTTGCAGCCATGCTGCGTTGCTAGAACTTGGCCGCGTCGCTGATCAGATGGACTGTCGTGTGCAGACGCACTGCTCTGAGGGAGACTGGGAACATCAGTTTGTACATCAGCGTTACGGACAAAGTGATACGACCGCGCTTGCCGAGCTAGGTTTGCTGCAGCGGGGCTCCGTGTTGGCACATTGTAATTTTGCTTCCCCGACTGATATGGAGATTATGAAGGGCGCGTTGACCGGTATTGCGCATTGTCCGATCTCGAACGCCTACTTTGCCAATTCAGTGTTTCCTTTGAGGCAGGCGCTGGATATTGGCGTGAGTGTTGGTATGGGAACAGATATTTCGGGCGGGCCTAGCTCTTCGATTTTTGAAAACGCCCGATTCGCGATTGCGGCATCGCGGATGCTCGAGGAGGGAGTTGATCCGGAAACCACATCAGCCAGTCGCGGCCATCCCGATTCGCGGATCGATTTTCGCGAGGCGCTTTGGGTAGCCACCGCAGGAGGAGCCGAGGTTCTCGATATTCCCGTTGGAAAATTTGAAAAAGGGAGATATTTTGATGCAATCCTGGTGGACCATCACCAGGCAACGGATCGGGCCGCATTTTCAAATTCCACGACGAGTGGCGAAGACTTTGTGCAGGAACTGATCTACAACGTGTCGCAGTCTGATATCAGCCGTGTCTGGGTAAACGGTCGCCTCACTCTTAACTCCTAGGTCGCAAAGGATGGTTCCACGCGTTGATAGGGAGTGTGATTGCAGATCCGTACAAGTTCACACCTGTAAATATTGTTGATTGGATTTCAGCATGGCGTTTCGACGAGTCAAACAGTTCCTAAGAAGACGCAGGCTAACCAAGGCTGGAATTGGCGTAGAGGTCTCGTGCCGGTTTGTCTCTTATGGCGCTCGTTCGGGAGTCTGGAGCATTGTGCCTGAGGTGTTGACGGGGGGCGTGGTCTACTCGGCGGGAGTAGGCAATAACATCGCCTGGGATCTTGCGATGATCGAACACCATCAGGTGGAATTGCATGCTTTCGATCCTACGCCCCGTTCAGTCCGATGGATCGGAGAACAAGAACTCCCCTCAGGATTTCATTTCCATCCCCTGGGGGTTGGTGCCATTGACGGCAGTCAGGCTTTTTCAGAACCTAAACCGGAGCGCAAGTTCAATTACACCCGTGCTGATCTTGGCGATCCGGAGGATAAAGTAGTGCAGTGTGAGGTCAGAAGACTCAACACCCTGCGCCAGGAACTGGGACATCAAGAGATCGATATCCTCAAGATGGATGTCGAGGGAGAAGAGATGTCGGTCCTGCCCGACATGCTTGCCTGCGGCATTCAGCCAGGCCAGCTGCTGGTCGAGTTTCACTACAACTATCCGCAGATCCGATTCGGTGACTTCCTGAGTCTGGTCGCACGGTTGCGCGAAGTCGGTTACCGAATTTTTCACATCTCCGAGCGCGGTTATGAATTTGGCTTTATTCACCGCCGACTGCTAGCCAAGGACCCAACATGATCAAAAGGCGTCGTATTTGAGATTGAGCAAGGCCAGGTCTGCCGGTATCGTGACTCGATAGAAAAGGAGAAAAGCCATGAATGTGCTCAAAACCAGCGAACTGATGACCGTGCGCCAGCATGGGGCAATGGAATACACCACGCCACCTTGTGATCTCGATGAGGTGCGCAACTATCGTCTTTCCCGGATTCAGGACGAACTGGTGCGCCAGGATCTTGCTGGAATTATTCTCTACGATCAACTGAACACGCGCTACGCGACCGACGCGACCAATATGCAGATCTGGTGCTCTCACAACGAAGCGCGTTACGTGTATGTGCCTGCGAACAGTGAAGCCGTGATTTTTGAGTATGGCGGCAAAAACCTGTTGTCAGAGGGTTTGCCGGGAATTGATCGAACCGTCAAGCCGATCTCCTTTTTCTATATGTCTGCCGGTCAGCATGTTGCGGAGCGAGCCAAGAAATGGGCTGTTCAGATGGACGCCATTATTCGCGAACACAGTGGGGGTAACCGGCGCATCGCGATTGACCGACTGGCGCCTGTAGGAATTCAGGAGATGGAGGCATTGGGATACGAGGTGCACGACGGTTTCAGCGTGATGGAAAAAGCACGTGAGATTAAAAACGCAGGTGAAATTGCGTTGATGCGTAAATCCATCGAAGTCTGTGAACAGGCAATACAACAGATGCGCGAAGCTATGAAACCCGGGATCACTGAAAACGCACTCTGGGCGGAACTGCATCACGGCAACATTGCGGGTGGCGGGGAGTGGATTGAAACCAGGCTGCTCTCGTCAGGTCCGCGTACCAACCCGTGGTTTCGGGAATGCTCTATGCGCTCCATTGAAAAAGGGGATATGGTCAGTTTTGATACCGACCTTGTGGGTCCCTACGGCTACTGTTGCGACATGTCGCGGTCATGGATTTGTGACGCCAAGCCCGACGATGAACAGAGAAGGTTGTACGCCGCAGCCTACGAGCAGATCAAACGCAACACGGAACTGCTGAAGCCGGGGCTGGGATACCGGGAGCTCACCGAGAAGCTCCATCCCATGGCCGACGAATATGTGCCGGGTCGATATGGGGTCGCCATGCATGGTGTGGGTCTGTGTGATGAGGCGCCGGCGATCTACTACCCACAGGATTATGACGAGGTAGGCTACGACGGCGTTTTTGAAGAAGGTATGGTTGTGTGTGTAGAGGCTCTTATTGGAGCCGAGGGCGGAAAAGAGTGTGTCAAGCTGGAAGAGCAGGTGCTGATCACAGCGGACGGGCATGAGCAGTTGACGACCTATCCTCTGGAAGATCATTGGGTTTGAGCCTATTCTTTCCGCAATGCAAAGGCTTCTGAAAATTTAGCGCGTTGATGATCTCTCAAGATCTGGTCGAAACTTATCAGCGAGACGGCGTAGTATGTCTACGTGACGCTATCCCGGAAAAGTGGTTGGCGCTTGGGCGCGAGGGCATTGATCAGAACCTCAAAAACCCCGGTCGGTTTTTCAGAGACCATACCCCAACGGGCGCCTGTAGTCGTTATGTCTTTGAGTACTGGACCTGGCCTCAAACCCCTCAGTTTGAGAATGTCATCAGGAACTCTCCGCTCGGTGAAATTGCCGGCACGCTGATGCAAGCGAACCATGTTCACATGGTGATGGATAACTGGTTTATGCGCGAAGAAGGTGCCAGCAACGGTGCCCCGTGGCACCACGACGAACCCTATTTTGATTTCGAGGGGACGCTTTGCATTGTTTGGATTCCCCTTGAGCGGGCTCCGATTGAGGATGGCCTCACGTTTGTCCGTGGCTCACATCGTTGGGGTCAGCTTTATGTCGCGCCGGAGTTCAGCGAGAACGTGCCCTTTGCGTGCGAAGGAAGCCAGTATCAACCGGTCCCTGACATCGATGCCCACTCTGAGAATTACGAGTTTCTTTCGTGGGACGTCGATGTGGGTGATTGTCTTGTGTTTGATTTCAGGACCCTGCATTGTGTGACCAACAGGGATCAGTCAGCTCAGCAATCGCAGCGCCGGATGACGTTTCGTTTTGGAGCAGATAATACGATCTTTTCACCTCGGGGTGAGTGGACAGAGGAAACCTCGGCCTATCTGATTGAGCGTGGCCAGAAGCCCGACAGTCCGATTGAATGCAATTTGATGCCAAAAGTCTGGGCTCTTTGATCCGTACCGACCTCAGCAATTGAGCAACGGATCAATATACTGGTATCAATAGAACCTAAGGTTCTATATCAAGATTTGTGTGCTTCCTTCTGATTTGTAGGAATATCTTCCAAGATTACTTTTCTCCTACTATTCCCTAACATCCTTTAGGGTTTCTTCCGAAAGACTACGTAGTGCCGAAACCTGGTCGAGAAAGATTTCGACTATTAATTTGAAAGTTGAAAAGTGCTGTGTGAAACTGATTGGAACCGGTTGGAAAATCAGAGACCGAGACCGGTACAGGGTCTTCAAAGTAACGCCTTGTCAATGAAAATTAGGTGGTCTCACCACAACTTGTTAAGGAGGAGCTGAGAAATGAGAAATATCTTTCTAAGCCTAGCTACACTTTTATTCGCAACCGCTGTTCAAGCAAAAGAGGTAACACTTTTGATGGACTGGTTTCCGCAGGGTAACCAAAGTGTTTATTGGCAGGCGATGCTTGATAACGATGACCATGATTTAAAAATTAACATAAAGCCCGGTGGTCCCAAAGTTAAAACCACAACTGCCGTAGCAAGTGGGCAAGTTGAGTTTGGGCTTAATGGATCAGACAGCGTAATGATGGCGAACTCTAAAGGTGCGGGTCTCGTAGCCTTTTTTGCGAGCCTTGGGCATGTACCTTATACGCTCGTATTCCATCCAGACCAAGGAATTGAAACCGTAAAGGATCTTGATGGTCGGCGTTTTGCCGTTGTTCCAGGTATTACATACTGGAAATGGGTAAAAAAAGAATATGGTGTGAGTGCTGATGAATTTCCTCTTACGGGCGATCTTGGCTTGTTCGCGAAAGAGAAAGAAATGTTCCAGCAAGGATATTCACTCTTTCTGCCGGCACGACTTGCTGCCAAAGGTGTAGCCACCGATCAAATCAAGGTATCGGATTTGGGATACAGGCCATACAGTGTTCTATTTACTACTCAAAAGATGATCGATGAGAATCCTGAATTGATCCAAGAGGTTGTAGTACGACTGAGAGCCGCTTTTGAAAAAAGCCTAAATAATCCAAAACCAACGATGGATTTGATTTTGTCCAAGAGCAAAAAGGTAACGGCTGACATTCATATGAACGCTATTAACCTTATGAAAGAGGAATTTTTGCCTAAAGACTACAGCAAACTTGGGTGTATGGAGTCTGCGAGATGGGACGAACTAGCTGGCCAGCTT
>CEVA01060214.1_pt1 | contig 11762 bp, 7 predicted proteins | sample 361521 | NCBI WGS metagenome assembly CEVA01 (sample SAMEA2622823, study PRJEB7988) | marine metagenome | isolation source: saline water (ENVO:00002010), including | reverse complement strand
AATATATGTAACCCCGACAGTTACACAGAATTATTTACAGGGTCAATTATTTCGGACTTTGTGTCTACGTTGATTGTTATCACGATACCTGCTGCGTTGTACCTCATCGTATTTTCTTTGTATGAAAGTACACAGAACAAGCCTGGAAACGAGTGTAACCTAAAGTTTTACATGAGCTTACTCATCGTTTTTCTATTAGTTTCAGTTGTTTTTTCTTCCCCGTTATTTTTCATGGCCATGTGCACTGTTGGTGTGAGCTTATTCATTTTGTCTTATGGCTCTAATCGATACTTTGGTTATACCAGGGCTTGGGTTCGAAACCGTGCTGTTCGTTTTCACATTGAGAGACTGTTGTCGGAACACAAGTTAAACGTCTCAGGTAAAGCTCCGTTCATGGTGGAAATTGAAGAAAAGGCGCTGCAAAAGAAGTTCTATACGTTAGTAGATAAGAATATCGAACAACAACAAAAAGATATTGTTGGCGACCATTTGTCAGTTGGTGATGCAACATTAAGTTGGATTAAAGGTTTAAAGAAGTAGGTTTAGAAAATGTCAGACTTTTTATTAGATTTAGACAAGCCCGAATATGATGATTTGTTTATTACATCGACTGGCGAGCGGGAGTTGTGGCAGCGTGATGCAATGCATTCTTTGGTTGAAAAGTTAACGATTAATCTAGAGGCAGCTAAGCAGTATTGTCAGCAAAGACAAAGAGATCGAAAGAAGACTAATCTATCACATAACTCAATTTTCCTAACTGGCGAACGTGGTTCAGGTAAAACGGTATTCCTACGTAATGTGGAGCAGATCTGGCAACATAAAACAGAGACGAGCATAGAGAATGACATCGGTTTTTTAGATGTTATCGATCCGACTATGTTGGTGAACAATGATAGCTTTGCCAATGTTATGGTGGCTGAAATTTATCGTAAAGTGGAAGAGCACAACTCAGATAACAATGTTAGCTCAACAGATAGAGCTGCTTTTTATAATGCACTGAAATCCTTATCAGAATCTCTTGGTAAACAAGATGAATTCAATGGTCATTCTGGTATTGATAAAATTCTGCGTTATAACTCAGGCATTCAAGTCGAGAAGAACTTTCATCGCTATGTTGAAGAAGCAATCAAGATCCTTTCATGCTCAGCATTGGTATTGCCGATTGATGATGTTGATATGTCACTGCAAAAAGCGCATGAAGTGATTGATGATGTAAGACGTTTGCTTGGCTGCCCATATATAATCCCAATAGTTAGTGGTGATGTCGCTCTTTATCAACAGATGATCAATGTTGACTTCGATCATCGCGCTTACAAAGAGCACTCTAATCAAGATTTACAGCAGTCAGGGGTAGAGCTTTCAAAGGGTTTATCTGACGAGTATCTAAAAAAAGTTTTTCCGGCTCAGATGCGCTTACCATTAAATAGTATCGTACGAATTATTAATAGCTTAAATATTAAAGAAAGCGGTGAAGAGAAAAGTTTATATTTCTATATGAATAAATTTTATCATCAGTACTATTTTTTACTTCATCGTCAACAATACTCTAATGAGTTACCTATACCCGAGACCGCGAGGGAGTTAACGCAATTGGTTCGTTCTTTTTCATTGTCAAACTTAAATGAAAAAGATGGCTTTATGTTGTGGTCTACATTTCGCTCTTATAGTGAAGCTAAGAAAGATGCGGAAGGATATGTAAATTCTTTATCTTATCTAATAGCAGATTCTCGTAGGGATTCAGGAAACTTTTCTTTAAGAGAGTTACCAATATTTAACCCTCTATTACAATTAAATCGTATTTATTCATGGGCTGAGAGAGATGTTTATTCAACGCAAGTTGAAGCGGCTAATAGAATAAGTGAGGCTGAAAATGGGAAGTTTATTGAGCGGAAGCTTTTAGAATCAGATAAAACTCTAACTTCGATGCCTCCTTACGATTATCATAATAATCGTTTTCATATTCCTAAGAGCTCTATTGAAAATGAAAAAAATCCGAATGAACGTTTGCTAGCAGTGTATACCAGTAACAACTACTACTCTGCGTTGGCAAATACTACTCCAATCATTTTTGTTGGCAGAGCCTTTGAACTGATAGTACTATCGTTTGTTTCTGATGGTCATAGCTTATCATCTCAGCTAACTAGATGTTTGTATGATACACCTATGCATAGTGTCTTTTCTTTAAATATAACAAAACATATTAGTGCGCTAGACATCGATGATGATGAAAATATCGTAGATAGTGATGATGTCGATTTGGGTAATGGTGATGAAGTACTTAGTTGGTTAATAGAAAGTGTCGATAGGTGGAAATCTGATAATAAAGTATTTTTCGACAGTGTTGATGGTCTTAACCTACTACCTATTTTTGCGAAAATGTTTAATCAAGTATTTACGCAAATTAGCTTTCTAAAAAGTAAACTAACTAATAAAAACTACAAAGAAGAACACCTAAGTGATTTTGCTTGTCGATTTGAATATATAGTTAATAATGCAGCTTTGATTCAAATGAATGACGTTAAAGTAGTTCTCGCAAATACAGCACAAACCAATAATTATAATACTCTTAGAAATAACAAAGAGTTCTTTAGTTCAGATAAAACGATTACAAGAAATATATCAGCAGTCAAGAGTAGTGAGCATGAGAATTCAGAATTTGCTAATTTGTTTTACAATGCACTATCAACTCACCCAGTTTTTCAAATGAATGTATCAAAAAGTAACGATAATCAGGCGATCAGAAAAACAAGTTATAGACTACCTTGGCAAGACAAGAAACAAAGTCCTAAGAAAGCTTCTGACGAGTTTGAATTGTTGATAAACAAAGCGATTGCGTCATCAAAAAGTTTTTCTGGACAGAAGAAGTTTGATAGAAATGATTTTATAAACTGGTTCAATTATGACTTTAACGCAGCATTACAGATGGCAAATAAGGTAGTACGAATAGTTGATAATATGCCAGAAATAGAACCTAAAGGCACTACAGTTAAAGGTAAGGCTTTAGATGTTATGCGTCACTATGTGTATAATCATGATTAAACTATCCTTAAAACTTGCAGCCTATGCTTCGTTTCTAAGCTCAGACAAGGCTATTCAACAGCAACAAAGCGCTTTGACTTCAAAGAGCTTCGATTGTCATTACATCAAAGATTATCAGTCACTGTTTGAAGAGCCGTTACGTGATGACGATATTGAAGCGGTTTATAACTGGCTGAATTTAGATACCCTAACAGTTCAGCAAGTCCTATCTCAACTTGCTGAGTACTTTCTAGAGTGGCAAGGCGATCGATTTGAAGTTAAGCCAGAGCATTTAGATGAATGGCTTACCTTCGTTTCATTAGTCGACTGTAGCTGGGTAATCGCTCAGGCTTATGTCGATTTGATGGTGACATATCAGATTTCATCGCAACATATTTCAGATGCGATAGCTAAGCAGCAGTGCCCCGTGGCGTTACATAAGAAACCAGTTAGTAAAAAGTTTGCAGATAACCATATCCATTTAGGTGGACATGGGCATACTGGTAATTCACTACTCAACTTTGCGCTATTTTTTGAAACATCTGAGGGAAAGATTAATTGGCCGAGAAGATCAGAATACTCAGTTTTTGAAAGTGGCAAGCTGAATAAAGATAACTTGCCTTATTGGGTCAACAGCTTGGGTAATAAGCTTTGTCACTCACTATTTGATACCTCAGTTGATACAAATTCAATTCCTTTAGACTCAACATTGATTGTTAATAATCATCAAGGGGTAGCTTTACTACAAACAAGCAATACTGATACTCAAGCACAAAAACTAGCCAAGAATGCAGTCTCCCACATTAATGGTAATGCTACGGTTTGGATTGAATTTTGTGTCGCGCTGTTACGAGATATTGGTAGTGAAGAGCATCCAACGTTAGAGCAGTTTGTTCGGATTTCAAATATTTTCCGTAATTATATGATTGTGTCGGGAGTTGGTCTGACACAATTTGTTGATTTCTTTAGGTTTAAACATCGTAAGGGTTTTACATCTAAGCAGAATAAACAGTTTTCACAGCAATCATTGCGCGCTGATATGAACAATACAGTACGTGAGTTTAGAGTAGGGCCTAATGTTCTTCTTAACTCTCGACACCTTGTGAAAACAGTCCCAGATGTACGAGAATATTTAGAACAGTTTTATCAGGAAAATGCAGCTGAAAATGCACATTTTGTTGTTCATTTTACTCGTTCCGGAAAGCGTGAAGACAAACGACAAGGAAAAGTACGCGAACAACATCTTAAAATGACGCGATCATTGATGACGTTTATGGCTTCAGTCGCGCACGAAGATAGCCTTATCCCAACCGGACTGGCAACAGAGCTGCTTAGCTTTGATTTGCGTAAGGCAATTCGTGGTTTTGATGTGGCTGGAAATGAAAATCATTTACCCATCGAAGTATTTGCCCCTGTACTGCGTGTATTAAGATCGGCGAAGTTTTCTAGCCAAGGTATGTTTGGTACACGTATAGAGCGACCTTTTTTAACGATCCATGCTGGTGAAGATTTTAGTCACTTGTTAACTGGTTTACGTAATATTGATGAAGCGGTTGTCTTTTGTGATTTCCAACAAGGTGATCGCATTGGCCATGCGTTGGCTTTGGGGGTTAACCCTCGCCAATGGTTAAAGCGTCAACAAACAGCCTACTTGCCTGTTGGAGAGCATTTAGACAACTTAGTATGGGCACATCAAAAAGCAATTGAAGTGCTACAACTTAGCGCCCAATTTACAGGTGTATTGCCTCTACTTGAACAAAAGATCCAATTTTGGAGCAAGATTGTTTATGGAGAAAGTCACTCTCCTTTTGATCTTTATAAAGCTTGGAAACTTAGACGTAATTGCCCTTTAATGGTGGATTTAGGTAACAATGAGAATGGAAATGAGGCAGTAAAAGCTAACTCCTTGAATGAGGATTGGGTGCCTGACCAATCCTGTTTGGAAACATTACATTCATCAAAATCAAAAGATATTTGGAGCCAGTACTTGTTCTCAAATGAGAGAAAAGAAGTCAATTACTTCCAGACAGTTGCGGTATGTTCAGAGCTAAAAGGAAGTGAGACCTTTGGAGAACAATGTGGTCAGTATTTTGATTCTATTTCAGAAGTAGAAATCAAACTGTATGAGGCTATCCAAGATATTCTAATGGAGCGTTACGCTGTTAAAGGCATCATTCTCGAAGCGTGCCCAACGTCCAATATCTATATCGGTCGATTCAAACACTATCATGAACATCCTATTTATCGTTGGCACCCACCAGAAGAATCTTGGTTAGATAAAGGTGGCAAGTTCAACAAGTTTGGTTTGCGTAATGGCTCTGTCCCTGTGTGTATCAACACAGATGATAGCGCGTTAATGCCGACGACTATTCGCAATGAGCATCGGGTGGTAAAAGAAGCGGCGATTAATCACTTTGGTGTCGGCGTCAATAAAGCCGAAGACTGGATTGATCGTATTCGTCAAAAGGGTGTTGAGGTATTTGAAGAGAACCACATTTCTTGGGTAAACAACAAAACGGAGTAAGCTCAGTGAAAAAAATCGAAGTGGTCGCAGCCATTATTCAGCATGAAGGGCAAACACTCTGCGCTCAGCGAGGATCTTCGGCATTACCGTATATCCATGAAAAATATGAGTTCCCTGGAGGGAAAGTAGAACCCGGTGAAGAGTTGGATTCTGCTATTAAAAGAGAGCTCAAAGAAGAGCTTCACTTGATTGTTGAACATGCCGAATACTTTATGACAGTTGAGCATACCTACCCAGATTTCCAGATCACAATGCATGCCTACTTATGCCCAGTAGAAAACCGAAATATTGTCCTTACGGAACATATTGATGCGCAGTGGTTGAGTTTAGAAGAGTTAACAGGGCTAGATTGGGCTGCAGCTGATGTTCCCATTGTTACAAAGTTGCAAGCAAACTGAAGAGTACCGTGAATGACTTATTGTTATGCAAATAGGGTTGATGTTTTTCTTCAAGAACAAGAAGAAAACTGGTTGGCCAATATGTGTTTTGAGTTTGGTGAGAACTTCCCTGGCTTGGAGCTCGGTGAACTTCAAAAACGAGCTTGGGTTGATTGTTTTCATCATCTTCAAAAAGAACTCTCCAAGCGTGCCCAATCTGATGGTTATATTATTTTTGAGTATGCTCTACCAATGGAGGGAGGGCGTAGGCCTGATGTTCTGCTTCTTGTCGAAAATAAACTATTCATCTTAGAATTCAAAATGAAGGATCGCTATCAGCGAGCGGATTATGACCAGCTGTGCGGCTATTATCGAGATCTTTGTAATTACCATCATGAAAGCGCCGAGCTAGAGGTGATTGCCGGTTTGGTTTTGACTCAATCCACCGGTAAATTAACGGATATAGAAAGCAATATCTCAATCCTATCTAGCGATAAACTCAAAGCCTTTCTTGATAAGTATTTAACGGGTGCCCCAACTAAAACTGATTTAAAACAGTGGCTTGAATCGCCTTATGCACCATTACCTAATCTGGTAGATGCAGCGGTAGAGATATTTCAAAACAATCCAATAGAAGAGCTAAAGAGCGCTAAAAGCGCAGGGATTTATGAAGCGCTTGATGAGTTGGATAAAGTCACGGCTTGGGTTGAAAGTGAAGAAAATAGAAATCGGGCGAGTGTATTAACCCTGGTTACTGGTGTTCCTGGAGCAGGGAAGACGTTGCTGGGTTTGGAGTTTGTGCATAGGAACAAAAGAGGCCAGTTTCTATCTGGGAATGGCCCGCTGGTAGATGTCTTGCAATATGCTCTTGATGACAAAACGTTTGTTCGCGCGTTGAAGGACTTTAAACGCGAATATATTAAGCCACGTACAACCCCTCATACTAATTTGGTTGTTTTTGATGAAGCCCAGAGGATGTGGGACGAAAATAAAAACAAGAATTACCAAATGTCAGAGCCTTCTTGCATCATCAGGATCGCAGATAAGGACAAAACGCCTTGTCACTATGTCGCTCTAGTTGGAGAGGGACAAGAGATTTATGTAGGTGAAGAAGTGGGTATTTCTCTTTGGTGCGATGCTTTGAAAAGTAGTAAAGAGCCTTGGATTGTTTTTTGTCCACCAGCGTTAGAGCATCATTTTCAATTCATGAGCAGTAATCGTGTTCGAGTAAACCCATTGCTAAATTTAGATCAGTCTTTACGAGCTCATAGCGCAAGTTTATATCCTAAGTGGGTGGAAGGTGTTTTGAATGATAAGCCGGATGTTGCGCTGGCTAAGCAGACGATCAAAGACGGTTTCAATATCTATCTAACCAGAGATTTGGATAAAGCTAAAAGATACTGTCTCAATAGATATCAGAACACCACCAAGAAATATGGCTTGTTAAGTTCGTCAGACAACATCAAGTATAACAAGCAACCACTGGGCCCATGGTTCCATGATGACGTTAGTTCTTCGACATCGTGCTGTAGTTTCCAGCGCACAATTAGTGAGTTTGATTGCCAGGGGTTAGAGCTTGATATGCCAGTGCTAATCTGGGCGAAAGACTTTCTCTACAATGGCAGTGGCTGGGTTCTTCATAAAGGCAATAGAAATGTTCAAAATCCTTTTCAAATTAAGCTTAATAGTTACCGGGTACTGATGACAAGAGGTAGAGATGGCGTAGTCTTTTATTTCCCTCAAGAGGCACTGTTCGACGAAACTTACGAATATTTCTCAAGTGCAGGAGCAAATGAACTCTAGATCTTCATATTGTTGGCTCAGGGTGAAAATAATAAGAAAGGTAGTAGATACAATGTTAAGAGAAAAGCTAAAAGATGTACTTGATAACTGGCAGAGCGCTAAAAAGGAAGCCTTTTCTGGGCACCGTCTTGGTCGAGTTATTAGAAACGAGCTCGTTCAAGAAATAGAAAATATTGCCAGCACCAAGGAGAGTGCATTTGTTTTAAAGGGATCGATCGGTGCTGGGAATTGGGCTGATGTTCCTTGGATTTCTATCCTGCATAGTGCTATTACCCAGACGACTCAAGGCGGGGTTTACCCTGTCTATTTGTTTTGTGCTGATGGAAGCGGGGTATACCTTTCTCTTAACCAAGGTACAACTAAGCTGAAAGAAAAGTTTGGAACCAGAGGGGCTAGGCACGAAGCTAAGAAAAATGCTGACTCATTATCCCCATATTGTGAATTGTTGCTAACTCAAAAAGGCTGGACTAAAGGTCCGCTAGACTTAAAAGCAAAGACAATTACTGGTAAATCTTATGAAGAACCGAATGTTGTCGCCAAATTTTACCCTGTAGGGTCTATTCCTTCTGAACAAGAGCTTGTTTCGGATCTAGACTCGTTACTTTCAGTTTATGAAAACATTGCACATGACTATCCATTGAATTCTGAAGTTCTGGTTGAAGAGCCAAAAGAGGAGTATGTCGTGTTCAAGAACAATGTAAATACAAATGCCGCTCCCCTAAATCAAATTTTCTATGGTCCACCGGGAACAGGCAAAACCTATCACACTATCGAAGCCGCAGTTCAAGCCGCAGAACCTGATTTTTACGCTAGTCTAGACATTGTTGCGGAGGTTGGTGCGACAGAGATACAAAGAGATTCACTAACGAAAAAATACCAATCTTTGACTGACGCTGGTCGAATTCGGTTTGTCACATTCCATCAAAGCTATGGGTATGAAGAGTTTGTGGAAGGACTCAGTGCTAAAACAGAAGGCGGTCAAATTACTTACTATGAAAAAGAGGGTGTATTTAAGGCGCTGTGTGAAAAAGCTAAGGACTACCAAGAAACCAAAACCACGGATGAGAAAGATGATTTTGATACATTGTGGGGGCGTTTTTTAAATAGTTTATCTGAACTGGAAGAGGGCGTTCGAGTCGACACAGTTCGTACGTTTTTCAGAGTGACTGATGTCGATAACAACACAATTCGCTTCGAAAAAGACAAAGGCGAATCAACGCATTCTTTGAGTGTAAAAACGTTAAAAGCTATCTTTAATGGCGAGCGCGTTATTAATGGGGGATTAAACCCTTATTACTCTGCATTAATTAAGCATTTAGAACAACTCGCGCATAGCAAAACTGAAGTTAAGACAGAGCGTCAAAACTATGTGTTAGTTATCGATGAGATCAATCGAGGTAATATCTCAAAAATTTTTGGTGAACTGATTACCTTAATTGAGCCTTCTAAGCGGAAAGGTGCGCAGGAGCCGCTAGAAGTCATCTTACCTTATTCTGGTGATACTTTCTCAGTGCCAGATAACCTATATATCATCGGCACTATGAACACGGCGGACCGTTCATTGGCAATGATGGACACAGCATTACGTCGTCGTTTCGAATTTAAAGAGATGATGCCAAATCCCGCGCTTTTTGCTGATAAAGAAGTTAAGGGCATCAATTTATCTAAATTGCTCGATACACTTAACAAGCGAATTGAAGTTCTCTATGACCGAGAGCATACGCTTGGCCATGCTTTCTTGTTCTCTGTTTTCAATGAAGTTGATGAAGGCAAGGCGTTTATCGAGCTACAGTCAGCATTTAAGAACAAAATAATCCCACTATTGGAAGAGTATTTTTATGAAGATTGGAGCAAGATTCGTTTAGTCCTTGGTGACAGTTTGAAACAAGATGAGAGACTACAATTTTTGCAAAGAACAGAAGACTTCCACAGCGAGTTATTTGGCCCTGAACATGGATTAGAGTTGTATGAGGATTGCAAAGTGACATACTCATTCAAGCCTTCTGGTGAAGGGACTGTTTGGCAAAATCCGACAGCGTTCAAAACTATCTACGCAAAAGATAGCGAGTAAGCTTAGTGAAAGCCAAGCAAGAAATCACACTCTTCGAGTATGACTGTTTAGTGAGTGAAGATGTGCTGAAAGATCAGACTACATCTTCACATATTCAAGCTATCTCTATATCAGCCTATCAATATCTCAAACAGCTTTGCTTAAGTAATGAGAATGAAAGAAATCTTCTCCAATTACGACGTCGAAACGGTATGGAAGTTCTGCAAGTTCAAAACTATGCCGGAGTGATGTTCACGCCAGATAAAACGCAAATTGAAATCCTGCCTAAAATCGGAAAAGGCTTTACAGATGAAGGTAGTGACAACAACAATGATGACGCTTATTTGAAAGCTCGGAATACACTACTAGTAATGTTACGTGCGTTGAAAGGTTTCTCACATATTCAAACCTTGAATGCTAATATTACTCGCCAAAGAATGCCGTTGTTAGAGGTATTTATAGGCCAATTCTTACAGTCGGTGAACATGCTCGTGAAACGTGGCTTAAGAAGTGACTATGTGCGTAGGCAAGACAATTTAGGTTTCTTAAAGGGGAAGCTGAATGTAGGAAAACAAGTTAGGCATAACTCCATTAGTAAGCATAAATTTTACTGTGAGTACGATGAGTTCTTACTCGATCGTCCCGTAAACCGGTTAATGCATAGTGCTCTAAAACGAGTGAAAGGCTATACGCGGAGTGCAGAAAATCAGAAGTTGTTACAAGAGCTAGACTTTGTATTTAATGAAATACCAGAGAGTAAGGACTACAGCGTTGATTTTTTGAAAGTCAGGCTTGATAGAGGGATGAGTTACTACCAGATACCTTTAGACTGGTGCCGACTAATCTTAGAAGGCTTTTCTCCACAAACGATGAAAGGTGGTGCTAACGCAGCTTCTCTTTTATTCCCTATGGAGAAGGTATTTGAAGACTACGTTGCTAAAGTTTTAAAAGAACAACTAGCGGCCAGCCATCCTAAGCTCAGTGTTAGTACACAAGTTACTGGTGAGTACCTTGCCCGTTATGACGGTAGAAACAAATTCAGTTTACACCCGGATTTGATCATCAAAGAAGGAAATACTAATAGGGTTGTACTCGATACGAAGTGGAAGCTTCTCGATACCAAGTTAAGTAATTCAAATATCTCTCAATCGGATATTTACCAATTGTTTGCTTATGCGAAAAAGTATCTGGCGGATGATGAGAGTGGACAAAATGTGGTGCTTATTTACCCTAGCCAAGATAACTTTGATGAAGCACTGCATTTCCCCTTTGAGTTGGGAGGTGGGCATCGGCTTTGGGTCGTACCATTCGAGATATCGGAAATGAAACATGCGGGTGTTATTTGGCCGCCGGCTTTTAGTTTGGCCTCAGGTTCTAGCACGTGACTGGCTTAGATATTTATGAAAAATTGGTCTTATTATTTATATTCTACTAATTTAGTATTGGTTCCCGTCAATTGTTGATTTTGTTTCATCGATGGGTTCGGTGAATAAAATGGCATGCTTTCATTTAGTGGTCACGTTAAACACAGTTCAGTACTATGGATATTGGACATAAAGTTAAAGACTTATATTCCAGAATGAGTCAACTCAATCCTCCCTCCTGCTCTATTGAGTATTTAAGTGGGCATTATCCTAGTCGGGTATATACTCGACCAGATCTTCAATTTTACAGTCAAAATAGGAACACAAAGCATTCAACGTAGTCGTCGTTGTTACATAGTCTCTACTTGTCACCAGTTTATTTATCGCAGACCTTTGAACTCCAATTTCTCTAGCAATTGCTGCCTGAGAAATTTTTTTTCCTTCAATTTTCTCTTTTAATTCAATAAGTTCTTTGAGCTTATAACGAATAGTCAAAATTATGCACCATTTTGTATCTTGACAGGGGACATTAAAGAGCTAAAGTGAATAATGTATCTTGTCAGGGGACAAAAAGGAGGTCGCATGGACCAAACCCTCTTAACGGCTAGAGAACTCGCAGAGCGTAT
>CEVA01026340.1_pt1 | contig 11763 bp, 10 predicted proteins | sample 361521 | NCBI WGS metagenome assembly CEVA01 (sample SAMEA2622823, study PRJEB7988) | marine metagenome | isolation source: saline water (ENVO:00002010), including | reverse complement strand
AGATAAATAATGAAGAGTCATATTGAAAAGATTAGGGATCTGATAGAGATAAGAAGGGGAATGGAATGTTAACTGACAGTACTAATAAAATTTCTAATGTAATTAAACCTGAGGGAACCGTCGAAATAAGCGAAAATGCCAGAGTAGTTCTGGAGAAACGTTATCTCAGGAAAGATGATGCAGGTAATATTATAGAAAGTCCAGATGAGATGTTTTCCAGGGTTGCAAAAGCTATAGCACAACCTGAAAACAGCTATGGGACAAAGACAGAAGCCGAACATTGGGAAAAAGAATTTCTCAAAATGATGACTGATTTGGATTTTGTACCTAATTCTCCTACTCTGATGAACGCCGGTGTAAACCTGGAGGATGGTTCAGGCACAGGAACCCTTTCAGCATGTTTTGTAATGGGCCTTGACGATACCATGGAAGGAATTATGACTACCGCTAAAGAGATGGCCATGGTACAAAAATTCGGTGGTGGTACTGGGTTTGCTCTTTCACCTATAAGGCCTAAAGATTCATCTATCTCTACTACACATGGAAAAGCATGTGGGCCTATATCTGTTCTCAAACACCTATCATCGGTATCAAAATTGGTCACTCAAGGTGGGAAAAGAGATGGAGCAAATATGGCAGTAATGGATGTGCATCATCCTGATATTTTGGAGTTTATAGATTCTAAACAAGTAGAGGGCGATATACATAATTTTAATATATCGGTTGGGGCTTCCCACGAATTTATGGAAGCAGTTAAGAATAACACAGATTATTGTTTGCGAAGTAGAAAAGATCCGAGTGACCCAGACTCTGAAATGGAAGATGTTGGTACATTAAACGCTAGAGTAGTATTTGAAAAAATCATTCATGGTGCTTGGAGGAACGGAGAACCAGGAATGATTTTCCTTGATTGGGTAAATCACAAAAATCCGACACCTCATATTGGTAAAATGACTGCAACCAATCCATGTGGAGAGCAGCCGTTATTACCTTATGAGTCATGTAATTTAGGTTCAATTAACCTAAGTAACTTTGTTATTGAAAGTCAAGGTAAACAAGATATTGATTATCCTCGTCTTGGCGGAGTAGTTCGTACCGCCACTCGATTTTTGGATAATGTTATAGATGCAAATTCATATTCAGTAAACAAAATCGAAGAGATGACAAGGGCTACAAGGAAAACTGGACTGGGAGTAATGGGATTCGCTGATCTATTGGTTAAGATGGGCATTCCATATAATTCGGAAAAAGGCCTGACTATAGGTCGCGGCGTAATGAAATTTATCCGCGATGAGGCAGATGCCATGTCACAAGAATTGGCAGAGGAAAGAGGAGTATTTCCAGCTTTCAAAGGCAGTATTTATGATGCGGAGAATCAGCCTAGAATGAGGAACGCATGTAGGCTAACTGTGGCGCCCACAGGAACTATATCTATGATAGCTGGATGCTCAAGTGGAATCGAGCCTTTGTTCGCTCTAAGTTATCATAAACACAATATCTTAGGCGGAGAAAGCTTAATTTATGTTGATCAACAATTTGAGAAGGTTGCTAAAGAATCTGGGTTTTATAGTGAAGGCCTGATGGAATATCTGGCTGATGGTGGTAGTTTGCAAAATAGGGATGATGTCCCAGATTGGGCTAAAGAACTTTTTGCAACTTCATCTGAAATCACACCTGAAATGCACGTCAGAATGCAGTCTGTATTTCAAGAAAGTGTCGATTCAGCAATATCAAAAACGATTAATTTCCCAAATAGTGCCACGGAAGATGATGTTGAGAGTGCATATATGCTGTCCTGGGAATTGGGATGTAAAGGTATAACAGTCTATCGTGCAGGTAGTAGAGAAGCAGAAGTATTGACTGCGGGACAATCTGAAAACACATCCAATAACGAAAGTTCTGAATTGGAAAATAAATTAGCAGAAGATGAATTGTTGGTTGAAAGACAGAGACCGAGTGTAATAAAAGGTGTTACTGAAAGAGTGAGAACCGGACACGGTAATATGTTTGTCACAATCAATTATGATGAAAATGACGAACCATTTGAAGTTTTTATAGCTGTAGGAAAGGCAGGCGGCTGTGATTCGGCGCAACTCGAAGGAATCTCAAGACTAACCACATTAGCTTTACGGGCAGGAATAGATCCCAAACAAGTTGTCGAACATTTAAGAGGGATAACTTGCTGCCCTGTATGGGATGGAGGAACATTAGTAAGGTCAGCCCCAGATGCTGTTGCTTTAGTCTTGAGTAGGCATCTTAATTTGGATGAAGAATCAGGAACTACTGATAAAAATGAGTCTACCACCCAACTAGGTATGTTTGGGTCAAAGACAACTGTAACTAACGGTACGAATGGGCATGCGACAGGTATAAACGCAAACCGTTGCCCTGAATGTTCGGTAGGTTCATTGATTTACCAAGAAGGTTGTAAACGATGTCCTGATTGTGGCTATAACAAATGTGATTAACTGATTTTATTACCGCTAAACACCCAGAGACCAGAAAGAATTAAGCTTTTCACCCCCAGCTTCCCCACTGGTCATGGCTGTTGAGACAAGGCGAGGGACCATTCGGGCCCCTCGCCTTTAACATAACTACTGTATAGCAGACAACTTGCTTCAGTGACAAGACATATTTTCAAAAAAATAAAAATATAATAAACAAAGTGATATATTGATTTAAATATAAGGTGTAAAAGCCTGTATACTGCGATAAGGATTAGAGATGAAAAATGAACAAAAACCGCTTATAGCTATCACTATGGGAGACCCAGCTGGTATAGGCCCTGAAGTTACGGTTAAGGCTCTTGAGAACCAGATCATGTACCAGAAATGCAGGCCTTTTGTTATTGGTAATACATCGGCAGTCCAAAATGTATTAGAGATTTGTGCAAGCAACTTGAGTTCAAAATTATGTAATTCTCTAAAGGAAGTTTCTGGTTCATATGGAATGATAGATGTACTTGATATAAAAAATTTGAATTTTGGCGACGTAGAAATAGGCCAACTTTCCGCTGATGCAGGTAGAGCATCAGTTGAATGGGTACTCAAGGCCGGTGAATTAGCAAAAAATGGAGATATAACAGCAGTAGTAACTGCTCCGATTAACAAATCATCCGCAAAATTGGCTGGTTACGATGATATTGGACATATGGAAATATTCCAAAGCCAAACAGGAGCTAAAAATGTTGCAACAATGCTTATGGCTAGGCAGTTAAGAGTTGTCCATCTCACTACTCACAAATCTCTTCGGATAGCATGTGATTTCGTTACTTTTGATAATGTTTTGTCCAAAATTCTTCTTACTTGTGAACATTTCAAAAAATGGGGCTTCCCTTCTCCTCGTGTTGCAGTTGCATCGTTGAACCCACATGGCAGTGATGGTGGTCTTTTAGGAGATGAAGAAGATAAACAAATTACACCAGCTGTTGAAGCAGCAAGAGATTTGGGTTGGAATGTTTCCGGTCCAATACCACCGGATACTGTTTTTAATCAGGCTATAGACGGAAAATTTGATGTGGTGGTGGCGATGTATCATGATCAAGGTCATATTGCTATCAAGGTACATGATTGGGCAAAAAGTGTAAGTGTTAATCTGGGTCTACCTTTTATACGGACTTCAGTTGACCATGGCACAGCTTTTGATATATCAGGTAAAGGTATCGCCGATCATACAAGTATGTTGGAAGCTATGGAAGTAGCAGTTGATTTATCTAAAGATTCAAAACTTAGGTGATGCCTAGACTGGTTAGTACGTATTATATTCAGAGGAAATCATGAAAATATCATTTATTGGCGGAGGTGTGATGGGCGAAGCTATTTTAGATGCGATTTTATCCGGAGGAGTAGCAAAGCCGATAGATGTACATATATCTGAGCCATTTGAAGAAAAACGAACCTATCTATCAGATAAATATGGAGTTAAATGTGAGAGCTCAAATCTAAAGGTTATCGAAAACACAAATTTTATTATTCTGGCAATTAAACCGCAGACACTTGGCCAGGTTATGAAAGAAATATCAGGACAATTGACATCAAACCAAACTGTGATTTCGATAATTGCAGGAGTTACTTTGAATACATTAAAAACAGGACTTAAACATGAGTCAGTAGTTAGGGTAATGCCAAACACTCCGGCTCAAATTAGACAAGGAATTTCAGTGTGGACTGCAACTGATACTGTAACTAAAAGGAACCTGGATGATAGTAGAGCTATTTTAGTAACTCTTGGTGAACAAATATATGTTACTGATGAAAAAATGCTTGATATGGCCACTGCATTAAGCGGAAGTGGTCCTGCATATGTCTTTCTCTTTATCGAATCATTAATTGATGCGGGAGTGTACTTGGGTATACCTAAGGATGTAGCTACCAACTTGGTACTACAAACTGTACTCGGAAGTACGAAGATGTTAATAGATACAAATAAAGATCCTTCTACACTGAAAAATATGGTTACCTCACCAGGCGGTACAACTGCTGAGGCGTTGCTAACCATGGAAGAAGGGTCATTTAAAGCAACGATTATTAATGCTGTCACGGCAGCTTACGAAAAGTCTAAAGCTTTGGGGAAATAGTTAGTGGATCTTTTAAGAACATTTCTAGACCTCACTATATGGGTTTTTATTTTAGCAATTGTTGGAAGGGCCCTAATGTCATTTATTTCCCCGACAGGTCAGGATCAAATCTCTGTATTGTTGATCCAGGTAACTGAACCAATCCTTTCACCTATAAGGCAATTTTTGCCTCAATCTCAAATAGATTTTTCACCATTCATTGCAATAATAATATTGGAAATATTGCATAGAATAGTGGTGAGAGTACTATAGAAATTTGACATAATTGGTGTTGTTTGAATCAAGCATGTGCCAAAGCTCCCCCATCCACATGAATTGTTTGACCGGTAATAAAATCGCTTTGATCTGACGCTAGATATCTTAATAGACCGGATAAGTCTGAGGGATGTCCCATTCTCCTAGAAGGGATGAACCTTTCAAGTTGAGTCCTGGTTGTTTCTTTACTATTTTTTTTAAATTTCATCCAGCCAGCTCCTATTGCATTAACTCGAATACCTTGAGTTGCCCATTCGAGTGCGAGCGCAGCGGTTAACTGCTTTACAGCACCATGATTTGCACAGTCAGCTACAGTATTGACTAGACCTCTTTCTGCAAGTCCGGATGTCATATTAATGATTCGCCCACTTTTGTTTTCTATCATGTGTTTCCCAACTAACTGGCAACAAAGAAAAATTGAACGAACATTAAAATCAAACATTAAATCCCATTCTTCATGAGAAATTTCCAGAAATGGTTTACCAAATGGTATGTGAGCGTTATTAACAAGGATGTGAATTTGTCCAACAGATGAAATAGTTTCTTCAATCATGTTTTTTATATCTTTAGGATCTGTTAGGTCACAATCTATCGAATTTGCATTACCACCTGATTCAATCACTGCATCGACTGCCTCAGATTTGTCGGAGTTTTTTGATCCAGCTACTGTAATATTTACTCCTGCATCAGATAAAGCTTTTGCTAGGACGGACGTCCAATTCCGTCTGTCTGCTGTGATTATCGCATTTTTACCTTTAAGGTTAATCATGAATATAATGATTAAATAATTTTGGCGGGTTTTCGAGGTTTATTAATGGTCCGTAACCGGTGGGAGCGTATCCACCGGCCAATCCTCCACCATCTATGACAAAAAGTTCACCATTCATATAGTCTGATTCTTCCGAAATCAAAAATGTAGCAAGATTCCCAATTTCTTCTGGTTTTCCGACTCTGTTTATTGGTATAAATTTAGGGTCTGGTAATCGTTCTTTGGATAATGAAGTTCCTTCAGTTGGAAAAAAACCGGGTACTATACAGTTACTGGTTAATCCAAATCTACCAAGACTCGTAGCCAAAGACCTTGTTAATTGTATAACCCCGCCTTTAGATGAGGCATACATATAATTATGAGTGCCGCCTCTTAATCCAAATCCTGAAGAAACGTTTATAATTTTGCCAGAGCCTCTTTTAGCCATGTCCTCTGCTACGGCTCTTGAACAATAAAATGCACTTGTGAGATTTGAGTTAATTACAGATTCCCAATCTTCATCGGATATTTCCCAAATCGGAACACCACCTTGGTCCCTTACCATACCTGCATTATTGATCAATGCGTCAATTTGTCCGAAATGGTTAATAGTTTTCTGGACCAAAATGTTTACCTGTTTTGAATCTGTAACATCAGTCGGTATCGGAATACATGGTGTTCCAATTTTCCCTATTTGATCAGCAACTTCTTCTATGGGTAAACTTCTGCGACCTGCTAAGACTACATAACCTCCAGATTTGGCTACTGCAAGTGCCATAGCTTTACCAAGACCGGTACCTGCTCCCGTGATTATTGTTACCTTATCAGTTAGGTTAAAGTGATTCATAAATTGCTAATATTATATATCTCATAAAAGGTGCTTCATACTGATAATGTTACTTCACCACCTATCACAGTTTTCGTTGAACCATCAGGCAAATCGATAATAAGATTACCGTCATCATCAGCTTCTCTGGCAATACCACAAAAAACAAAATTACCTGAGCGAACTTCAATGAACTTACCAATGGTTTCGAGTCTATGTTTCCATTCCAAGGTTGGAGAATTTCCATCCATAATCTCCAGATATAATTTGTCGAAATTAATCAATATGTCAATCAATATTTGGCTTCTATCGAGGGATTTATTAGTTTCTTGCGTTAACGATGTGGCTGAATTTGATAATTCTGAGATGTTTGTCATGTTCATACTAACGTTAACTCCAAAACCAAATATAGCGTAGTTCAGTTTATCTAAATTGGAATCAGTTTCGATTAAGATACCTGAAACTTTTTTGTTACCAATTTTTACATCGTTTGGCCATTTGATTACAACTTCATGGTCTACAATTTTCTCTATAGTCCGGACTACTGAAAGTGTGGAAGCCATATTTAGGAAGGATAGAAATTCAGGTTTTGGTCTCAAAATCACCGAAAGAGTTATACTTTTGCCAGGGTTGGATAACCAATTCCTATTAAAACGTCCCCTTCCAGATTGTTGATCCTCTGCTATAACAACTGTACCATCTGAACATCCATTATCGGCAAGTTGCTTACTTTCGTTCATGGTGGATCCAATCACATTATGATAGTAAATTTCACTACCAATGAGGTTTCCCTTTAGTGAATTTCGGATATGAGCTATATCTAAATTAGTTATAGACATTCAATAATTGACCTGTGGGCAATTAGCATAGTTTTATGAAATCTGTTCTTCTGAAAGAGTTATTGATCTGTTGATAATAAGTCTACAACATAATTCGAATTAAATATTCTGATACTCATTTGCATATTGATAATTTAGAAGATAACATCTGCCAAATATTAGGATTAAATTTTGATACTGCAAGTAAACATTACATCTGAGTTATTATGATTAATGTTATATGTTTAAAGTAATAATATCGGAGTGTTTTATGAATTTGGAAGTACAAAAATGCGAGGCATGTAGAAGCGATTCACCTCAATTAACGAAGGATGAAGCTGATAAACTTCTTGAATCGTTGGTTGACTGGCAGATAATTGAAGATTCAGGTGTTCAGAAATTGATAAAGTCATTTTCCTTTAAAGGATTCATGAATGCTATGAAATTTGCTGATAATATTGCTTATATATCTGAAAAAAATGGCCACCATCCGCAATTGATAGTTGATTGGGGTAAAACCACAGTTATCTGGTGGACACACAAAATAAACGGTCTTCATAAAAATGATTTCATTATGGCAGCTAAAACAGATACTGTATTAAATGCCACTGCTAAATGATTTTTGAACCTAAGTTTTTTGAATTTTCCAAGTTGTCTCCGATTAATTCTGGGTACCCTTGCAGAAATTCTTTAGCTCCTAATGGTTTTTTACCCTCCATTTGTAATGTATTCACCAATAACAGTCCTTTAGAAGTTACAACTGGGATGATGTTTTTATTCAAGGACGTTAATACTTGTCCAGGTTTCTGATCACCTACAAACTTGTCATCTGTTTCGGCTGACAGAATTTTCAATTGTTGTCCTTTCCAATATGTATATGTACCTGGCCATGGAATATATGCCCTGATTTGGTTGGCTATTTGGTTTGCCGGATTTGTCCAGTTGATATTTCCATCTTCTTTACGTAAAAAGTTGGTGTATGTTGATTTGGAATTGTTTTGATGTTGATATTTGATCGCACCATTTAGCAATTTAGGTAAGGTCTCAATAAGAAGTTCTGACCCGATATGAAAAAGTTTAGATGTTAAATCTGGTGTTGTATATTTTGTTGTGATGGGTATTTCTTTTTGAGCCAAAATTGGCCCTGTGTCCATACCTTTATCTAAAGACATTATGCTAACGCCTGTTATAGAATCACCGTTTAGTATGGCGGCTACAACTGGAGAAGGTCCGCGGTATTTGGGGAGAATAGAAGGATGAATATTGACACATCCAAATTTGAATAAATCGATTATGTTTACTGGAATAAGTATTCCATATGAAGAAACAACAGCTAGATCAGCTCCAGACCCAATGATTAAGTTTTTCGTTACATTTGCTTTCAAATCATGAGGTTCAGTAACATCCAAATTATATTGCTTTGCAAGTTGTTTTACTGGATTGATGATATTTTTACGAGATTTGGCTCCTTTTGGATATGGTCGTGTTAGGACCATCGAAACTTCAAAATTCGAATTTATTAACGATTGCAGTGTAATAGCTCCGGGTTCAGAGCTGCCCATAAAAATGATTTTAGGAGTCACCTTATATTTCCTATTTAAAAGTTGTACAGAAACTATGATCTATATTAATACAACTTCATGTTATTGTTTTAATATACTTTTGGGTATATTTCATCAAAATATAAGTTTAATCTTACACCTTGTATACTAAAAGAATGTCCTATTAATCCATTATCTAGGAGGATCAAATGCCTATTATTGACCATAATAAAATATTAGAAGTTCCCTGGAGACCTGGTTATCGAAAATGGGATATTGTGGAATCAAATACAGGTATGAATACCAACCTATCATATTCTATTGCTGATGTAGGTACAGGAGCGCCTTTACATTTGCATGAAGATGATGAGTTAATTGTTGTAATTGAAGGACAACTTGAAGTACAGATAGGTGAAGAAAAACAGATTGTTGGACCAGATCACACTATAGCCATTCCTCCTTCAATCAAGCATGGATTTAAAGTAGTAGGTTCCAGACCTGCACGGTTGATGGTGTTTTTCCCCGTGATAAATCCGTTTGAAAGAACGGTATATATTGAGGGAGAAAATCCTACCTTGGCAGAAAAGGTTGATTAACTTTAAATCTATCGTTTTGAAGTCAGGACTCTCGGTAGAGTTGTAGAGCCTTTTAAATATTTGTCAATACCTCTAGCTGCTTCCCTTCCTTCTGCTATAGCCCAAACAACCAATGATTGACCTCTAGACATATCTCCAGCTGAGAAAATTCCCGGACGATTCGTCATCTTATCAGAGTCAGTAAGAACATTACCTCTTTCATTCAGAGTTACACCTAAATCTGTAATCATTCCATTATGTTCTGGATGAACAAATCCCATAGCTAGTAAGACGAGATCAACTTCGATTTCAAATTCGCTACCTGAAATTTCTTCCATTGTTGGTCTACCATTTTTATCTGGTTTGCCCCATCGCACTTTGACCGCTTCCAACTTTGAGACCGAACCCTCGTATCCAGAAAACCTTTTGGTCAATATATTATAATCTCTAACCCCACCTTCTTCATGAGCTCCGGATGTGCGTAAGATCAAAGGCCATTGAGGCCAGGGATTAGTTTCGTTGCGGGTAACAGGTGGCTCAGGTAATAATTCAAATTGGTAGACTATTTCAGCTCCTTGTCTATGTGCAGTACCGAGGCAATCAGCTCCAGTATCACCACCTCCCAAAATCACCGTTCTTTTTCCTTCAGCAGATATAATTTGTTCAGGCTTGATAGTTTCACCTGAGATAATCTGATTTTGTTGGGGCAAATATTCCATGGCAAAATGGATACCATTAAGTTCACGTCCTGCAATGGGAAGATCCCTTGGTTGTGTTGACCCACCTGCGAGTAGCATAACGTCAAAATTGTTCAATAAATCAGATGTAGGGATATTTTTACCTATATGGGAATTTGTGGTGAATATTACTCCCTCTTGTTCCATCTGATCAATTCTTCGTTGAACCACTGATTTCTCAAGTTTGAATTCAGGGATGCCAAGTCGTAATAGACCACCGATGTATGAAGAGCGTTCAAAAACTGTCACTGTGTGACCCGCTCTGTTTAGTTGTTGTGCTGCTGCTAATCCTGATGGTCCTGATCCAACTATCGCGATCGTTTTTCCTGTACGAGTTTTTGGTTTAAGTGGCTTGATCCAACCTTCTTCCCAAGCTCTGTCTGCTATGGCTTTTTCAATGTGTTCTATTGCTACTGGTTCTTCATTAATGTTAAGTACACAAGAAGCTTCACAAGGAGCAGGACAAATACGCCCAGTAAATTCCGGGAAGTTATTTGTAGAGTGTAGAAGATCGATCGCCATCTTCCATTCGCCTCTATAAACAAAATCGTTCCAATCAGGAATAAGGTTACCAAGTGGGCAACCTTGATGACAAAATGGTACAGAACAATTCATACAACGGGATCCCTGATCTCTTGATTCCTGCTCCGACCATTGCCCATAGAATTCTTTGAAATCGTGAATTCTCTCTACTGGTTTCCGTTTACCGGGCACTTGGCGGCTATTTTCGATAAATCCTGTTGGTTTACCCATTGTCGTTTGCTTTCGTTGTTTTATTTGCAGCCAAAATTCTCTTATAATCTCGTGGCATTACTTTTATAATTTTTGATGAATAGTGATCCCATCCAGATAAAATCCGATTTGCGTTGTTGCTACCAGTTTTTTCTAAATGTTCGTGTAAAAGTGACTTTAACGATTCAATATCGTCTGGATCTGATAATGATTCTAGGTCTACCATACCAAGATTACATTTAGCAGTGAATTCGTTTGATTCATCAAAGATATAAGCCTCTCCACCACTCATCCCGGCTGCAAAATTTCGACCAGTTGAACCCAGAACAATTACCTTCCCTCTAGTCATGTATTCACAGCCATGATCTCCTACACCTTCGACAACCGCTATTGCCCCACTGTTTCTAACTGCAAATCTTTCACCAGCAATTCCTCTAATGAAAACTTTTCCATCAGTAGCACCATATAGTGCTACATTACCGATAATGATATTTTCTTCAGGAACTATAACGCTTTTCTCTGGAGGAGATATTATTATTTGGCCACCGGATAACCCTTTACAAAAATAGTCATTGGCGTCACCGGTTAATCTGAAAGTGATACCGGAGTTCAAAAAGGCTGCGAAGCTTTGGCCTGCTGAACCATTAAAATTGATCTTTATTGTGTCATTTGGTAAGCCTATGTCACCATAAAGTTTTGCTACTTCATAACTCAACATGGTACCAGTGGTTCTGTTACCGTTACCTATTTCCAAATCCAACTCTACCTGTTCCGCTTTGGTTAAGGCAGGATTACATAACTCAATCAGTTTTCTGTCCAGTGTATCTTCGATCCCGTGATCTTGTTTCTGTGAGTTATATTTGCCTACACTTTCAGGCACTTCCGACTGATGGAGTAAACCTTCGAAATTCAATCCTTTTGCTTTCCAATGGTTGATCGCCAGTTTTGTATCAAG
>CEVA01021400.1_pt1 | contig 11771 bp, 13 predicted proteins | sample 361521 | NCBI WGS metagenome assembly CEVA01 (sample SAMEA2622823, study PRJEB7988) | marine metagenome | isolation source: saline water (ENVO:00002010), including | reverse complement strand
CTTTTCCCTTGATGTCCAGAAGGGCGGCGTCGATACCCGAGATTGCCTGATGCGCCAGGCCGCCGGTCTGGCGTTGGGTCGCCCGGTAGAGGTCGAGTTGGATGCGCTCGGTTTGAAAGGGGTCTCTGCCGACGACCTGCGATCCGATGTGTTCGATTGCTGGCTTGAGCATCGGGTCAGAGCGCATACAATTGCACTCGGACCACCCGGTGATGCCGTCGTCCGTCCGGATCTTGACGAAGTTCTGGACCCGCCATCCTCCGTCGCACTGAAGTACTTCGACCGATGTGATCTTCATTCGTTCACCTCATCCGAAAGTTGCTGTGCGGCTTCGACCGGTGGCTCGCAAGATACACTTTCCATCGGACGACGCAGGTCCTTTCTTGCAATCGACAGGAGGGCCATCCGATGCAGTGATGGTCGTGGATCCAGTCGGAGAGGGCAAATGTCAGAGACCGGGGCAGTTCGACTGATCGAGACGCTGGTGTCCGAGGGTGTGAGGACGGTATTCTCGCTTTCGGGGAACCAGATTATGTCGGTGTACGATGCGACGATCGGACGGGACGTCGACTTGATTCATACCCGTCACGAGGCGGCGGCCGTACATATGGCGGATGCTGTGGGGCGGCTGACGGGCGACCCTGGCGTGGCACTCCTGCCAGCGGGTCCCGGCCACTGTAATGCGATATCGGCGCTCTACGTGGCGATGATGGCCGAATCCCCAGTTGTGGTCCTCAGCGGTCACGCGCCTCTGGATCAACTGGGAACAGGAGCGTTTCAGGAAATCGATCAGGTTGCGACGTCCGCGCCGGTGGCGAAGGCCTCCTGGCTGATCAAGGATCCGGCCAGGATTCCGACAGACGTTCGAAGAGCCTTCGAGATCGCAAAGGCAGGCAGGCCTGGGCCGGTGCATTTGAGTTTGCCCGAGGACCTGCTGAAGGGGCAGGCGGCCGGGAAGTCGCCGGACCTGTCGGAATCGACGGAGAATGCAGCAACTACGGCGGATGAGGTGTCGCACGTTCTCGATCTGATCGCGGCAGCTGAACGGCCGGTGATACTGGCCGGCCCTGGAATGGGGAGGGGCGGCCGATGGAAGCGGGTGGTGAAGTTTGCGTCGAAGTCGGGCGTACCCGCGTTGCCAATGATGAGCCCTCGAGGCGTGAACGATCCGTGGTTGCACGAGGCAGCGAATTGCCTGGCGAAGGCCGACGTCGTGGTTCTGGTGGGGAAGAAGCTGGACTTTTCGTTGCGGTTCGGTGGGTCGCCGCCGTTCGCCGCAGATGTTCGGTTCGTACAGATCGAGCCGGATGAGTCGCAACTTCGGGACGACGATCGGGTCGTCCTGAGGATTCACGAAGATCCGTCCGAGGTGCTCGAGGAGATGACAAGTGCGGTCACGGAGAATCAAGACCGTGAATGGAGGAAAGAGGTGGCTGCCGCGCGCGAAACCGTCCCGGGCGAGTGGGCGGCTCTGCGCAGGCTGAACGCGGAGCCGATTCATCCTCTTCGCGTGTGTGCGGCTGTCCAACCCTATCTGGATGTGGGCGCGATGTTCGTGAGTGACGGGGGCGAGTTCGGGCAGTGGGTTCAGGCAGGTCTGGAATCCCCCCCCCGACTGATCAACGGCCCTTCCGGAGCGATCGGGAGCGCGATTCCGATGGCCATCGGAGCGAAATCACTCGATTCATCCCGCACGGTGTTCGCGTTCGTAGGGGATGGGACATTTGGTTACCACGGAATGGAGCTGGACACGGCCATTCGTTACGATCTGCCGATCGTTGTGATCGTTGGAAACGACGCCCGGTGGAACTCGGAACACCAGCTGCAAATCAACACGTATGGCGAGGATCGGACGGTGGCTTGCGAACTGCTCCCCTCAAGATACGATCGCGTGGTTCGCGCCCTGGGAGGCCACGGCGCAATCGTCGAAGGCGCGGGGGAACTGGAGGGTGCGATTGATCAGGCGGTCGCGTCCGGGTTGCCCGCGTGTCTGAATGTGAGGACGAAACCTGTCGGGGCACCCACGTTGCTGAGGTGAGGCCGATCAGGTCGATCCGGCATTGAATCAGGCGATCGGACAGGAACGAGTGAGGAGTCTTTTGAGGATGAACGAATGAACATCGAAGTTACGGCCGAAGAGAAACGCTCGGGACAGATGAGCGACGAGACGGTCGCTCGTGCGGCGGATGCTGTGCGGACGGAGGGATACGTGGTGATCGAGGATGTTGTCGATCACGACCATCTGGATGTGTTGAAGACGCGGATGGACGAGGATGCGGAACGAAAGATCCGGTCTGTTCGATGGGGAGGGGCGGGCGCGGTTCAGGGGCACCTACAACACAAGCCGCCCCCCTTCGCGCCCTACGTATTCGGGGATGTGGTGGCGAACGGCTTTGTCGGTCAGGTCACCCACGCCGTGCTGGGGGACGGCGTCTACAACCGGTTCTATTCGGGCAACACGAACTGCCCGGGGAGTGGGACACAACCGGTTCACCCGGATCATCTACCCCTGTGGGCGGGTCTGGAACAGGCGCATCCGGCCTACCAACTCGTCGTCAACATCTCGCCTGAAAATACCTCGGAGAAAAACGGAGCGGTCGAGATCTGGCCGGGGACGCATCTGGTGATGGTTGAGCCGGACTACTCAAAGACGGCCACGGAGAGGTTTCAGAAAGAGGTGATTGAGGCGCGGAGGGAGGAGGTCCCGCCGATTCGGGGAAGCGCGAAGAAAGGGAGCGTTCTGATTCGGGACATCCGACTCTGGCATCGAGGCGTGCCGAACCCGAGCGATTCACCACGTCATATGATCGCACTCATCCATACGATACGCTGGTACGGGAAAGGCGAAGCGCTGAAATTCGAAAGAGGATGTGAGGACGCGTTCCCGGAAAATGGTCCGGTGGATCCCAACGTAGAATTCGTCGACGAGTTGATCGACTATATGAACAACCCGAGACCTTGACCCCACGTTACGGGGACGCCCCTCGATACGGGTCGATCGTCGTTCGTCTTCATTGTTAGCACGCGCTTAGACTCCCGATCGACCCCCTCGGGGGCGCGGATGGATTTGGTGCGTGAGTTTCTGACTGAGGGCTATCGATAGAGGTCCCTCGAGGGTGCTTGTCAGTCGAGATGTGGACCTTCGGTTACGGTTGTTTGATGAACTCGAGGGTTTTACGCGTTGCGTTCGATTGACCCTGATTCGGGGACGTGGATGGGCGAATCAGCACTCGATTCGCTCGATGAGGATGGTCGCGCCAAGTTCCCGTGCCTGATCCCTTTCTTCCCCGTTCTCGGCCCGGACCCCGACACCAACCGGCAAGTCGGATACCTCGCTGATGACGTGCTTCACGCACTCATCGACCGTTTTGAACGGGTATCCCCGACTGGCCTCGATGCTGAAAAGCAGGTCGTTGGCGCCGAAGGAGAGCATATCCACGCCGGGCTTTGCCAGCTTACGCGCGTCCAGGACAGCCCTGACGGATTCGATCTGCAGCGTGAGAGTGCCGTGATTGTTCCACCACTCGGCATACGCCAATCGGTCGAGGGACTGATCGAGTCCATCACGGGTGAGTCCTCCCCAACTGCGCCTTCCCTGTTGTGGGTAGTAGAAGGCCGCCAGCGCTTCGTCGACCGTCGACTCCTCCTCGACTTCAGGAATCATCACACCGCCAGGACCTAGATCGAGGTACGTGCCGACGAGATAAGCGTGACGCGTGTGTTTGATGCGAATGCGGGTCGGCACTTCGAACTCGCGGGCGAGTTCACAGAAGGAAACGATACGCTCTTCATTGTGGGCCGAATGCTGGCTGTCGATCGCGATGAGGTCGAATTCTCGGATGGCCAGTATCTCTTCAAGTCGACCGCGTTCGATGTCCGTCGCAACTCCCACAACTTCGATCGTTTCGCCTTCGTGGATGCGTTGCTTAAGCCTTTTTGCCACGATTTTTCCTCCCCTTGGTCGCGCCCTCGCTGAACCTTTCCGGGCAGCTTCATCGAGGAAACGACAAATCACTCCACTGGATTTCGAGATCGGAATCGCTTCATAAGAAGGATATGAATGTGAGCAAATTCAAGGTGGTCGTGACAGATCACATTATTCGGCAGGACGGCCTCGATCTTCTCCGAGCGGAGGGAGGTGAGGTGGTGGTGTTGCGAGCCCACTCGCCGGATGAGGCATTGTTTGAAGCGGTGGAGGATGCCGACGGGATGATGGCGCGTTCAGTAACGGTGACGGCTCGTCTCCTGGAGCTGGCCCCGAAGCTCAAAGTCGTGTCACGCCACGGTGTCGGGTACGAGAACGTCGACCTCCAGACCTGCACGCGTCTGGGGATCGCGGTGTCGATTTCGAGCGACGCGAACTCGCAGTCGGTGGCGGAGTACGCGTTTGCGATGATGATGGCTTCTGCGAAGAATATCGTGCAGAGCGACCGGGCGGTTCGGGCGAACGTCTGGGCTCGAGACAACAGCAGCGCGGTGGAGTTTCACGGGCAGACGTTGGGGATCGTGGGACTCGGCCGAATCGGTTCGCGCCTGGCCCGGCTGAGATCGGGATTCGAGATGACGGTTCTGGTCTACGATCCCTATGCGACGGATGAGGCGATCGAGTCCTGCGGCGCGCGTAGGGCCGAACTGGACGATCTGCTGGAAACGGCGGACTTCGTGTCTCTTCACGTGCCGCTGACGGAGGAGACACGACACATCATCGGCCGTGATGAACTGGGTCGGATGAAACGATCTGCGATTCTCGTCAACACGGCTCGCGGTGGCCTGATCGACGAATCGGCTCTGGTCGACGCGCTGAACGAGGGCGAAATCGCGAGGGCGGCGATCGACGTGTTCGAGGAAGAGCCTTTAGCGAACGATCACCCTCTAACGAAGCTAGATCCTGTGATCTGCACAGCCCACGTTGCAGGCCAGACGCAAGCATCACTCGTGCGGACCTCGATCGTGGCGGCCGAGAATATCCTGGCGGTTCTGCGAGGCGATGCACCTGAAGTTCTCGTGAACCCGGAAGTGCTGGAGAATCGAAATCGGGTGTCTTGGATTATCGACCCTACGTGATGGTTTCGACGTTGGTGTAGCGCGTCAGCTTTCGGTCGGAGGTGACAAGCGGGCAGTTGTGGGTCAGGGCCTTCGCGACGATGATCTGATCGGCAGTGTCTTTGTGCTCACCTCCGAGCCGTGTGGAAGCCACAGCGACTTCGGGATTCAGATCCAGAAGTTCCACTCCCGGATAGGCAAGGGCCTGAGAAAACCAGGTTTCAACCGGCAAGGGAAGACCCAATCTGCCGAGCTCAGTCAGTTTGGCAACCTCCCAGCAAGAAATCGCACTTACTCCGATTCTATCGTTCGCGCTCAGTGCCCTCCTCTGGGATTCTTTCAATCGCGAGTCATCGTGGACCCACCAGATCCAGATATGCTTATCGAGGACGATCACTCCCCTGATTCCCAATCGTCCTCGCCGACTCCGTTGAAGGGCTCTTCGTAGCGAACCTGGCTCCCCCGGAGAGGATATCGGGAATCGGACGCGTCGCCGGACAGACTGCCTTTTTTCAGTCCGTGCCAGGCGTCGAAGTCCTCAATGGGGATCACCGCAACAACCGGCTTTCCCGCCCTTTCTATGATGTAGTGGTCCCCTCGAAGCTGTACCTCGCTCATCAGCTGACCCAACCTGTGCCTCGCTTCAACCGCAGAAATTGTCCTGGTCATAGAACCCTGCCTTTTGAAATGATCGTAATAATTGATATGCCATGTGGGGTCAAGGTTGGGGAACGAAAACGGGCTATGGCGAATTGCCATAGCCCGCTGAGAACGGATCCGTTGCGGCGTGGGTCAGGACGCGGCAGCCTCAGGTAGCTGGATCGACGCGTAGGGGAAAACGCCGACTGATGCTTCGCCAGGATAGTCTTTCGCGACTTCGTTCATGGTTTCCTCCCACGTGCCACAGGCGACCGCGCCCTCGCCGAATCGGTCGAGGTCGTTTCGGGCCACACAGGGGGAGCATAAGACCACGCGTTTCGCGTTCGGTACGCCCGCTCTAGCCGGGTTCCAGAGTCTGCCCCCGTAGTTGGTACCGAACCTTCCGGTCAGGTAGTGAGAAACCTGGCCTTCCGGGGTGTGGGTGATGACCACGGCAGTACCCCCTTCTTTCAGACACTGCCGGGCGGGCCAGACCGCCTTGGTGGCCTGATTCTCGATGGGATAGGCGTTGGTGACGACGATGTCAAGATTCTCGGGCGTGGGAGTCGAGTAGAGTTTCTTGGCCTTTTCGACGCCCGCGCGGTGCTGCGCGATGATGTCCCCGGCGAAGACGCCGATGATCTCGCGACGAGGATTTATGAGCAGGTCGATCTTCAGGTCGAGCCCAATCATCCGTACGGCTTCTTCGATGTCACCACGCATCGTATTGTCGTCGACGATTCCGAGCATCCCCGTCTTCGCGGTGGGTTTGTCGCGCAATTTACCGTGGTTGTGGGCGACCGACTCGATGCCCATCACACCAGGGAACACGAGCTTTGCTCCACCGCCGAAACCGGCGCCGATGTGGGGGATGAGGCCGCCGATGCCGATGCGCAGGTCACAGGCCATGACCTCACGGTTGACGAGGAGCTTCGTACCGGCGGTGGTGTCGCTGACGTGGACGAGGTTTTCGTAAGGGTTGTGGTTGTAGACTCGATAGCGGCGAACGACATCCGCCCCGAGCTTCTTTACGAAGTCATCCTGCATCATCGCGACGTGGTTGGCGAATGCGCCGACGAAGCGGATGTGGTCCTCTTCGATGCCGGTCTCGTGAAGCGTTCGGAGGACGAAGGGAAGGATGCGCGAAGTGGGTGCGGGGCGGGTCAGGTCGTCGAACAGAATGACGACCTCCTTCTTCCCCTGCGCGAGTTTTTCGAGCGGTTCGGTGCCGTACGTATTCTGGAGCTGTTCGCGGATCTGATCGTCGCTCAGGGCCGGCGTGTCGTGACCGGCCATTCTGCATTCGGTAACATTCCAACGGTCTGGGAAGTTGATGGCGAGCTCTTCCTCCCCGTACCACGCTTTAGTCGGAATCTTGATTCGTTCGGAACCCATCGGTCGCCTTTCGAAAGAGCCGTAAATAAGGCCGCCCACACTGGGGCGTCAGCCGGGGTCAGGCGTCCTTCACTCGAGGTGAAGGAAACCACCCGTCTCGATACGAAATATGGAGGGACGTGGCGCGCCCTGCAAGCGATCAAGGCACACGGATTGTCTGGAGTTCGGGGGGGAAGCTCAGGAGGGAGAGTCGGCGAAGAATCCGTCGATCATTTCGAACAGTTCTGCGAGGACGATGGGCTTTCCGAGGACGCCGTCCACACCGTAATTCTTGACCATCTGAAAGATGTCAATGCCTTCGTGCATATGGAAGGCGGTCATCACGATCACTTTAACGGCATCGCCTCGGCGGTGGAGGTCCTGGACGAGTTCGATTCCCGACTTGCCCGGCATATAAACGTCGGTAATCAGGACATCCGCACCGTGCTCCTCGAGCATAGCAAGGCCCTGCTGGCCGTCCCCGGCGCCAAGCGCGTCCCAAACGATGGGTTCGTCGTCTACGACGATAATGTTGAGTTTTTGGGCCAGTCGCAGAGCTGAATTGCCACGAGCAACTTACGAATACGCTGATTCACGAACAAGGGCTGTTTGTCGAATGGCTCCGTTGAGGCTACATTTCAGAGGGTCGCCGGATCATCTCATCCAGCTCGGGGGATTCATCAGATGTACTGGGTTCTGCTCTGCCTTGCTGCTGTCGTCGGGGTCAAGTACTACACCTCCATCGGCCTGAGGCAGCTCGACCGTCGTCTGGCGGCGGTCAAGCGCGACCTCGAAAAATCAAAAGAGGGGCGTAAGGAAAAGCAGGAGGAAGCAGAGAAGATCTCCGAGGAAGAAGATCTTTGTGAGACCCGGATTCGAAACATGAAAGACCTCATCGCAGATCTCGAGTACCGCCTGACCGTGGCTTCTGAGGATATCGAAGAGAAAGTTTGACGATTCCCATTCCAAGTTGATCGCAGGGGGTCCTGGCAGATGCGCCAGGGCCTTTTTTTATTTTCCCCCCAAGCAGTTTCATCGAGTCGCTGGTCGAGCGATTCCGGACCTATCATCGATCACGGTTTGAGTGAACCCGGAATGGTGTTTTTTCGTTCGGTGCGTTGGGGCTTCCCGGCGCTCAATGGTTTCACCGGGTTCAGGTCAATGCGGGCTGTCGGAATGGATCTGGAGGTACACCAATCTGGCGACGACCGACTACCCTTGAAAAATCAGGAATTTAGCGTCCGGCGAAGTTAAGGCTCTGCACACGTGAGTTCTCTTATGACTCTTTGTGCGCTTTTATCTACAAGTGAAAGGAGTGATGCCACCGCGAGCTGATGCGGTCTTCGGGGATCGTCGTACCGAGATCGAGTCCTTCAATCGGGATTGAGATGAGAGCGACCTCTGCCATCGTTCTTGCCGCCTTGTTCTTCGGTGTTCCGGAATCCGTCCGAGCCAATGTGCTTGTCGAGGCTGCCAGGGCGGGCGATCTCGAATCCGTACAGTCCCATCTGTCGAAGGGTGCGGATGCCAACGGGGTGAACGCCCACGGGGAATCCGCGCTGGAGTGGGCGAGCTTCAACGGTCAAACGCGTGTCGTGGCCGCCTTGCTGGGATCCGGTGGAGATGCGAACCGTCGGGACGCATTGGGGAACGCGCCCGTTCTTTACGCCGCGGCCAAAGGACGCGTCGAGGTCCTTCGTTTGTTGATCGGTCACGGAGCGGACTGCAATACCCGGGGACGGAACGAGTTGACGCCCCTGATGACGGCGGCCAGGGCCGGCCACGTGACCGCGGTCGAAGTCTTGCTTGAAAATGGCAGCCAGCCGCACGCAGAACGGAAGGGGACGACCGCCCTGAGTATGGCCAGGCGGAAGGGCCATCGATCGATCGTCTGCATTTTGCGGGGCGGAGCCGGGTCTTCCGTGAGACCCTGAGTCTTGCCTCTTACGTTTCGATAGAGAGCCCGGCCCGGGATGTCCAGGCCGGGCGTTGCTTTGCTCAGGGGGGAACACTTTTTCACAGATGGTCGAACTTTCCGCCATTTGGAATTGGGGGGCAGGATCTCATCCCATATATGGGGGCCTAAACTCTTCTAAAACAGCTATGTAGGGGGAAAAATTTTTCTCGATTATAGTACCGGTTTGCATTTCTCTCGGCACGGGACCACTGAACGTGGTTGAAATTACGAATCGTCGGGAGGCCATTGTGAATACTGTCGGGAGTCGGGAATACGGCCGGAAGGCTTTTGTGACGCTTGCGGGCGCGGCCAGCGTGCTTTTGCTGTCTACGGGTGAGGTCTGGCAGATTGTGCCGGGCGTCGTTCTGTTTTACGTTGCCGCTGCAGCCAGTTTTCTAAGGCGCTCCTAACGGTTAGAGTTCTGCGTATTGCGATGAAGCTCCGAGATTCAGATCTGGGAGCTTTTTGCGTTCAGGGGATCACCACCGAGGCCGTCACGAGCGGGGAGCGACCGAGGGCGATTGCCAGCGATCGGGCAGCGGCAGGGGGGAAGAGCCTGAGCTGTCGGGTGACGGACGGGGCCTGACCGGACGAAAAGTCGGTCCCAAGATCGACGGGCACGACCTGGACCCCAACCTTCTTCAGGCGAACTCCCTCGGCGTCGAAATACCGCACGTCCAGCCAGGCGGTTTGGTCGAGGGCCCAGGCGTCGACCGAGCCGGTTCTGGTGAGCGTATAGTCGACGAGAATCGAATTCGAATCGGCTCTGGCTGGCGCGGAGAGAGTCGCCTCGATCCCGTCTATTTGCGAGGATTCTCCCGTTGCCGGGGGATCTTCGCGGCAGGCGACTGCAACGGCGGCGATCAGGGCGATCCTTCCGAGGATTTTGAGACTCAAGATGTGCCGTCCTCCGGGTTGTGAGCTTCGGTCGCCCGAAGGTGGGTGGAGGTGCGGCTGGCGTCAAGACGTCTGTTTGGACGGTGTGAGCTTCATCTTGAGCTGATGGACGTTCGAGATCGCGTTGTGGACGGCGCTGATGTTATAGTGGTTGTTCCACGCGATGGCGACAGAACTGACCTTCAGACCCAGTTCCAGTTGCCCTGTGACCCGCTCTTCGACTTCCTCTTTCGAATACAGGTAGTCGTAGCGCGCGTTACGTGCCTCGGTGCGCTGTCTGGATGTCTTCTGTTCCTGGCGAGGATACCAGTGATCGAGGTTCCTTCCACTGTAACGGACGTAGCCCTTGTCGGTCGTGGCGTAGGTTTTGAGGGGAAAGGCGTGACGGATCGGTGGGATTTCCGTGTTGCAGATGCCGACGCCCGCATCCTTGAGGGCCTGGAGCGGATGCATTTCGTGCCACGAGATGTGACGGAATTCGATGTGAACGTCGATCTTCGAACGGGTCGCGACATCGGCTACGTGGAGGAGGTACTCGAGGCGTTTCCGACTGCGGACGACGCGGTCCTCGAGTTGAATGAGGAAACTGAAAAAACGCCCGGTCTCGACGAGAGGACTGACAGCCGTGATATGGTCCGACATCATCCGCTGGCCCGCTTCGGTGTCCCACGTTTTGGTGTGGGAAATTTCGCGGTGGACCTTCACGGCGTACTTCATCGCCGGTTTGCTGCGTCGCTCGATATCGAGAAAATTCGCGATGTCGGGTTCTCGGTAGAACGTGTTGTTGATCTCGACGAACGAAAAGTATCGCTGGTAGAAGCGCAGTCGGTCCTGTGCGTCCCTTTGCTCGGCGGACATTTCTGACTGCTGGCGTTTGGTGGCCTGCGGCGGATTGAAGCGGCCGACCCAATCGTCGAAGTAGTAGCCGGACGTCCCCACATAGTACCCCGACCGGGAAATATTGGGCGGTATGCCGAGTGGGGACCAGGCGCCGCGGCGGTCGTCCCGTGGAATGATGGTCAGCTGCTGCATGAGAACTGAGCGGGAGAGCGGGGGACGGGGAGAGAGGGCGAAACAAACGTCCCTCGCTTTCCCGCTCTGATTATCTCCTGTGTCCTTCGTCCAGCAGGTCGAGATGGTCGATCAACGCCTGTTGCTCCGTCGGTGTGTCCTCACGTCCGCTCACTTGTTCGGATCTTGCGACGTTGGACGCGGGGATCACGGCATCGAAGCCCATCCTCATTCGTACGTCCGTGACTGCCCTGGAGACGGCGCGCTGCTTTTTCTCCCACGTGGATTCGAACAGGTCGAATTGACCCGTATCGGCACGTGGACGGTTGACGGCGAGACGAAGGATCTTGATGGCAACGCGACGCTGGTAGAGATCGCGGAAGAGTCGAATGGCGTTGGTGGTGATGGTGGTAACGTCGACTGTGGGATGAGGCCATCGCATCGTCTTCTGCGTCGAGCGGTTGTCGGTGTAGGTGAGAACGAACGTGAGATGCTGCGTCTGGACGTCCTCTGTTCGGAGTGCGTGACAGAGCTTGTCGGCCGTGTATTTGACGTGCTGGATGAGCTGTCGCTCATCGTTGACGTCGCGGTCGAGGGTGAATTCGACCTCGATCGCGCGCTTTTTCTGGATTTTTCGGTTCCGCCCCGTGTCGAGACCGATGGCCAGACTGTAGAGCCGTTCGCCTTCGCCCCCGAGTCGGACGACGAGCGCGTCCTTGCCGAGTCGCTGGATCTGGCCGACGTGTTTGACCCCGTACTGACGGATGCGCTCGCGGACACCGGGCGAGAGACCGGGCAACAGATCGGCGCTGAAGGAGGCGAGGACGTCGGCCTCTTCGCCGGGTTCGCA
>CEVA01010691.1_pt1 | contig 11774 bp, 9 predicted proteins | sample 361521 | NCBI WGS metagenome assembly CEVA01 (sample SAMEA2622823, study PRJEB7988) | marine metagenome | isolation source: saline water (ENVO:00002010), including | reverse complement strand
TTCAACAGTTGCAGATCCACCAACAGAGTTAGCTGTTGAGTTAATTCTTAAAGCCGGTTGTGAACTTCCTGTACTAAGTCCTTTTTCACGAGTTGATAGTGTTCCATCAATAGTTATATCACCATCAACAAATCCATATAATCCCCAACATTGATTAGAAGTTGTTAATGTGAAACTTGAAGATACAGTTAAATTTCCATCAACTCTAAATAAACCAAGTTTATCTGCTGTTGTCGGTATCGTTCCACTTCCTATAGTTTGATTTCCATCATAAACTGCTAAAGATGAAGCTATAGTTTGTCCATTTACATTAATACCATTACTCTCATAACCATTTCCAGTAGTAACTTCTACCTTCGTTCCACTACCTGCTGATGATGAAATTTTCTTTAAGTGCCAAAGTAAATCTGCAGATACATCTGTTCCCTCGTAAGGAGTATCTGATGAAGTTAAAGTAAAACCAAAGCGACTTGCACCAAAAGGCATGTTATTCTCCTAACTCATATTCAAGAGAGAGTTCAAGTAAACTACTGTAGCACTTGCATCAACTCCCATGAATGTAAGAATATCTACTGCACCTGCAGCTGTTGACAATGTTAATCCTCCGGCACCTGCTGTTTTTGCAGTTATATGGGATCCACCATTTATTGTGATTGCATCTATATCCATTGTCCTTGAACCTGTACCATCTTGTGTAACTATCAATGTAAATGTCCATACTCCCTGTGCTGGAACATTTGTAAAATCTATATCATCTACATTATGAGCTAAAGTAACTGTTCCTGTGTTTCCATTTGCTAGGTCAATAGCTAAATCTGTTGCGGATGTTACTGCTTGATCTGTTTCTGCATAGTCTTTTAATATTGCAGCTGATAATACTTGATCTGCAAATTGTACTTCAGCAGATGGATCAGCAAATTGGTCCAGTCTTGTAGCAGTAGTAGCTTTTGCATCTAACTGTGTTTGTGCATTAGAACTTAATGTATTTATATATTGGAACTCTGTACTTGTAACAGACCCATCAGCAATCTTAGTAGCATCTATTGCAGCAGATGCTTTAATGTTTGCATCTTCTATGTTTGTTATAGAGTTTCCTGTGCCATCAGCATCTATTGTTTTATTAGTTAAAGTATCTGTTGTGCTTGCTGTAAATCTTGCTGTTCCTGCTGATCCACTACTGTAATCCGCTACCATTACTGTATCTAAAGCATCCCATATATCTTCATAATGCTGTTGCATTGGGGAGACTCTAACCTTAGTGCCAGAAGAATGTGATAATCCTGAACCTGCAGCTGAACCTGTTTGATACCTATTATCTGCTGTTGATGTTACTGCTGTTGTTCCACTAATTGTTCCATCTATAAATACATACTCCCTAGATGATGAACTATCTGGATCTATTACCAAGTAACATGGTGAAGTTAATCCAGAAATTGAAGTTAAATTTAATGTTGTATCTGTAGCACCTAATGTACTAGATAATGTTGTTTCAAATGCGTTTCTTGTAAACGACTCTGCTGCTTTCCTCGTATGTGCCATAATGTCCTGTCCATAGCACCACCTCTATTAACTTATATATTTTCCTTTATCTTGAATTTTATTATATCATACTCCAAATTCGTATATCCCCAATTCACCAACTCCGAGAGCTGCAAGAGAAGAAACTGATGAAGTTTCTCCAGCTTGGATTTGTCCTCTTATAGTTATAAAACAAAAAACCATAGTAGATCCTTGTTTAGATATTTCCTGTACAGGGAGTGTTACATTTTCTACAATACCTCTAACTGTTTCCTCTGGTCTATATAAATTAACAGTTACTGATTTACCTTCTAACCTCTGTATTGCATCAAATATTTTCTGACCTATTCCCGGTATATTCTTAGGAGTCTTTCCGGGTCTCTCTATTCTATCAGATACATTAATAGGCATTTTAACAATAACATCTTCTGGTTCTGGGAAAGCACGAACTGAAAACGAATATACATAAGGTGTGTATGTCTGTCCACTACCAGAAGTTAATGTTATCTTTGGAACCAACCATCTTGCATTAACATTAACCATTGGTTCTTCTTCTCCATCTCCATCAACTTCTACATTTTCTATTGTCTTGTATCCTGAACTCGTTGGAGATTCTAAATCAGATAGTTCTGTAGAATATTCTGTTAAAACAGAAGACCCTCCAGACATTGAGTTTGTAAATACTCTTGATCCTATCCATTGTTTAGCTTGTGAAGTATAGAAGTCTCCTGCTGGTAATATAATATAACCACTTGATACGTACTTTGTAATATCTTGTTTCACAACTCCAATATCTTTTAAGGTGAAAAACAAAATATCATTAGCTACTGTTATTCCTTGTACTTCTTTACTTGAACTTCCATAATATATATTTCTAGCAACTCCTAAAGTTGGTAAAAATATAGACCATAAATGTGTCTCACTACCATCTTCTATAACACCCATATAGACCTGTTCTCTTGTTTTGAAAAACTGTACTGGTCCTCTATCTACAGTTGTTGAGTCATCTCCCCATTCTTTCATCAGTTGTCTCCGTGATAATATATAAAGATTATCTGCAGCTGCTATTTGGGCCATATATAATCTACCAATGTATCCATTTGTCTGTTGATTTTTTTGTTTAGAACCTACGAAAACAATTCCATTACTCTCTATAATATCAGTTAATTCTTCTCCTTCAAAAAATGTTTGTCCTTTTATGTTTAATCCAGAATCATCTTTAATAGAGTAAACGTATCCGTTGCTTGAAGCTGCAAGTATTACAGCACCTGCATCTGTTAAACCTACCCAGCTTGTATTATCTGGTAGATCTTTGACAACATTTATAGTTGATCCTGACTGAACATCATAAAGTATCCCATTAGTACCATCTACACCAAAGATATAATCTTTTGCAGTCCATACTCTTGTCCAGTTTTTACTTGTAGTATTGTAATCTGACCATGTAGTTGTTGATACATCATACTTCCTTATCTTTCCATTAGTTCCATCACTCATAGCAACATATAAATCATCACCATAAACTGTTATATCTTTAACAGTTCTTGATGGGTTTCCAGAATCTGGATCTGTTGATGCCCACGTACCACCATTATCACTTGAATAATATATATTATGTCCATCTCCTACATATAGAACATTATTAGCTGATACCATAACTTGATTAGTAGCATTATCAGATCTAGCTAATGTTACATCATTATGAAGCTGTACTTTATATTGATCTCCCTTTTCTCCAGCAAACTTAAAAACATCAATACCTTTGCTATCAAAAAATCTTTTGAAATCATTAGGTCCTTGGTCCCTTTGGTGTGCTTGATCTAATCCTTGACCTCCAGAAAAATCTGATCTTCCATAGCTTTGACCAAACTCTGCTCTAAACTCCTCTGGTATTTGTGATGTATTGATCTGTTGTGCTGATACGGGTGCTGTTGTAAGACTTAATTCTCTACCCGGTGCTGTTGCTAATCTTAATAAGACATCAGTTATCCCATCATTAATGGATGCCTCATAACCCCATGCTAGAGGTCTTGATACCTGAGAACTTGTAGGTACTGGCATATCAAGTAAAACTTACACCATATAGATCAACACCAGTAGAGAACCTACTCCTCTGTTCTCTTCTAGCTCTATCTAGTAGCACTCCATAATACCTAAGTAAAGCATTTCTAATTCTCTCACCAGAACCTAGAGGTACACCCCTTATCTCTAAGCTTTCTGTTATAAAGTTTTGTGTAGTTGTATCTACATCTAGTTCTGACAACATCTGTGCTACGGCACCTACCATAACTATTTGTTCGTGAAACTCATCTAAACCAGATACTGTATTCAAATTATCTGATTCTCCACTTGGTCTTACAAATGAAGCAGCATACACTACGTATACACTCTTACCACTCGTAGGACCTGTAGGAAATTGAACAGCAGCATTTGTAGAACTTGGTGTAAAATCAGTTAATAATTCAAGTGCAATATCTGAATAGTTTGTAGTTGATGATGTTGAATTATTTATTTTAGCTTGTAATATTCTTTTACAATTAGCTGCTATCTCTACATACTGAGTTGATGTTGTTGTTAATGTTGCTGTTTTAACTGCATATAAAGCTGGATACAAACCAATAATTTGATCTCCAATAGCATTTGCTACATTCATTCTTGGATACTTAGGTTTTAGAATTATATCAGCACCTGCACTATGTGAATCTATAGTTGAACCTAATCTAGCTCTTTCAACAGTAATAGTTCTAGTAACAGTATTGATTGCTTCTACCATAAGAAGTTCTTGACCTATCTCTAATATAGATCCCGAACCAACAAGTTCTTCTTCCTCCGGGGTCCATAAGTTAGCATCATAGGTTATTGAAGTTGTTGATGGAGAATTGTCTATACCACTTGTTAATTGAGAAATTGGTTCTTGTTCATCAACTGGTCTTAGATATTCTCTATATGTTCTATCTATTAGTTGTGCAAATGTACTCATTACAATCCCATACCTGTTCTACCTAATCTAGCAACACCAATACCCACATACATAACATCTTCTTCGAATGGATCTGGAAATGATTTAACAAAGCTATCACTTATAACTGAACCAGATTCCAAAACTGTAGAGGTCTTACCCTCTTTGAGCATAATCAGAATACCCATGGGATTCTAACTTTCTCTAAATATTAAATTGACTATTCTCTCTGCGCTTTCACTAGAAGCTGAAACTACCTGTAGGTATCCAGAAGATGCAAAAGCCCATCCAGAAGGATCTGCCCTTACAACATCCCCATCAGAAGCTGTATATGATACAGCTGATCCATCAGTTTCTTTTACATCTATCCATGTTGATCCATCAGTAGAATACTTAAAGGTTACTGTTGAACCTGTAAATGTAGATGGAAAAATAATTCCGCATAATAGTTGTGAATCTGTGTTTACTGCATCACTATCTGTTCCACTAGCTGCTATTGTTGCTTTTTTTATTACTATTCTTGCCATAATATCCTCTATTCTAACATACCCACCAGACCGCTAAGGTGGTTTAGCGGCCTTAGTGAGTAATGTTTTTAATTAAGCTACGTATTTTATTTCGCCATGGAATTGCTGTGGACCGAAGTCAAAAGCCATTTCCATATAGACTGCTTTAGCTATTCTTGCTTTATCATCTTGATCAATATCTCTTACGAACATTGTTCCGTATCCCGGAATGTTCAAGAATACTGGCTTAACAAATGCTAAATCAATGATATAACATCTGTTTGCTGGCAAGTAATCTGATAGCGCCATACCAATAGTTCCGAATGGTGTTACAAGTGTATCAATATCAACACCTCCAACATTTCGATCTCTTGGTAAGATACCATAATTAGTAGAACCAGAAGCTGCTGTTCCCTTAATTACTTCATTGTTTAGATCAAGTAATTGTGATGGTGAACAGAACAATACTGGATTCTTCATTGGTGCGCCTGCATCATACATTGTTTTCATCAAGTTAGATACAGCTGACCAAGATAGTTTTTGGTTTGAACCTGAACCATCTCCTGCTGTGTCATGATATTCCCAGTTACCGCCTGTGAGGTTAGTATGTGCTTGTAATCCTCTCATTTGTCGGTTTCCGGAAGTTCCATCATTGTATGTGCCATTAAAAGCTTGATATTCAACTTTCTTCGCTACTGTTTCAAGTAGTAAAGACATTTGATATGCAAGTTCATCTGTAATTGGGTTATTACCCTCAAGACTCAATTTGTCAATTGAGTTCTTATAGTTGTTTGATAGATCAAACGGCACTATTTCCCCAAATGCTGCTTGCGCTGTAAATGTAACTTGTACTGCTTCATGGAATATTTCCAAACACCCTTGAACAGATGCTCTGTCCTGACCAGAGTATGATGGTGATTCACCCTCTGCTGCTGGTGTTACAGAAGAAACAGTTACATTATCTTGAGTTTGAAATTGAAAGAATGTTGAGTTAGTAACAATTCCACCATTCAAACCTCCTGCTGCAGCAAGTAGTGGAGTTCGTGTCGGAGTAATCTTAAACAATTCGCCTGTGAAGTTATTAATATCACTAGCTACTATTGGGTTTGCCCCGCTTATTGCGGCCATGTTTAATCTTTTCCTTCCCCCCTAATTGCTTAGAGTTTGTTCTTCTTATACTTTTATTTATTTTCTTGTTTTACACGATCTCTCATGTACAACTTTGCTCGTATAGATTCCTCAACAGTCCCCTCATTGACTACTGTATTCAATATTGCCATTGGATCTTCTTCACCAACAGGTACTGACTGTTGTTGCATGGTTTCTAGTCTGGCATCAGATTCAACTATTTTTTCAGCTGCTACATCATTGTTGCTTTCTTGTACTAAGTTAGCTTCAATTCCATAGTTTTCGGCTAGCCAAGTTGATAAGTCCTCGGTATTTAATTTACCGGAATAAAGGTCTGCTGCCATCTTACCTGTTCCTTTGTCTGGATCTAGTCCAACTTCTTTGAACAAATATTTTTTAGCAACTCCTTCAAGTTCCTTATTCGTTTTTTCTAAGCGCTTTGTGTAATCTCTAAAAGATTCCTCACCCTTAGATTCTTCCTCTGCCACAATATCCTCTTCTGATATTTTATCCATATTTCCTATACTCCTTCTCTATCATTATTCACATTCTCTATTAGCGATAGGGTTTCCAATAGGTGTGGTTCTATATTGTTACTAACTAAAAGTGAAAATTCCGCCTTAGAACTAGGCATTTGCACCACAACGATTTGATACTTGGTAAGTACGTTGGCTCTCTTACCAGAATGGTGATCTATTTATATACTGCCGGATTCTACCTACGGCATCAAAACTATTATAACATATAGATATTAGGGCTAATTAAAAAAGAAGGACTTATATTTCCTGTAAACCTATTACTCCCTCATCACCAATAAGAGTATCTTGGGCAACGGAGAAAGCTGATCGTTGTTCTGCTTCTAGTTGTTCTTGCAATCTTTGTGCTGAAGTATCTTCAAATACCTCTGCTTCTAAGAACTCTGAAACTCCAAATATATCTTCTCTACCTCTATATTTACGGGCTAATCTCTGTAATCTAGGTAATTGTGTCTCTGCCCTTGCTGCGTATCTTTGTGCTTGTTGGCCACCTATACCAGCTGAATATAATCTCTGTGCTTGTTCTAAGCTTACTGTAACATTTCTTTCTTCAAATGCCCCACCAACTGATGCTATTGATATTCTTCTCTCTATAATATCTTTACTAATATCTTGATCTATAAAGCTAGCAAATATTGCTTCATCTGATATATCTTCTGTACTTGTAGCAACTTGTGGATAGTTTCTAACCAAGTATCTTTTTACTGCATCAAACTGTGGGAACAACATTGTATAAGCAGAATCTAATCTAATTTGTAACTCTTCAGGGGCAACATCATTTTCAAATAACTTAACTATTTTATTTTCAAATAACTCTGGATTTAGATTGTAATCCATAAAGTAATTCTTATATGCTTCTACATTTGTAATATAACTTAACTCTGGTGTAGCACCTTCTAATCTTAAAGTTGTTCCATCTTCCCTGAAGATACCCGGAAACTCATCTTTATATGCCTGTGTAGTTCTTAACTCTCTCATAGCTTCATCAGCTTCTCCACCATTGGTTGAATATATATCTACAAACTTATCTAATAAAGATGGATTCATCCAAGCATAATTAAATTTAGCATAGGACCTAATATCAAATTTCTCTACTGGATCTCCCTCTTGTTCTGGAGGGGAAGGTATTTCAGGAGGGGGATCAAATTCAAGAACTGGTCGATTTAATGTTCTATTTAACCTACTTATCTCATCTTGAATAGTAGCATCTGTATATGTTCCTTCAGTACTTTCTTTTTTCTGGTATGTCCCATCTGGACCCATAACAATAATATATTTTTTAACTCCACCTCCATCTCCATCATTTCCACTTGTACCATCTTGCAGTACCCATTGACCATTAGTAAATACCTGTACTTTTCCATCTACTGTTCTTTTATCTCCTTCTTGAGGACCTTCCTCTCCATACCCTATCCCCTCTAGATACGTACTAATAGAATCTAAGTTAAGATAATCCTCTACTGATTTCTCTTCAGAAGGATCTGTTACTGTAGGTGTTCCTCTACCTAATGTATTTGCTACAGGTGTATCGAATGTATATCCTTCGCTTATAAAGTATCTACCGAAGAAACTATTAGGATCTAACATTCTTCCTATCTGTGGAAAATATACTGATTCTGCCATTATTTAACCCTTCTATTCCATTTAGTACCACCAGTAACTCTTTGTCCCGGTTGTCCAAATACACTTTCTAAATCTTCTTCTGCTTTATCTTTGAATGTTTGTGTTCCTAATTCTGCAGATACTTCAAATGCTATATCTTCTCTTTCTTTTATATCATTTGTTGAAATAAATCTTGTCCAGCTAGCAGATTGTTCATCTGGTGATTGTCCAACTAAGTTATTCCATTCGTATCTCCATTGAGGTGCAGCAGTAGAATATCTTTTGACATTGGTATTTTTATATTGTGGAAACTTTGCCACAAAAGATTCCTCTAGTCCCGGAATAAACTCTTCATCATACCAAAGTGGATTAGCTTCTCTCTGATTAGCAACATCTTCTAAGTTAAAATTAAGACTGGAACCGGGTCCCATTATAGATTCTATATCATCCTTAACACCAGATGTTGCCTGTATTATCTCTAATGGTTTCCCTTCAATTATAGCTTCTATTCTTTCTGGAAGCTCATAAGGTAATTTACGATTTCTTATCTTGCTTATAATCTTGTTAATTTCTGCAACAGCTGAATCTCCTTCTCCATACTCTCCCATCATAAAAGAATTTGTAATTTCATTTATTAGATCTGGATTTAATGTCTGTATGCCAGATGATAATAGTTGTGTAGCAATACTTTCAAAACTTTTATCCCAATCCTGTAACCAAGTCTCTGGATCTTCAGCTTTGGATTTAATAGCCTTTCTTACTCCTGATGTCTTATCTCTATACCAAGAAGTAGTCATTAACTCCTTATCTCTAGGAACTCTACCTTCTTGTGCAGCTTCAATAGCTACTGCCAAGTAATCATAGTTACCATTCTCATCTGTTGAAAGTAGCCATGGTGCAAATCTTGACTCTTGTTTTATTGCTTCTACTAAATATTCATAAGATTCAGCACCATCTTCTACGTATTCAGATACAACACTAAGTTGATTTGTTGTGCCAAAATTAAAAGAAGAGTTATACATAACATCACTTACAACAGAATCTTCTGCTTGTTCTACTATTACTCCATCACTTATAATTACATTGGGTACCAAAGATACTACTGTTTTATCAAGTATGCTTGCTGGATCTTCAATTAAATATCTCCATACAAATGTATCTCCTTCGGGAAGTTCCATAAAGGCTACTAACCAGAAATCATCTCCATCTTGCCATACCTCATAATCGTTTGGTAAATCTGGTCTTAACTTATTTTCTTCTTTACTTTGTACTGCCATGCTTAAAACTTTCTACCATTTTATCACGCCATGAGTCTGACATGTCTGCATTCCGGTACTTATTGAGATTTTTGTAATTACTTACAGTATTCTTAAAGGATACATTCATATCTATAATAGGTTGTGGATTAGATAATGGTGGTAAATATGCTGATTTATATCCAGTATCCGTATCTACTGCTGCTGCCTTTTTTATTAATAAATCTGTTGGACTTACACTCTCTACTTGATCTAATACAAGCGCAATATTCTCCCAATCAGGAGTGTATTCTTCTAATGGTAGATCTACCCCGTATTGTTTTGCCATATTATGTGCCATTCTTGAACCATAATGTTCTGCCATAGGTTTTAATTCTGGGGCAGCTGCTATTAGTCCTCCTAACAAAAATACACCTGTCTCATAAATATCAAGATACTCCATACCCGGAGTAAGTAACCTTGTCATCAGTAGTTTTGCTTTATTCATTATTCTTCTTTTAGCTATTTTTCCTAAACGCAAATTATTAGTTAAAGCACTCATGTTCCTATCATAGGATTCCACAAGCTCGAACAATCTTTCACCTTCAGAATCTGATAATTGTGATGACATATTATCCATAACACTTTCTGCTCTATCTGCTGCATCATAATACATGGTATCTCCCATTTCTTGCAGTTCGTTAAATTCTATAAATCTTTCCATATCTGCTTCATCTACTAATTCTTGAGGAACTGTATCTGGAAATTCAAATAACGACTCTGGAGTATCTGGTGCTTTATCTACTACATTTGTAGGTGTGTCTATTATTATTTCATCTATTGGATTTGCTGTAGCTTTAGAAGTTTTGAATTGTTCTACAGTTGTATCTTCTATATTAATTCTTTTACCAATCCCTAAATCATCATTAGGGTCTAGTAAAACAACTTCATATTGTGCATTAGTTGGTCCTGAAACAAATCCTTCTATACCTGCTTTTCTAAGTGCAGTAAAAGCAAGTTCTGTATCTCCAACTTCTTCTGCTAACACTTTTGTAAATACTTCTGAACCACCTCCATAAACACGCCTTCCTGCGTTATCATAGCTAAATGAAATTGTGCTATTTTTAGTAGATTCAACTAAATCATCAAAAGATACTCCAGTTTCTTTAGCAAATATATCCCAATCTATTTTTTCTATTTGGTCCATTAATGGTGCAGCACCTCCAACATTAGATTTAGGATAAAATATATCTCGACCTCTAAATTCTCCTTCTTTAATATTTATTAATAAATTATCTGTATTAACTTGTACTTTGTAAAAATTATCAGCAGCATCTCCATAATGTCCGGGACCTCTTATTTGTTCTAAAGTTTTATTACCTATTGGTTCTGTGTAAAAACCGGGGATATGATTACCACCACCCAGTTTATGACTAAATGTTATTTCATTTGCAGAAACTTTCCCCCCTGCGTGTTTAACATAAAGCTCAACATTTCCTTTAGTATCTCTATTTAAGCTATTAAAAAAATTGTCAGCTAATTGATTAGGAGTTAAATCATCTACTACATTTGTAGGTGTGTCTAATGGTATCTCTGTAAATACATCTAGTGTTTTACCTGCTGTACTACCGGGGTCCATTATTGAAACAGGTTTTATACCTAAAGTATCTCCTTCTTTAACTAATGGTATTATTTCGTATTCAACATATTCTGAAACACCTGCCTTACCAGTTGCACCTGTACCAAGTGCTTTTACTCCGTTTTCTTTAAGTAAATCTATATTATCCCCAAAAAGTTTTTGTAGAGTAATATCGTGTCCCATAGGAAAACCCATAGCTTTTTGAAATGGTGGCTCTCCTACTGCTTGTCGCCAATTCATATCCCAAAGATTAGCTTCTGTAACCCTACCACCATACTTTCCTTGAACTGGATAATCAAATGTAACAGATTCAGGTATACCTAATGCCTTAGCTAAATCAGGTCTGTCGCCTATTTTTGTATCTAAATCTAAAATTTCATTTAATTTTATTTCTGTTACAAACTTATAATTTTTATGTGTTCCGGGTCTTTGATATTTATCAGAATACATTGGATTAGGCGAAAAATAATTATGTTGTCCTAATCCTGAACTACCATGATCTCCTCGTTTTTTTAAGAAATTAGAATCAATAATTCTATTAGGGTCATCAGTAGACCTATATAGCATTACATTACCATTTTCATCTAATGGTATAGTTATATCTCTTGTTCCACCAGATCTACGATCAGGACCTATTACTCCTTCTACTAT
>CEVA01242044.1_pt1 | contig 11776 bp, 11 predicted proteins | sample 361521 | NCBI WGS metagenome assembly CEVA01 (sample SAMEA2622823, study PRJEB7988) | marine metagenome | isolation source: saline water (ENVO:00002010), including | reverse complement strand
TGCTTGTCCAGGTTTGTCATTTGGGTCGTAGTAGTCTCTTCTCATAATAAATAAGATAGCATCTGCATCTTGCTCTATTTGGCCACTGTCTCTTAAATCACTCATATTTGGTGTTTTATCCGTTCGATCTTCAACTTTTCTGGATAGCTGTGAGATGGCAATTACGGGAATCCTTAGCTCCATTGCTAGGCGTTTTAGTGTTCTAGAGACCTCGGCTACTTCATATTGCCTGCTGTCACTTCTCCCATCTATTCCGAGTAATTGAAGGTAGTCTATGCCGAGTATGCGAATGTCTTCTTCGTCCTTAAGCCTTCTTGCTCTAGAAACTACTTGGGAAACTGTAGAAACAGCTTGGTCATGAATGAAGAAGTTTGAATTTCGTAGAGCTTTTTCTTTTTCGATTAGCCTTTTTATTTCATCATCACTAAGAGTGCCTCTTTTTATTTTTTCGCCTGAGATACCCGTTTGCATAGATAGCAGTCTTTCTGCAAGTTGGTCCGCACCCATTTCTAAAGAGATGAACCCTACAGGTAGGTTTTGGTCAAAACAAATATGAGATAGTACATTCATAACAAAAGAAGTTTTTCCCATAGCTGGTCGTGCCGCTACATAAATTAGGTTGGTGTCTTCAAGTATTGTGGCTTTTTTATCAAAGTCTAGAAAACCGGTTGGTATTCCAGTCATAAATTGTTTTCCATTATTTTCGAAAAATAACTTTCTTGATTGGATTCTTTCTATTATGGGGGTGGGTTCTATTCGTGATTTACTCCCTGATAAAATTTCACCAATGGAAGCTTTGTCATTTGGAGAATACTTCTTATCTAGATCGATGAACTGCTGGAAAAATTTTTCTTTTAATTCCTTGTGACTTTTGGGATTTTCAAGAAGCTTTTTTTGTGTCTCATTCAACAGGTATATAGTCTGTCGTTGGTGAGAACTATCCTTTAGAAGGTCACAATATTCTTCTATATAGGCTGATGTCCCTGCAAATTGAGCCAGGGCCATAAGATATTCAGGCCCTCCTACGGAGCTCAGTTCTTCTGTTTTTTTTAATTCTTCACATACGATATGCAAATCGATCTGAACACTAGATTCCCGATGGAGCTTGTTTATAGTTTTAAATATTTTTTTATGCTGCGGAAAGAAGAAGTCGTCTTCATACAAGGTCGCTAGAGATACATGTAGGTGATTTATGTTTGAAAGCATGCACCCTAAAACCATCATTTCAGATTCTTTGGAGTAAGGGAGCTCTTGTGTTTTTGATGTCATTCTTGTTCCTCTTCAAACTCTAGTTCCAACTCCTCAATAGTTGGTAGTGATCCTTTGAGGTCGTCTGGAAGGGATTCAATAATTTTTGTTTCGTATTCGGCCACTCCAATTGGCTTCCTTATGTCGCGTAGAGCATATTCTACTTTTAATCCTTTCTTTCCTTTGCAGAGAAGAAGCCCGAGGGTTGGATTGTCATGGTCTGTTTTGAGCATGTCATCCACGGCACTTAAGTAGAAATTCATTTGCCCAGCGTCTCTTGGGTCAAAAGCTCCAGCCTTGAGCTCTACCACTACATAGCAGTGAAGTCTGGTGTGGTAGAACAGTAAGTCTAGGTAAGAGGTGTCTCCCTCGATCGTTAAAGGGTACTGTCTCCCTATGAACGCAAATCCCTGTCCGAGTTCCATGAGAAACTTCTGAAGGTGGTCAAGCAGCCCATCCTCTAACTCTTTTTCATCGAATTGTTCTCTTAAAGTTAGAAAGTCGAAGCAATACGGATCTTTGAGGGTTTGTGTTGCCAGGTCCGATTGGGGTGCTGGCAAGGTTTTGCTGAAGTTCGTTAAAGCTTTTCCTTCTCTTTGATAGAGGTCGCTATCGATCCAGTGCTGTAAAACGTTCCTGCTCCACCCGTTTTCTATGGTTTTTTGAACGTACCATAACCTAGCTTCTTGTATCTTAACTTTCTGCAATATGAGTATGTTATGTCCCCAGGGAATTTGGGCAACAAGCTGTTGCCCAATTGGGAAGTCTGGGTATTCTTTAGCAAAATGAACCATATACTTGAGATTTCGATGCGAGAATCCTTTCATATCTTTAAAAGAAGATTTGATGTCTGAGGCCAGCTTTTCTATGGTTTTAGCCCCCCAGCCCTCAGATTCCTGCTTTTTTAGGATAGATGCCCCTATTTCCCAGTACATCTGAATTAAGCCCTGATTTACAGAAATTGCAGCTTTAAGACGAGATGTCTTAATAGTTTCTTTAATTTCAGTCAGTAGATCTTTGTACCCTTTGGTAAGTTGAAACTTACCTTCCTCCCTATTGGACATGTTCCCCCTATAGCCCTATTTTAGCGGCTGAGTTAGCTTCAAATTCTCGTTGTAGTCTTTCGTACTTTCTAAGAGTATCCACGCTTGTATGGCCCGTTTGCCTCATTATCCAGGTTTCAGGTGTCCCCATCTTGATAGAAGATGTCACATGTCCTGCTCTTAAGCTGTGTCCAGCAATCTGATCTGAGAACCCGAATGGCTTACAGTATTTTTTGAGCATATAGGCTATATCTCGATCTCCCAGTCTTTTGTCTTTTATCCTTCCGCCTTTTGTGATGGATCGGAAAACTGGGCCTGATGAGGACTTGCTGCACATGATCCACGCTTGTATTGCTCTTACTGGACAGTAGGTTTCTGAACCTGAAAACGGGATATCTACAAACCTTCCAGCGCCTTCTTGGTCTGTTTTAGAGGATGGAATGAAAATAGAAACACCTCCTGATCCAAACTCAAGGTGTTCGTGATCTATTCCCACTAATTCAGACCGCCTGAATGCTCCTGCGAATCCAATCAAAATGATCGCTTTATCCCTGCTTTCAATTGGTTTTACTATTCTCCCAATCGAGTCGATTAAAAGTTTGATGTTATCAGTCGTGAGAGGAAGCTTACGATTTTGCTTGGTTCCGAGTTCTCTCCTAATTCCAGCCATTGCCTTACGGATTTCTTCATGCTTCGTGTCTACTCGAATATTCTTCTCGGAGTAGAAATGCTTTATCCCTGCTAAGTAAGTTGTCAGGGATGCCGGTTTTAGATTTTTTGATTTGGCCATCGATGCGATGAAAAGACCAATGAGGAGCTCAAAAGATTCTGCAGGAGGAAACAATAGGTTATATCCGCTGCCACTGCACCAGTCGCTAAACTTTGTCCAAGCGAACTTGTATGCTCGGATAGAGTTAGGGGACTTGGATTTTTTGGTGTATTCCATGAAGTCTTCTAAATGCTGCTTTTTGTACTCTTCAAGGGCAGCTTCATCATTTTTTTTTGGAAGATTCATGCGCGGTCCTTCATTCATGTGTTAACCCTCACTTAACGGTGATAATATACGTGTTGATTAATTAAGATTCAAACAGAATGATGGAAAGAAAGTGAATGCTCTCTAAAACAAAGATCTGCATCGAATCAAAACGGAATTTAAAAGAGTGCTTAACATGGAAGAAGAAGTTTTAACTTGTGCCGAAGCAAGCAAATACCTGAAGGTCTCCAAATCCTTTCTATACAAAAAGGCTAAGGAGAAGGAGATTCCTGCAATGAAAGTTGGAAACATTTGGAGGTTCACTCGCTCTTCTTTGAATCGTTGGATTAATCAGCGTCTTGGAATTAAAGAAGGTTAGAGATGTTTAAGGTCAATCCTATCGACTTATTGAGACAACTTAAAGAATGGTTACTCTCTTATGTTTTTGCGAAACAAGAAGTTGATCGTTTAAAAAAAGAGCTGAAGGTAAAGGGGCAGGTTCATTGGGATAATTGGATTTTAGGGGGAAATGATGACGATTATAGCTATAGTTAACCAAAAGGGTGGGTCTGCAAAGACGACAACAGCTGTGAACCTTGGGGCTGCTCTTGTTGAAAGTGGAAAAAAAATCCTTTTGATAGATGTTGACCCTCAAGGATCTTCATCTAAATGGTTAAAAGCATCAAATACTAAAAAAGGTTTATATGATGTTTTTGCTGAAAATACCAGTATTTCTGATAAAATCATTGAGACAGGTATTTCTGGTTTAAGCATAATTCCTTCCAGCCCTTGGTTAATCGGTATTGAGAAGGCCTTAGCATCAGAGGTTGGAGCTGAAACGATCCTAAGTAGACAGCTAAAACAGATCAGCACGAATTGGGATTATATTCTCATAGATTGCCCACCAGCTCTTGGTATCCTGTCTCTAAATGCACTCGTAGCTGCAGACGAGGTATTGGTTCCCTTAGAGACAAGGGTAATGGCCTTGGATGGTCTAGCCCAGCTTCTGAGAACAATTGATACTGTGAAAGAGAGGCTAAACCCAAATCTAGAAATCAACGGGATTGTTCCTTGCAGGGTGGACAAGAGGACTAGGTTATCTTTGGACATCATCGATGACTTAAAGAAGCGCTTCAATGGCAAGGTCTACAAGTCCTGCATTAGAGAAACAGTAAAACTTGCGGAATGTCCTTCATTTGGCATCCCAATCACTATGTATGACTCAAAAAGTCCAGGAGCACAAGACTACCGAAGCCTGGCGAAAGAATTTGTTGGAAGGAATTAGATATGAGCAGACAGACAATCAAAGAGAATCCGTTAGATGCATTACTGAGCGAGCCTCCTTCTGCAAAAAAAACAGAACAGGTTTCAAAGCCTAAACCTGCTCCAGATGAGAATGGGGGGTTAAAGCAAAGGCTAACCGTACAGATTTCGGGGGAGACCTTAGATAGAGCTAAAAATGCCGTTTATTGGACTAGAGGGTTAACTCTCGCCCAGCTAACAGAACAAGCACTCGAAAAAGCTATTCGGGAGTTAGAAAAGAAGTCTATAGTCTTTGATGACCAAACTGGAGAGGCTTTAAAATCTAAAGGAGACCAATTTCCTGAAAGACGAGAGGAGCTTAAGAGCGGTAGGCCTGTTAAGTAGAAAGAATCTGATCGCTTTTTGAAAGTTTTTTCGAGTTTCGATATGCAAAAAATGTAACACAAAAAGTAATCAAGTCCAAGTAAACTAAAAAACCAAGCATCACCATATAATAACACCACTTCAAATATTTAAACTGGATGAACCTATCAAAATAAATTTCTAATCCAGTATCGAATAATTCCCATTTTTAGTACCGCTTCCCAAGCTTTTTGCGTTCTTTCCCAACGTAAAAGCAAGCGACGAGACTGACGCTTGATCCACGAAAACGTACGTTCCACTACCCATCGACGTGATGAGATATTGAAAAAGGCTTTCACTTGGCTAAATTTGGGACGGGTTTCACTGGGATTTTTAAGTTGTCTATAAGGTATTGCCGGGAAAAAGCCCTGCTTGAGAAGCTGCTGACGAAGCCATTGAGTGTTGTAGCCCTTGTCGGCCTCAACAATTGGCATATACTCACCTTTAAACCACACGTTAGCCGAAAGTAAAGAAACTTGATTGATCAGAGCTAATACTTGTTTCCGTTCATCTCCTTTAGCATCGGTAGATCTGATTGCTAGAGGGTGCCCATTACGGTCGACCAAAAGATGGATAGTGACCCCCTTGCGCTACGCATTCACCGCCTCCCGGAGAAGGGGGAAAAAGAGCCATCCACGGCCACCTGAGAAAGATCTATTTTCTTTTCTTGGATTGCTTTCTTAAGCAATCCCGATAGGACCCTATCCAGTACACCGAGCTCCTCAAATTGCTTCATCCATTTGTGAGCTGTAGACCTAGGAACAAATTTACTGAGATCAATCGGCAGGTCAGCCCATCGGCATCCATGACAAGTTACATAAAAAATTGAGTTCCAGACTTTTCCCAAATCACTCCTAGGTACTCCTCTTTCAAGAGGAGGAGTCCAATTCATTAGATTTTGGATAAGCTCCCATTGCCCGTCATTAAGTACTTCGAATTTCGACATCAGCTTTTCACCACAAAGACTTTTTCAGATAAAAAGGAGTTTGCCAAAGAAACTATTTATTTGGATAGGTTCATGTCTTTTATTAAATCAAACCCAATAATAAAAAAGAAAATCAAAAGATCAAAAACAATAATTATAGAAAGAAAATAAATTTAAGTTACGAAATATATAAATGCTATTTCTCAACATTCACCCATTTACGGGTAGTCCTAAACAGGTAATGCTCGTCGTAGGTTGTAATCGCAAATGAAGTATTGAATCAGACCTATGTGATTTTTGATCTTTTTCAAAAAGGAAAGAGTCTTTCTTACAAGTATCGAACATCGCTGTCGGAGAGTGTTGTTAAATCTTTCAATGTAACTTGTTTTGCCGGATTCTTTGCCGACTGGTCTGTGTTGGCCAAGAGGAAGAATTTCGAAGTACACAGAGAACTTATCTGAGTAAAAAATGGCTTTTTTTTAAATTCCTCGGGTAATTTTTTCATAAGGGCTTCTCCTGATTGGCGATTACGTTTGCCAACGTGCATCGCTAAAATTTGCCTAGTTTCAGAGTGAAAAACCAGCCATAACCATTGTTGATTACCTTTATTTCCTACATAGCTCCATTGTTCATCTAGTTCAACTATAGTAACTTCCAGTATCGATAAATATATGAGGGCTCGGGATGAAGTTCTTTAGGCTTGTCCCTAGATATCACCACTATAGTGGCTTACGTTTAGTGAAGGGGGTAGTTATGACAGTCCCCTAAGGAAAAGAAGTTGCTTTCTGGGAAATATAGTTCTGATAGCCAGTAAGTTAAAGAACATCAACAGACCTTTCAACATACATTTAGTAGATATTTTACGAGAATTTGATTATTAATCATGTATTGGTTTCTAAATTATGAAGAGTAAATATTTCTAACAGGTTCAAACTAAGTTTTCTTACAGCCTGTAACATATTTATTAGCTAAAGGAGATTCTTTTGCACCGACTCGCAGTTTACCTTTCAATTTTTTCGGCTGTAGGTATGAGCAGTTGCACTGTAAAGCAGGCAAAATACACAGACCTCGAACCAAGTCCTCTGGTGAAAAATTACGTTCACCCATCGCTAGAATCGAAAAAAACTAATGAATTTAGCGAGCATGCCAATGATGAAAAACTTTCGGGACCTATAACCTTACACCAGGCCTTATCCTTGGCTATTGCTAAAAATCCTGAACTAGAGGTCTTTTCATTTGAAGTTAGAGCTGCTGAATCCAGGGAGCAACAAGCCGGATTGTTTTCAAATCCAGAATTGGAAATTGAGATTGAGGACTTTGCTGGTGAAGGAGATCTGTCTGGGTTCAGCGGGGCAGAGAGTACTCTGGCTATCGGGCAACTCATTGAGTTAGGCGGGAAACGAGGAAAGCGAGAAAGGGTCGCATCCTTATCAAAGAGACTTCAAGACTGGAATTACGAGTCTAAAAGGCTCGATGTTTTTACGAAAACATCAAGAGCCTTTATCGACGTACTTGTGTTACAGCGGCGCTTAGCTTTAGCTAATGAGTCTCTTGATCTTTCCAAGAAAATGCATAACCTTGTCTCTGAAAAGGTAGAGGCCGGCAAGGAATCTCCTTTAGAGAAGACCAAAGCAGATGTAATGCTTTCAACTACACAAATCGTGGAACTTAGCATAGCGAAACAGCTGGAAGCAGCACGAAAAACACTTGCTTCCTTCTGGGGTGACTCATTTGCCGAGTTCTCCAATGTGGAAGGAGATCTTGAGACACTTTACAGCCTCCCTCCAATAGAAACACTTACTCCGCTGATATCTCAAAACCCTGATATCAGGAGTTTGAATGTGGCTCTCGAATTACGTGAATCAGAGGTAGTTCTGGCGGAATCCAGTCGGGTTCCCGACGTCACCCTGCGCGGAGGGATCAAGAGATTTGAAGAGACGAGCGACTACGGATTTGCGGTCGGTATTTCCGTTCCCCTAGGAATTTTTGATCGAAATCAAGGTGGAATTCAAGAGGCAAGGCACAATATGGCGTCGACCCGCAGCCTGAAGAATGCTGAGAAAATTAGAATTGAGGCAGAGCTGATTGCTGCCTATCAAGAGTTGTCCTCAGCTTATTATCAGGCTACTACCCTTAAAAATACAGTTATGCCGGCTGCAAGTAGTGCACTGGAGGCCTCTAGCGAAGGCTATACACAAGGAAAGCTCGAATACCTTGATGTGTTAGACGCGCAACGAACACTTTATGAAGTGAAAAGCCAATATATCCAGTCTCTGTCTTCCTATCACAAAGCGACTATTGAGGTAGAGCGCCGCATTGGGCAAAGAATCTACAAGGAGACAAGTTATGTCAGGTAACAAAAATCCAGTTTTAATTGGAATTTCCGTTTTTGTGCTTATTGCATTAGCTACCTGGATGTTTTCGGGTTCTTCAATGGATGACCACGATCATAGGGAGCACAAAGAAACAGAGCATGATAATCACGCTGAAGGAGAAGAGGGACATGGAAACAGCCATTCGGGAGAAAATGGCTATAATGAGCAAGAAAAAAGAGTTCATATTTCACACGAGCAGCAACAAGAGTTCGGAATAGGAGTTGACCAGGCTAAATCCCGGGATCTCAGAGTTCACCTCGACCTTTCAGGAGAGGTTGCATTCAATGCCGACAAAGTAGCACATATAGTGCCCCGCGTGCCTGGTATTGTTTTAGAGGTAAAAAAGGCCCTAGGAGATACCGTTCAGGTGGGAGATGTTTTGGCAGTCCTCGAAAGCCGAGAGCTAGCTAATGCAAAAGCTAAGTACCTGGCAGCAAAGGAAAGGCGAAGATTAAACCAGATTGACCTGGAAAGGGAAAAGCTCTTATGGGAAAAGAAGATTTCGTCAGAACAGGAGTATTTGAATGCAAAAAGCGTCTTTGCAGAAGCAAACATCGAAGAAGTCGTTGCAGAACAGGAGCTGCATGCTTTAGGGCTCTCTCGTAATGATCTAGAAGGGCTATTGAGTCAACATGACGAGAACCTTACTCGGTATAAAATTGTTGCTCCGATCCACGGAGTTATTACAGAGAAGCATATTACAATTGGGGAAAAAATAAGTGGTGACGATCAACCATTTACACTCGCAGATACGAAACACTTATGGGTCGACTTTACACTATACCAAAAAGACTTACTAGCTGTTCGAAAAGGGCAGGAAGTAATAATTAGCCCTCATGAAAATGGGGTCTACGCTCAGGGAACTATTGAGTGGATAAGCTCGTTTTTGGATGAATCAACGCGTACCGCCACCGCTCGCGCAATTATTGACAACAAGGACGGGCTGTTTTTTCCTGGAATGTTTGTCTCCGGAAAGGTTTCTGTTGATCAGGTTACTGTTGATCTTGCAGTGAAGAAAACCGGAATCCAAAAGGTCAAAGATCAATTGGTTGTATTTGTTCAAGATGGGGAAGAATTTGAGCCTCACCCTGTAAAGTTAGGCAGAGAGGATCATACTCATATCGAGGTAATTTCAGGACTGTTTCCTGGGCAACAGTATGTTTACAAAAACTCCTTCACTCTCAAAGCTGAGCTAGAAAAAGATTCTTTTGGAGGCGGGCACGCTCATTAATAAAGATAATAGGGAAAAATATGATAGACCGATTGATACAAACATCCTTGAACAATCGCCTTTTCACTACACTTATAATGGTGATGGTGATGGCAGCAGGCTACATGAGCTACAAACAGCTTCCAGTCGATGCTTTTCCTGACGTCTCTCCCAACCTGGTTCAGGTATTTACCATAACCGAAGGCTTGGCTCCTGAAGAAATTGAAAAGTATGTCACCTATCCGGTTGAAGGCTCCATGACTGGGCTGCCCGGCGTGAAAAAAGTTCGAAGCGTCTCTAACTTTGGTCTATCTGTTGTAAACGTCTACTTCGAAGACGATATGGATATCTATTTCTGCCGTCAGCTTGTAAACGAACGTTTGCAGGAGGCTCGAGATCAAATTCCGGAAGGATTTGGCGAACCTGAGATGGGGCCAATCTCCACAGGAATGGGACTGGTCCTGTTTTACTACCTACAGGACAAAACCGGGAAACTTTCTCTTGAAGAACTTAGAAGCCTTCAAGATTGGGTTGTGAAGTTCAACCTACAGACTGTTCCGGGCGTTACAGAAGTTCTCGGAATCGGGGGACAGGAAAAACAGTATCAAGTTCAAATCAATCCTGAGGCTTTACTTCGTTACAACCTTACGCTGCACGATGTTATCTCACGAATTGAATCTAACAATTTAAATATTGGAGCTCAGTTCATCGAGAAAAACAGCGAGGAGTTGATTGTCCGTTCTGTTGGTTTAGCGACAGGGCTCACAGATTTGGAAAGAATTGTCATCAAAACCAATGACGGTCGACCGGTCTATCTTAAGGATGTGGCAGCTCTTGAAATAGGCGGTGCTGTTCGCAGAGGACTGCAAACTAGGAATGGCTCTAAGGAAGTCGTTGCAGGAATGGTTGTAAAGCTATACGGAACCAATGCCTCAACAGTAATTGAACACGTCGAAAAACGCATACAGAAGATCAACAAGATACTTCCTGAGGGAGTGCATATAGTTCCGTATTACCAGCAAAAAGAGATCGTGGAAGCGGCTGTGGGGACTGTTTCCAATGCACTAATACAAGGAGTGGCTTTGGTTGCTCTCGTTTTGTTAGTCTTTATGGGAGGTGTTCGCCCAAGTCTTGTAGTTGCCCTGTCTATTCCATTTTCAGTTCTTTTTGCTTTCCTTGGTATGGGATATTTTGGTCTCTCAGCTAACCTTATGTCTTTGGGTGGACTCGCTATTGCTATCGGGATGATGGTGGATGGAACGATTGTCGTTGTAGAAAACGTGGATCGCATGCTTAGTGAATCTGACCCAAATGAGTCAAAAATAAAAATAATCTCTAAGGCCTGCATTGAAGTAGGTCGCCCGATTGTTTTTGCTATTGCGATCATCATCATCGTATTTCTTCCCCTATTCACTCTTCAAGGGGTAGAGGGAAAGATGTTTCGCCCACTAGCATACTCAGTTGCTTTGGCCATGCTTGGATCGCTCGTATTTGCAGTGGTTTTGGCACCCGTGTTTAGCGCATTGCTACTCAAGCGATCTAACAATAGCAAAGAGTCCTGGGTTGTACGAACGCTTGTCAAGTTCTATCGACCCGCTATTGAATATTTCGTCCGTTTCCGTTCGGCCGCCATCCTCTTAGCTGTTGGGCTCCTCTGTTTAGGAGCACTGATTTTTCCAATGCTTGGCTCAGAGTTTACTCCGAAACTCAAGGAGGGAACCATTGTGGCTAGGCTCTCTATGGCACCTTCAATCTCCCTGGAAGAGAGCAAACGTACCGCGATGATTGTTGAAAGACGCTTACTTAAAATCCAGGAAGTTAATGAGGTGGTGACAAGAATTGGTAGAGGAGAAGTGGGAGCACATGCGGATCCTATTAACTCCGCAGAAATGTATGTGCTTCTGAAGCCAAAATCAGAGTGGCGCGTTTCCGGTGACCAAACCTATATCGAAAATGTTATCAGAGAGGAATTAGGTGAAGTCCCAGGCGTGCAAGTAAACTTGACTCAGCCTGTAGAAATGACAGTGGACGAGTTGTTAGAAGGCGTTCGAGCTGAACTTGCCATCAAGCTCTTCGGTGATGACTTAGATTTACTTAAAGACAAAGCGGATGAAATTGCTGCCGTTGTCAGAGATGTAAAAGGAGCTGCGGATATTCAGGTAGATCAAGTCAGTGGTACCCCTCAATTGTTAATAAGACCCGATCGTCAAGCGGTTGCTAAATATGGTCTTAATCTCGGAGATGTACAAGAGATCGTAAAAGCCGCTGTTGGAGGTGTCACGGCAGGACAGATCTTCAAAGGAATTCGTCGCTACGACATCCTCGTCAGATACACAC
>CEVA01235336.1_pt1 | contig 11776 bp, 8 predicted proteins | sample 361521 | NCBI WGS metagenome assembly CEVA01 (sample SAMEA2622823, study PRJEB7988) | marine metagenome | isolation source: saline water (ENVO:00002010), including | reverse complement strand
CTGGTATGGGAATGGGTGGCGGCATGGGCGGTGGTGGACTCTCTCTGAGAGATCTGCGAACGTTTACATCGTTTAAGAACTCCGTTTTCCGCCTTTATTACGTTGCAATGCTTGGGCAAATGGGTGCCATGAACATGCAAATGATGGCGAGATCTTTTCTGGTTTACTATTTAACCGGATCCTACATCGCGCTGGGTGTCATGGCTCTCGCGAATTCTGTGCCAATGCTTCTTTTCTCATTATTTGGCGGTGTTATCGCTGACCGCGTCGAAAAGAAAACCGTCCTACTCTGGGGTCAAGCAGCATCTGCAGTTGTCTCAGTTGTAATCGCATTCTTGCTCGCGGTAGATATCATGACTCCAGACATCCCGAATTCCTGGTGGATCCTCATCGCTGCTTCATTAGTTCAAGGCATCATAATGGGCTTGATGATGCCAGCGCGGCAAGCAATCATCCCGGAGATTGTCGGTGAAGAACAGCTCATGAATGCCCTGTCCTTGAACACCATGGGGATGAACGGTCTACGACTGTTTGCCCCCGCAATAGCTGGATTTATGATCGCTGGTTTCGGGTATGAAGCTGTTTATTACACCATGACCGGACTATACGTAGTTGCCGTTATATTCATCGCCTTGATGCCCAAAACAGGGACGATGCGGCTCGAAAGCCGCGGTGCGCTTGGAGATGTTATTGAAGGCTTAAAATATGTTCGAAACCAACATATCATCCTTATGATTCTAGCGCTTACCCTCGTAATGGTATTACTATCGATGCCTTACATGTTCCTTATGCCCGTATTCGCCATCGACATCCTTGACGTTGGGGAAAGTGGAGGCGGACTGTTAATGAGTATTTCGGGTATTGGCGCGATAGCAGGATCCCTGGTGTTGGCGTCTTTGCCGAATAAGAAACGTGGTTTGATGTTTTTGTGCAGTGGTATCGTGCTCGGTATTGCATTAACTGGCTTCTCTTTTTCATCACTATGGTGGTCTTCAGTCGCAATGATCATCTTCGTCGGTGTGGGGCAAACTGGACGCATGACCTTGGCAAACACATTGCTTCAATACTATGTGAAAGATGCATATCGCGGGCGTGTAATGAGTCTTTACATGATGGAATTTGGTTTGACAAGTTTTGGCGTCTTCTTTACAACAATTATAGCCGAACAAGTTGGTGTACAAATGGCGGTGGGTAGCCTGGCGATAGCCTTGGTGATCTGCTCGGTTTTATTCCTGATATTTGTTCCAAGCATCAGGAAGCTTGATTGATGCCAGAAGAGACGACATCTGACACCCAAACGCAATCCAAACCTGAAAGTGCTAGTGCATACACAGGGCATCGTGGAGGATTGAATTTCAAAGGAGCGACCCTTCAAGGTACCTTCGCTTCGCTGAAATATCGTGATTTTACTCTTCTATGGCTTGGACAAATCACGCATGCTGCCGCTTTATGGCTGGAACAAACGGCGAGACCACTACTCATCTTGGCTCTCACAGATTCCGCCATACATCTAGGTATGGTCATCCTCGCCCGTACAATTCCTGCCGTCTTTCTTGGTGTCCTTGCAGGTGTACTCGCAGATAATTTTAATCGACGAACGATTCTCGTTGCAACTAAGGTGATGGTCTTTGTCCTAAGCATCATATTTGCCTTAATAGTTGCGACAGGTATAGTAGAAATTTGGCACATTTACGTGTTCAGTTTCCTCCGAGGCGCTGCAATGGCTTTCGATCAACCTGCCAGACGCGCGATCATACCATCGATAGTGCCTGAAAACTTGGTGGTGAACGCCATGGCGCTAAGCACTGGCAGTATGACGGCCATGCGCATCATCGGAGCTTCAGGTGCAGGACTACTGATGGGCTTTTACGGTTTAGCCGCTCCATTTATCGTAATCGTCTTTGTATACATTTTTGCTCTGATCTTTACATGGATGCTGAATCCTCCTGATCACGAGCGATCCGGTTACCAAGGTGCCCGCCGCATGGGTAGCGACTTGGCAGATGGATTCAGGTACTCAGCAGCAGACCCAACAATCCGCGGTGTTTTGATCATCGGATTAGGCTATTTCCTATTTGGGATGGCATTTATGCAGGTATTCGCACCATTGTTCGCAAAACAAGTTCTAGGAATTGGAGAAACCGGTTTTGGCTTCATGGTCTCCGTAATGGGCATCGGCGGCCTCATTGGTGCCCTCGGTCTTGCGACGTTTAGCCCAACCCGTAACAGGGGAACTCTTATGCTTGGATTCCTTGCAGCTTTTGGTGCCCTACTTATCCTGTTCTCAGGAGTCACATATCTCAACTCTGTAGTACTTGCTTTCATTGTCGTAATTTTCCTAGGCGCTGGGCAATCACTTTTTTTCCCACTTATGAATGCAATTCTCGTAGAATCAGCTCCTGAAGCTATGCGTGGACGAGTAATGGGGGTTTTGAGCCTTGATCGTGCAATGACTGCACTTGGGGGAGCACTTGCCGGTATCGCAGCGGGTGCAATGGGTGTTCAGATTACCCAGATCATATTTGGCGTGGGTTGCCTGGTCACAGCAATATTGATGTATACACTATATCCTGCTTTAAGACGGGTACAATGATCAATTTCCAAGTTTGAAACCGTAGCCCACTTTGGGCCCAGATTACTGTTTGTACAACAGGTGTCTGCGCACGATTAGAGGGCGTTTTCGGGCGCCGCATCTTCTGCAATATCGACATTCTCAGCAATTTGAGAGGTTAACGAAGATACAGGTGATCGATCCTTCTGCCGATCACGTCTCCTAGCAGGAAGATTTTTTATCGCTTCATTCAATCGTTTAATGTCGTCCGCACCGTCCATTTCGTTAAACGAAACAACAACACCTGTCACACCATTGTCATACAATTCTTCCAAAACGCTATCTGTCCATGTATGCGGCAAGTCTACAAGAAAATAATCCCCTGCAAGTGAGCCAATAAAGGTATAGGTTAGCAGGTTCTCCAAAGTAACCTCAGCTTGCACATCCACTTTTGCAAGGACTGCATCAACTACAAGAGTGCCAACTGCCCGTACGGTTCGATCATCAATGTCGGAATCGATTATGAGAACTTTTCCTAAATCTTCATCACGCAGAATAGATACCGATGTCCCCGATAATGGAAAGATAAAGAAATCACACCCTTTTTCTTTTAAAACAGCCACCTTTTCATCAGTTGCTGCATCCAAAAATGCTCCCCACGTCACTTTCTTCAATCCAGCTGGCAATTTCTTCGAACCAATCACGTCATTACCAGGCAATATAAAAAATGTACCACCCGCATCAACTGCTTCTTTTAACGCTTTTGCCGTAACATTCGCGAGGTGAACCAAAGGCAAAACTTTCAGTTCACTATCTTCCAATGCTCTCCCAAATCCCATCGGTGGCTGCCCGCCACCTTCTGAAATATTTTTCAATTTGTTAACGAATTGACTCATTTTTACACTACCTTACGTCGTTATAATAATAGGAAGCTTCATAGCAAAGAATATGGTCCCGCGATGGATGCAAAAACCAGCCTCTTATCCCGTTCAGCGTACCATTCTGTTGAATGCCAAACAACCAAAATGAATAGGTAGTTCCTAGAAAAACATCAGCACCGCAATTTACGGCCCAAAAGTAAATGTGTGTAGCGCGAAATTTTCCGATTCTGGAGCAAGGAGTAATTCATGGGATCCTGGTTTGTCTGAATCTATGATTTGATACATTCGATCATCTTTGACCATCACATAGGTTTTTTGTTTCTCGGCATCCCACAAAACATCTGACCCACGATACTCGCGGGGTATTGGAGATCCATCCAACATGACTTGCACTTTAAAAGTATCGGTGCCTAGGTTTTGCAGAACACTATTTACTTCGCCTGCCAGATATGAAACCAAAATATGATCTTCGAAATCTGGCGATGGCCGAGAATGCACAATACTTTCATCCGTTTGACGCCAGATTCCCTGAAGGTAGAACGACCCTCTTACACGTTTATCAGGAACAACAAATTCTGTGGCATCCACGTTACTTGCTTTGCCGTTTCCCAAGTATGGTGGGAAATTATACGCTGCCCAAAGAGCACCTCCATAAATCTCACGTGTAATCCCTCGATATTCACTGAAATTCGGTTCAATTGGCGCTTCAGCATACAATCGGTCTAAAACATATCCATCTTCTTCAAGTAATGCTCGAATCAGTTTTTCGGTATCGCTATACGCTCCTTCTCCCGCATATCGATGCCGAATCCTCCCATTTTTCCCGATCAGAATCTTAGTTGGCCATGCATGAATCCCATATTCACGCCAAGTGCTTCTCGCATTATCTAATGCGATCGGCCATGGAACATTGAGGCGTCGCACTTCTCTCTTAACATTCGGTAAAGATTTTTCAAAATCAAATTCAGGACTATGTATACCAATAATCATTAACCCATCATCACCGTATCGTTCATACCATGAACGAAGATATGGCAAAGTACGGATACAATTCACACAACTATACGTCCAAAAATCTAGAAGGATCACATTGCCACGTAACTCCTTTAGAGTCATCGGCTGCTCATTCACCCAATCCTCTATATCGCTCAGATTAGACGCAAAAAACTCATTGGAAATCGATTCCAAAGAGCTTTGAGAGGATTGCGATTCAACATCATTGATCATCAGACGAATACCGAAACCAACAGGAATCAGTCCAATCGCCAAAAGAAGAAGAAAAGGGACACCACGTCGCAAATTTAACAAATGAACCTCTAAAACACCGTACGAAGAAATTTACTCAGCACTACTACCCGAAGTGCCAATCCATTCCTCCCCATCTTCCCAAATCTCTTTTTTCCATATGGGAACGCGCGTCTTGATTTGATCAACAATATAACGACATGCTTCAAATGACTCTTTCCTGTGGCCGCTCGCCACAGCAACAACAATACTTACTTCACCTATCTCGAGTCGGCCGGTCCGATGCGACATTGACACTCCCATAGATCCCCATTTCTCCTCTGCTTCGATCGCAATACGCTCCATCTCCGCTTCCGCCATAGGAATGTAAGCATCATAAACAAGATATGCGACTGTTCGTCCCAAATTTTGTTGACGAACAACGCCTTCAAATGTAGTTACAGCACCATATTCTGGTTTGTGTACTGATTGAGTAATGGCCTTTGTATCAAGGATATCTGGGGTGATATGCGCGCGCTGCATTCCACCGCTGACAGGCGGGATAAGAGCTAATTCATCGTTTTCTGTCAAAAAGTAGTTCGCATCAACGTACTCAGTATTCACAGCAAATAACGCGATATCAGCCATTGGACGAAGTGCCGGATATTTCTTCATAAGAATTTGGGCCACTTCAGCCGCCGTCGATCCCTCCTCTACATCCAAAGGAATCTCGTCAAACCCTGCCTTTTCTCTCAACACTGCAAATAAGCGAATTTTTATACGCATAACAAGCCCGTCTTTTTATCCATAGGTTACACTAAGGCCAGATAAGTTTGACTCATGATTTTTCATTTAGCGCATTTTATGCGCTAACCTTCTCATATCAATTAGGCATGCAAAAATACCAACAATAACTACTCCGCGAAACAAAATCATCTCTTGCAAAAGATCGGTCAAAGATCAGATAATCACCAGAGCGTCCTGATTTCTGGACGTTTATAGTTTGCGGAGACTATACTTTATGACAACTTGTGGATGAGAAGGAGTCTGCAATGACAACAGAAATGGCTTTAGAAGGCGTTCGTGTACTTGATCTCACGCACCACTATTCTGGTCCGTTTTGCACAAAACTGCTCGCTGATTATGGTGCTGATGTGATCAAGGTTGAAAAACCAGGGACAGGAGATCCAACTCGATCTATCGGCCCATTCCTTGATGATGACCCTCATCCGGAAAAAAGTGGCCTTTTTTTTCACTTAAACACAAACAAGCGCAGCATCACCCTAAATTTGAAATCGGAGGGTGGAAAACGAATTTTTAAAGACCTCGTGGCTACGGCTGATGTGGTCGTCGAAAGCTTCAGACCACATGTCATGGCTGGCCTCGGGCTCGGCTACGATGAGCTAAAAACAATACGCCCTAATCTGGTCATGACGTCAATAAGTAGTTTCGGCCAAACTGGCCCATACGCCGAATTCAAGGCAACCGAATTGATCATCTATGGTATGGGCGGTGCAATGTACAACGCCGGAGTTCCCGATCGAGAACCCGTAAGCTATGGTATTCCCACCGCCGTTTTCCAAGGCGGTGGTGCAGCAGCAGCCGGAACCATGGGAGCATTATACGGGGCAACATTCAATGATGTCGGGCAACACGTAGATGTTTCAATCATGGAAACGCTTTTGGGAAGCGTAGACCGCCGAATTGCCGCTCTTCTTTCATATGAATATTCAGGAGAAGTCGGAGGGCGCGAATCAATGGGTGGAGGCTTCGCGACAGGATATTTCCCCTGCCAAGATGGATACTTTGTTATGGCGGGAAGTGGGAACATCATGTTCCCACGATTAGTCAAAATGATGGGAGACCCAGAGCCACTTCAGGATCCTGCATTTCTAACACCCGCAGGGGCAAGCGACCCCGACTTACGCGATCTTTTTGAAGCTGTACTGATTGGATGGTCGATGGATCACACTAAACAAGAAATCATTCAACTCGGTGAGGAGAATGGGCTGATTTGTGCAGCAGTCAACGATATGGAGGGCGTGTTTAACGACCGTCATCTGAATGAACGAGGCGTTTTCACCGACATTGATCATCCCGTCATGGGATCCATACGGTCTCTTGGAAGGCCTTTCGTCATGGAACAAACACCGTGGAAGCTTCGGCGACCCGCACCCCTCATCGGACAGCACAATGTAGAGATTTTGAAAGATCTTGGTCACACATCAGAAGCAATCGTTCAATTCAAGCAAAACGGCGTTATTTAATCGGGGAATCCCATGATCCAATTGATCAAACATACGCATAGAAATGAGGCCGAGACATGCCAAAGCTACCACTAGATGGAATCCGTATTATCGATTTCACTGTTGTTATAGCAGGACCAGCCGCAACAGCAAAGCTAGGGGACATGGGAGCTGAAGTCATCAGAATCGAATCTATCCAAGAAATAGGGACAGGTGCGCGAACAACCCGCGCGAAAATAACGAAGGAACAAATGGAAACCTCCCCAATACAAAGGAGAGCCTACCCTGATGGTGACCCTGGAGAAAGGCCATGGAACCGTGGTGCTGGTTTCAATGCACATAGCCGCAACAAACTTTGTATGACAGTAGATCTTAAAAAACCAGAGGGCCTAGAGATTCTAGAAAAGCTGGTCGCACAAAGTGATGTTCTGATTGAAAACCATGCAACAGACTACATGGAACGCAAAGGGATTACATATGATTGGCTAAAGAAGATCAAACCAGACATTATCATGGTGCGGATGCCCGGTTGGGGGACACATGGTCCATACGCATATTGGAGGACTTTTGGATCGACTGCAGAAGGACACATTGGTCGGTCAGCACTTTCCGGATACCAAGACATGGATTCTTCACACATCCCATGGGTCTTCCCGGCAGATGCAAATGCAGGAACAATAGCTGCATTCGCCACAACAGCAGCCCTATATCACCGAAAGAAAACCGGTAAAGGTCAAATGATCGACCTCGCGCTCGCGGAGAATATCCTCAACATCCTTGGAGCCCCATTCCTCGACTACACCATGAACGGGCGCATAACAGAAAATCCAGGCAACCGTCATCCGTCAGCAGCTCCTCACGGAACATATCCGACGAAGGGAGAGGATCGCTGGATTAATATTACGGTCACAAATGATGCTGAATGGAATGGATTTTGCGAAGCAATTGGAAATCCTACTTGGACGCAAAACGAAAACTATGCATCAACTGGATCGCGATGGGAAAATCAGGATTCCTTAGACGAACACATCCAATCATGGACGAAAGAGCAAGATCATTTCGATGCAATGCACTTGCTACAAAGCCATGGAGTACCAGCTGGCCCAGTGATGGACGCAGGAGATGCCGTAAGAGACCCTCACCTTGAAGCAAGAGGATATTTCGAGGCAGTGAACCACTCAGAAATTGGTGTGCATCGATACCCAGGTATGTTCTTCAAATTCTCAGAAACTCCACTCAAAATACGGCGACCTGCGCCTCGCCTCGGCGAAGACAATGAATACGTTTATAAAGAATTGCTCAAATACTCTGATGAGGAATACAGCCAATTCGAGCAAGATGGGCACATTGGTATGGACTATGCTCCTCATGTTCCATGATTTCCAATTCAACTGAAATAACTGTCTGATTTTTTCAGATAAAGGCTAGACTAGTTTCAACAATAGCGCGCATAATGAGTTGCGCGTGGGCCAGAGTGGACGTCGAGAAATGTTCTTACGACACCTTTGGATTCGCCTGTGGATGTAAAACAGGGGCTAAATGATCTTTCAAACCAGCTTCGTAAGATAAAACACTCTCAACGAGAGGAGCCAAGTTTTCTGTACCGCCTTAACACGCTATAAGAGAGGATAAGACACCTGTAATGAAAATCCTGGGAATAGAGTCATCTTGTGATGAAAGTGCCGCCTCCGTAGTTGAGGATGGGCACATTTTACGTTCGAATGTGATCGCCTCGCAGGTCGAAATTCATGCACGATTTGGCGGGATCGTTCCAGAAGTCGCGTCACGCCAACATCTTTTACAATTTCTCCCCGTCATCGAGCAAGCGCTTAGTGAGGCAGACATAGGATGGGACGACCTTGATGCAATCGCAGTAACCCAAGGACCTGGTTTAGCGGGCTCTCTTCTCGTCGGAGTCAATCTAGCAAAATCTATCGCTTTCGCACGTGAGTTACCAATCCTGGGAATTAATCATCTTGAAGGACACATATATGCAAACTGGCTTGCTGAGGGGCAATGGGATGGAGAGAAACGGGAGGACCCGCCGTTCCCGCTTTTAGCACTAATCGCATCCGGCGGGCATACAGATTTGGTGCTAATGAACGATTTTGGCTCGTACCAACTTCTTGGACGCACACGTGACGATGCCGCGGGGGAAGCTTTTGACAAGAGCGCCAGAGTGTTGGGGCTTGGCTTCCCTGGTGGCCCGATTATCGAAAAAACTGCCCGTGAGACGACAAATCCAGCAAAATTGCCACGACCATGGCTCCGGGGAAGCCACGATTTCAGTTTCAGCGGACTGAAAACCGCGGTGCTCAGGATGGCAGAAGCAGAAGGTGAAATTATTCCCGAGCATCGAATAGCAGAAATTGCCGCAGGCTTCCAAGAATCTGTTGTAGAGGTTCTAGTCGGAAAAACGGTTGCAGCTGCACGGGAGGTGCGCGCAAAAGCAATTCTCATTTCAGGCGGTGTTGCCGCTAATGGAGTATTGCGCGAGGAAATGATCCGGCAAGCACCAGTTCCTGTCTATTGCCCCCGTCCTGTCCTGTGTACGGACAATGGTGCAATGATCGCAGCGTGTGCATTCTTTCAATCGAAAGCTGGCGCACCATCGAACATGAGCATGGATGTCAGGCCGAACTTATCTCTTGTCTAAATCCAGCGCCATTATTCGTCCCTAGATTAGGCAATTCTTAACCAGATTCCTTTTCAGTCTAAGGAACAATATGGCATAATCCAATCGTTCCTGACAATCAATCTCAACTGGTTAGGAGATGCCCATGGCAGATATACCACTGACGGGATACCGTGCGCTAGACCTGACAAGTTTATATATGGGACCTTTTTGCACACGAATGCTCGCAGATTATGGTGCCGATGTTATTAAAATCGAGCCGGTTTCAGGTGATCCAGCCCGCGACGAAGGACCTTTTTTTCACGATGAGAATCACCCTGAAAAAAGCGGTCTTTTCCTGCACCTCAATGTCAACAAACGCTCCATGACCACCAATATCGAAACAGCGCAGGGACAAAACATCATACGTGAACTCGCAAAAAGTAGTGACATCGTTGTCGAAAGTTTCAAGCCTGGCTATCTCGAAAATCTGGGCCTTGGCTATGAAGATCTTGTGAAAATTAACCCGAAAATCATCGTCACGTCTGTCACAAATTTCGGCCAAACAGGACCTTATAAAAACTGGGAAGGCACAGACTTAACCTTATACGCAATGGGTGCTTCAATGAAAACGAGCGGCCAAGAGCATAAATATCCATTGAAAATCGCCGGGCGCATCGCGAGCTTCCAAACAGGTAATTTAGCTGCAACGGCAACCGCACTCGCAATTTGGAATCGCGAATTAACTGGTGCACCCGAACATGTGGATGTTTCTTTCTTTGAAACGTGGAAAGGTGCAATCGATCGTAGCACGAACGATCTCGTAGCGTATTCGTACACCAATGAGAGTTCGAAACGTCAATGGAATCCCGGAATGGGTATTGCGAATGGGGTTTTCCGCTGCAAAGATGGCTATTTCCACATCTCCGCCGCAGGAGCCATTCGATTTCCACGATTGATGAAAATGATTGGAAAAGGAAAAGACCTGATTCACCCACCATGGAACAATCCAAATGCTTTGAATCGACCCGAAACGCTTGAACTGTTTGATAGTTTCTTCATTCCTTGGATGTTGGAGCATACAAAAACAGATTTGCGAAACATGTGTCAAGAGCAAGGAGTGCTTGGCGCTCCTATCAACACCATTGAAGATCTGTTAAATGATCCACATTACATCCAAAGAGGTTATTGGCAAGAGATCGAGCACCCTGAAACAGGGTCTGTCAAATATCCTGGTTTTCCTTTCAAACTCCACGCCACACCCAACCCTGAAAGAGTCCGTGCTCCGCTGCTCGGAGAACACACAAATGACATCCTGCAAAATGAACTCAAATATTCAAACGATGAGATCCAAGCACTACAAGCGCAAGGAGTCATTTAGAAAATGAACTCTTTACCGTTGGACGGAATTCGCGTTGTCGCTATAACGAATGCATGGGCTGGCCCATACGCGACACAGCTTTTGGGCGACTGGGGAGCGGAAGTTATTCGGATTGAGAGTATCTTCCGTTCAACTCGATACGTCGCACGCGCTGATGAATCCACTCTTTCAAGAAACAGATCACAAAGAATTTTTTCATGGCCGAACATGGAACCTGGTGAACGTCCATTCAACCGATTAGCTCGAACCAACGCTCATATGCGCAACAAATTAGCGATAACACTGGACATGACTAAACCTGAAGGAATCGAGATCTTTCACAAGCTTATCAAGAAAAGCGATGTATTCATTGAGAACAATGTTCCCATTACCATGGATAAATTTGGGATTTCCTGGGAAACACTTTCACAGACCAATCCAGCCCTGATCATGCTACGCATGCCCGGATATGGTCTAACTGGACCATATCGGGATTTTCGTGGGCTTGGCAGCCACATGGAAGCAATTGCCGGTCATACACTCATCAGATCGTATCCAGATACTGAACCCGGTCAACAACCAGATGTTTTCCCTGCTGATGCGGCAGGGGGCGCTGCGGCTGTTTTCGCAACCATCATGGCATTAATGCATCGGAGAAAGACGGGAGAAGGCCAACTTATCGAATTCGCCACCGCAGAAAATTTTATGCCCCTGATTGGTGATTTTATTTTGGATTACACTATGAATGATCGCCTATGGGCGCAAATGGGAAACACAGATCGATATATGTCTCCACACAACATTTACCCTTGCGATGGAATTGATCGATGGATTGCCATCGCATGTCGAAACGACAAAGATTGGGCGCTCCTATGCAACACAATGCAACGCCAAGATTTA
>CEVA01025829.1_pt1 | contig 11784 bp, 8 predicted proteins | sample 361521 | NCBI WGS metagenome assembly CEVA01 (sample SAMEA2622823, study PRJEB7988) | marine metagenome | isolation source: saline water (ENVO:00002010), including | reverse complement strand
AAGGGAAGACCCCTCCGAGATAGTCCTCGATGAGTTTTCAGTCATCCCCTTGTGTTTCATGGGGACTTTGATGCCCTCCCGAATTTCATCGATGGAAGCGGCTCCCCTGCTGGCATGGCTCGCTGCCGGTTTTGTCTTGTTTCGATTTTTCGACGTATGCAAACCTTTGGGGATTCGAGCCAGTCAGCGTCTTTCAAACGGTTGGGGCGTGGTACTGGACGACGTTTTGGCCGCAGTTTGCACGTGTGGTTGCCTGAATCTCGGTTGGAGATGGTTTGGATGGGGGGCGTAAAATTTTCTTTTCAGTAAGGTCAAACCGATTAGATTAGGTTTTTCATTATGGGTGATACAAAGCAAACCGACGAAGATAGTATTCGCAGCGAGGATTTGGTGGTGGCCAATGAAATGGGCGTGCACGCAAGGCCTGCAGCCATGGTCGTGCGCATCACGAACAAGTATGAAGGTGAAATTTGGGTCGAAAAAGATGGGGAACGAGTAAATGGCAAGAGTATCATGGGAATCATGATGTTGGCTGCAGGAGCAGGCTCGAAGCTGACGGTCTATACGGATTCTCCTCAAGCCGATGAATTGTTCGAAGAACTTCGCAATCTATTCGCCGGCAAGTTTCAGGATAATTAGTTGATGCGGATTGCGAGAGGCAATCTCGCGCTCTCTTCATCCCTTTTTCAAAAAACGGAACAAACTCCGAAAACAATTTCGGCAATCCTCGAGGACCAAGTAAAGAACTGGAATTAACAAGAGCGTGATCAGGGTTGCGAAAAGTACGCCGAAACCGATTGATATCGCCATGGGCTTCAAGAATTGAGCCTGTAGGCTTCTCTCGAAAAGGATCGGTAACAGCCCCACGAAAGTAGTTAAGGAGGTCAGTATGATTGGGCGAAAGCGTGCGGCTCCCGCTATTCGCGCAGCATCCATTACGTTCAATTGGCCTCTTTCCCTGTTGATATAGTGTACCAGCACCAAGCTGTCGTTAATCACGACTCCAGTAAGTGCAATCAATCCGAAGAGGGAGAGACGACTCAAGGGGAGGTCGAAACACCAATGCCCCAATGCTGCCCCTACTAGTCCGAAGGGAATGGCAGACATGACTAGGAAAGGTTGGAGGTATGAACGGAAGGGAATGGCAAGCAGTCCGAAGATCACGAAAAGCGTAATCATAAAGGCTTGGCTCAGGGCGGAATCGGATTCATCGGATTCCCTTCGATCGCCCACAAAAGTAAAGCGAAGGTCCGGAAATTCCTTTTTGAGTTCAGGCAACAATTCCTTTTCCAGTTTTTCCTCGATTTCGGTAACCTTGGCGACGAGCTTGTTAGCCGAGCTTTGCACGTTCACGGTTCGCATTCTCCCCGAACGTCTGATCGTGGGATATCCTTGTTCATAATAAGCTTCGGCAGCTTCGTGGAAAGGCACCTCTGCGCGATCCATGGTTCGAAAACGCATTTCTTCCAGCGAACCGATGCTCTTTCGCCTCTCTTCGGGATAGCGCAGCATGACCCGGATCTCATTTCTGTTGCGTTGCAAACGCTGGATCTCCTCCCCGTAAAAGGCCTGCCTGACCTGACGACCCAGTTCCGCTTCCGTTACCTTGAGGGAAGGAGCAACCGGCTTGAGGCTCATCTGTAATTCCCTTTTACCGCCTGCGAAACTATCCGTAATACCGAAGAGGCCATCGAAATTTCTCATTTCCTCTTTTACTATTTCGGCGGCGGCGGCCATTTTCTTCAAATCGTCCCCGGAGATTTCGAGGTCAATCGCCACTCTGCTGCCACCTGCCGCTACGTCTTGAAAATTAAGTTCCTTTACTCCTGGCATTGGTCCTAGCTTTTTTCGCCAAAGCGCCGATATTTCAGGGGCGGACCTTGATCTCGTTTCGGATTTCACCAACTCTCCCGAGATTTCACCTAGATTCGCTCCCGTCCGCGTACTGCCGCCACTTCTCGGTCCTCCGGCAAATGGGTTGCCTCCCATGGTGATCATTACGTCCTTGAATGGGTTTGGCTCTCCTTTCGCCACCAGGTCCGCGACTACTTCCTGCCGGGCAATTTCTATTTTTCGCAGAATGCGTTCCGTTTCTTCTGCAGGCGTGCCTTCCTGCATCACCAGTTTAACCGAGATATAATCCGACGGGACAGGTGGAAAACCTCTTATGGAAGGCAAGTGCCCACCCCAAATCAAGCCAACCGTAACGACCAATACTCCCGTGAATGCGGATAAGGTGAGATATCTTCTTCTCAGGCAAACTTTGAGAAAGGGTTGATATACCTTTTCGATGAAAGTTTCCAGCGATCGAGCGACCTTGTCCTGTATTCGCAAGAGGTAACTGGTTTTTTTGTCGTTTGCAAATTTGCACAGCGACAAGTGGTAAGGCAGGATGAACTTCGATTCGATCAAGGAGAAAAGAAGGGCAGGAATGACCACCAAGGGTATGTCTCGAGTTAATTTTCCCGCCCACCCCGGTAAAAAGAGCATGGGTATGAAGGCTACCATGCTTGTGATCACGGCGAAAGTAACCGGCACGGCGACTAAATGAGTTCCCTGGATTGCTGCTTTGCGAGCCGACAATCCTGCTCGTCCTTTCGTATAGACGCTTTCACCTACGATGATGGCGTCGTCCACCAAGATGCCCAGTACCACGATAAAGGCGAAAAGAGAGACCAGGTTGATCGAGGTTCCCATCATGCCCATGACCGCAAAGGCTCCGCAAAAGGATATGGGTATGCCCAAGGCCACCCATATCGCCAATGAGGGACGAAGGAACAGGGAAAGTACGAGGAAAACGAGTAATAATCCGAGAGCCGCGTTCTCGACCATCATCTGCAAGCGACCTTTCAAATAAAACGACCGGTCTTGCCAAATGGCCATGCCCAATCCCTCCGGCAAGTTTTTTTCCTGATCCTTCACGAATTGAGAAACTTTCTCTGATATATCCAGCGGACTTTGCTTGCCTACTCGAAACACCCTGAGAGTGATTGCGGGTTTCCCTTGGTATTGTGTGTAAAGCGTCGTGTCCTCGAAACCGTCGATGACTTTAGCGACGTCGCCAAGCATTACCTTCCCTCCATTTACTCCTGAGAGAAGTTCGATTTTTTCAAAATCTTCCCCAGTGCCAGCCTTGCCCTTTAGCCTTAACAACGTTTCGCCGGATGCGGATTTCACGACTCCGCCCGCCATGTCCATGGAGTTTGCCCTAATGGTTCGGGCGACTTCGTCGAAACTCAAGCCATGAGCTCGCAGGTTCTTTTCCGGGATCTCGATCGAAATTTCCGGTTTTCTCACCCCCGAAATCTCGACTTGGGTGATCCCTGGCAAAGCAGTCAGATCCTGTCTGGTTTTTTCCGCCAACGCTCGCAAAGTCTTTTCATCCGTTTCACCATAAATGGCCAAGGCCAGGACCAATCGTTTGGGAACCAGTTCCTCTACGATTGGCTTTTCGGCTTGTTCTGGAAAGGTTTCGATGGTGTCCACACGGGCTTTGATTTCGTCGACCAGTCGAGAAACCTTGAACCCTCGAGCAACTTCGACGGATACCACGCCGACGTTTTCTCTCGCATAGGAATGGAGTTCCTTGATTCCCGCCAAGTCCCAAATCTTTTCCTCGATAGGTTGGCATACCGCTTCTTCCACTTCGAGCGGAGCTGCCCCGGGGTAGGGAACCGACACCGTGATCACGTCTAGGTCGAAGTCGGGAAACAATTCCATTTTGATTCCCTTGATGGAGGCGAATCCCGCCACCAGGATGACCCCCATCAATATATTGGCGGCTACCCCGTTCCTGACGAACCAAGCAATCATTTTCTATTGCTGACCGGTTGGGCTTCCATGCCGGCAGCAAATATTCCGATTGGAGTAAGGCACACTTTTTCTCCCTCTCTCAAACCTTCCTTTACCCATGCGATTTCTCCATCCCATCGTGCAATGCTCACTTCCCTGCGAAACAACCTGTTGTTCTCATCAAGTACCAAGACAGCGTTCCTGTTGCGCAAGGCGGATGAAGGGATCGGGAAGACGCTGACCTCGGGCCCGAGTAGCCGGACCTCTACGAATTGGCCCGGCATGAGCGGGCCTTGCAAGTCCACGCCTTCGTTCTCGAAGGGATTGGCCAAGGCGCCATCGACTCGAGCCACCACTCGGATCAGTTGCGTTCGTGGATCTATCGTGCCCTCCGCCCTGTCGAGATACCCTGTGTAGCTCGAGTTTCCTTCCTCCATGACAATAACTTCGATGCGAGAATTCCCTTGGGCCTTTGTTTCATTGAATGCAAGCAGATCCAGGGATCTTTTGCTTAAGGACAGAAGGATTTCGGCGGAATCCAGTGAATAAGCCGTCGCCAGGATAGGGGAGGATCCGCCGCCCACTTGCTGTCCCACGTCGGCCATTGTTTCCAATAAACGACCTCGATAAGGAGCCCTTACTTCAGTGCGTTCCAAGGTTTGCAGAGCTTGAGCCAATCTTGACTTGGTCGCATTGGCCTCCGCTTCCGCTTTGTTAATTTGCGGGATCCTCTTGACCAGTTCGGGAGCGTTTGCCCAATCACGATCCAGTTCCCATTCCTCTTTGGCTTGATCGGCTAAAGCTTGTTCTTGCTTAAGTTGCAGTTCAGCTCGGCTAAATGCGGCTTCCGCCTCGGCTACCGCCGCTATATGATGTAGATCTTCGATTTTAACCAGCAGGTCGCCTTTATCGAAAAAGCCACCTGGACGAAAAGAGGGGACCGGTCCCGTACGGTTCGCCTCCCTGGAGCCGAAAGGCGCAACGCCCTCAATTCTACCGGCTGCTTGCGTTATCAGGGTCGTTACGGTGCGAGGGCGAACGGAACCATAGGCATCCACGAACAATCGTTTGGTTTCCAAGGCGGCATCCATTACCTCAATGGCGATGACGGGAGGCTTTGATTTTCGTTTCTCGGCTTCTACTTGGTTGTTTACGAGATACCATGCGACAGCGCCACAGGCTCCGAGCACGAGAACGGGAAGGACAAATCTCATTTTTGTTTTTCCTCTTTCAGGTTTTCCTTGGATAGAGCGTCCTCACCGAGCGCAAGGTGAAGATCGACCCGATTCAACAAGCGGTCCCGTTGCAGAGACAATGAACGGCTCTCCGCCTCGAAGGCTCGTCGACTGGATTCCAAGGTTGTGAAGATACTCTCGAGCCCCCGTTGATAACGTTCCCAACTCAAGGCCGCCGCCGTTTTGGCAGCTTGGGTCGCCTTCAGTAAATCGGCTTCTTCCTTTTGCAATGTGGTTTCCGCAGCCAAGGCGGTTTCAGCTTCCCGAAAGGCCTGTAAGGCGGCTGCCTTGTAGTTGTCCACCAAGCCTTGCAAGGCTGCTTCCGAACGACGAACGTTGGCTCGCAGACGCCCTCCTTGGAATATGGGTTGGGCAAGGTTGCCCGTGAGGTTCCATATCCTGAATTGGTTGTCCAACAAGTCTTCGAACTCCCTTGATCGGCTGCCCGGACCACCGGAAAGCGATAAGGCGGGCAGCAGGCTTTTTCTCGCTACGCTAACTTGCAAACCGGCGGCGTCTAGGCGCAGGCGAGCTGCAAGCAGGTCGGGTCGGTTTTCCAAGGTTTGTACGGGAGTGGAAACGAAAGGGGGATTGTCGGGGCTCGGTAATTTTGAAGGAATTGTGGCGTTTCCATCCGGGTAACGGCCCAACAAGGTTTGCAAGGTTCTATTCGCCAAATCGGCTTGCCGCTTCCAACGAGCCACGATTGCTTGGGAGGAAGCGAGGCTAGCTTGGGCCAAGTTGTGGTCGAGCGCGGTGGCTAGGCCACGATCGAACCTTTTGGCAACGTAGGAAGCATTGCGAGCATAGGTCTTTTCCGTTTCTTCCGCAAGGGCTTGCTGTAGGCCTGCCTCTATTGCGGAGAACCAAGACTTGGCGATTTGCCCGGCCAGTGAAAGTCGGGCGGCGTGATAATCGGCGAGGGAAGCCTGCCACTCGTTTGCGGCTGCCAACCGGCTGTCGCGCAACCTGCCCCAAAGGTCCAGTTCCCAACTGAGGTTGAGATTCAAACCGTAACTTTCGGAAGTGAAGGACGAGGAGGAGTTTGGGAAATTAAAACCAATCAGGTTTCGTTTCGTTTTTGATCCACTTATACCTATTGCGGCTTCCGGAAGCCGATTTGCACCGGCCATGATGGATTCTTCGCGTGCTATTTCCACTCTGCGGGAGGTCGCCGATAGGTTAGGGTTTTTCGTCCATGCTTCCTTGATGAGATCGGCGAGAACATCGTCTCCCAAGCCTTGCACCCAACCCGTGGAATTCATCTCTGCGCGGGAATCCAACCGATTACTCCAACTGGCTGGGAACTTCCCGGCGACGTCTGGCTCATTCTGTCCCTTCGGTACGCAACCAATCATCAAGTACGCGAGCACCATGATCGCCCAGATCGTGAGATGGAGTTTCATACAGTTCTTGATGGTGGAGTGTTCGCTTGAAACCCATTCGCTAGAAAAGCGACCAGTCGATTCAACATACCATCCAGGTCGGCCGCCTCGCATATCCCGTTCGACATGGCTTCCACGCGACGGCATTGGCTAAGGGATCCGAGCATGGCATTGATGGCAAAGTGGAGGTTCCACCAAAGATCCGCTTCCGTTGCCTGCGGGCAGGATCGGCGAATTTCACCCATGAAGACCTCGGCCAGTTCGCGAAAAAAGGTGTCGTGCACTCGTCGCATGAACTCGGCGGGCTCGGAAAAGGACCGACCTACCAATTGCAGAAAGGACAGGTCGGTTCCATCCTGTCCGCGCGCTGCTCCTCCCAAAGGCATGATAAGCGCTTCCAGGATGTCTTCCAAGGGAATGGGGCCGAACTCGGCTTTTCGCTTTGCCTCGTCCAAAAGACGCAACCGCTCCTCGTTGATCGGAGCGACTCGTTGGCGAAGCATCTCCATCACCAACGCCTCCTTGGAGCCGAAATGATAATTGGCCGATGCGAGGTTCACTTCTGCTTCAGCAGTGACTGCCCTCAAGGTGGTTCCCGCGTAGCCATGACGCCCGAAGATACCTTCTGCCGCTCGCAGCAAGCGTTCCTTCGTGTCGGTTCCTCGAGGTATGGCGACGGTGCTCATGAAAGTAGTCAAACATGTGTTTAAAACATAAGTTTGAAAAGGCAAGTGGGAAAGTGTCGGCGGCCAATGGATAAACAAAGTTCGCTCGAAGCCTCGCTACTTCAATAGATGGAACTTATGGGAAAGAAATCGACAATGGTTTCATGGTTCGCACAATTTGTGGACATGAGACGTTTGCTCCTGATGGGGGTATTTTTTGCCTTTGGAGGCTTGTGCTTTCTCAAAGCTCAGGACGAGGATCCTGCGAGCTTGGCCAAGGCGTCGTTGGTGTCCGAGGTGAAGGTTGCAAAGCCTGGCGACAAGGTTTGGGTGGCTTTGCGTTTCGAGGTGGTTCCGCATTGGCACCTCGGTTGGGCGGTTGCGGGTGATGCTGGCTTGCCCACTGAAGCTCAATGGGAAGCGCCTGATGGCGTGGCGGTGGGAGAATTACTTTTTCCAGTGCCCATTCGTTTTGAGTACGAGGGCTTTGTCAGTTACGTTCACGAAGGAACTTTCCACTTGTTGACTACGGTTTCCATACCAGCGGATTGGCAGGTGGGTGAACCGGTTGAATTGAAGGCCAAGGCCTCTTGGTCGGTCTGCAACGAGACTAATTGTTTTCCAGTTGATCAAAGCTTTTTGCTTACCTTGAAGACTGGAGACGCCACGATTTTGGATGATAACCAAAAAGCTGATTTCGAAAAAGCGCGTGAGCATTTACCCCAACCCTTGCCGGATTCGATTCAAGCATCCGTAAAGGTCGATCAAAAGAACGTTGTGTTGCGATTGAAAAATGAAGGTGATCCCAATCTGAATCTCGACGGTGTCTTTTTCTTTTCCCAAGACGATCTCGTTGCGGCGGCCGAGCAACAGGAGTTTTCCATGGAGGAAGAAATCTATGTTTTACGTATGTCCAGAGCTGAATTTTCCCAACCGGGTGATCGTTTCCGTGGGGTACTTTTCGCTTCGCGTGGTTTGCCGGAAGGGGCAAACGCCTGGGCGATTGGTTTGCGTAAAAACGAGGACCTGCTTTTTGGTCAGGAGATCGAAGCCTTCTCTCAGAGGACAACCATAGACGACCGGAATCAAACCCCCGTAATCGAAGTTCCAACAGGCTCGTCGCCCAAGGATGCCTTGGCTCCACTGATTTGGGAGGAATGGAGCCCTGATCTGGTCTTGCAATACCAGCGCGAAGGCAAGCCTGTATACGTCGATTTCACTGCTAAATGGTGCCTCAGCTGCCAAGTGAACAAGCGCATCTATTCCAATGAAAAGGTGCTCTGGAAAATGAATGAACTGGGAGTGAAAACCCTTAAGGCCGATTGGACGGACAAGAACCCTGTAATTCTCAAGGCGCTTCAATCATTTGGTCGTTTGGGCGTTCCCCTGAACGTGTTTTATCCTGCAGGGAGTTCCGGTCCGACGGAAGCCGTGGTGTTGTCCGAGGTATTGACTGAAAGCAACATGCTGGAAGCTTTGGGCGTGGACGAAGATTCTCTTCAATCGGTTTTGGACAAACAAGCGGAAGAAAAACGGAGTCCACTTTCATTGATCTTGGTATACGCCTTTCTCGGTGGTTTGATCTTGAACCTCATGCCATGTGTTTTCCCAGTCATTGGATTGAAGATCATGAGCTTCACCAAACTGGCTGGCGAACAGGGGAGTGAAGTGAAGAAGCATGGCGTGGTTTTTACGGTAGGAGTTCTTCTTTCCTTTTGGACTCTCACGGCTGTTTTTCTTGCCTTGCGTGCAGGTGGCGAGCAGGTGGGGTGGGGGTTCCAGATGCAGGAACCAGGTTTCGTTTATTGCATGGCCATTCTTTTGTTGCTCTTTGGCTTGAGTTTGAGCGGAGTTTTTGAAATCGGGTTGAGACTGACTGGGGCAGGATCCGGTTTATCCAACAGGAAGGGATTCGAAGGAACCTTCTTTTCGGGAGTATTGGCGGTAGTGGTTGCCACTCCTTGCACGGCGCCTTTTCTGGGAGTGGCTGTCGGGGCGGTTTTGAGTTTGAATTCGAATTTGCAAACTCTTCTTGTCTTCACTTTCGTGGGCTTGGGCTTGGCCGCCCCCTATTTGTTTCTCTCTTTCTTTCCGCAACTGGTTCGTTATCTGCCGAAACCTGGAGCGTGGATGGAAACCTTTAAGCAATTCATGGCATTTCCCTTGTACGCTACCGTGGCTTGGTTGTTGTGGACCTTGAGCCAGAGCGCAGGGCAAGGCTTGAATTCCTTATGGCCTTTCCTGGGCTTGGTGGGAGCCGCAATCGCAGCTTGGTTTTATGGTAGGTGGTGCGTATCGCATCTTCCTCGCTCCACTCGTAATAGAAACACCTTAATCGCTCTAGTCGTTGTCGTACTAAGTGTCTGGGGTGGCTGGCCTTCAGCCTAAACCCGGAACAGGGAGCATCCTTATCTAGCAATTGTTTTTCGCTCGAAGGAGTCGGGCTAGGCTACTGCCGACTAGACGGCTTCCTCGCCGTGTTCGCCGGTGCGAATGCGAATCGCTTGCTCTACGGGGATCACGAAGATCTTGCCGTCCCCGATCTTACCGGTCTTGGCGGCCTCGAGGATTTTGTCGACCACCTTGTCGGCAAGGTCGTCCGTGACCGCTACTTCGATCATCGACTTTGGGAGGAAGTCCACTGTGTATTCACTCCCACGGTAAATTTCGGTGTGCCCTTTTTGCCTGCCGAATCCCTTGACTTCAACGACGGTCATGCCCTCGATGCCAAGATCCGCCAAGGCGTCTTTTACTTCTTCAAGCTTGAAGGGCTTGATGATTGCTTTGATTAGTTTCATGAACTGTTTTGTCGTAGGTGGGGATGATTGTCGTCAACATCCGTTCGAAAGGTTACTGGGTCAAATACCATTCCGCATGGATTGCAATCTCTTTTGACCTGTCGACAAAAAGGGCCGCCCTGTTGAGGCGGCCCTTTTCCGATGGATTGAATAGTGCTTGGCTTAGAGAGCTTCGTCGCCTTTTTCGCCGGTACGAATGCGAATTGCGTCCTCGACCGGCAGGACGAAGATCTTGCCATCCCCGATCTTTTCGGTCTTGGCTGCCTCGATGATTTTATCGGCCACCTTGTCGGCAAGGTCGTCCGAGACCGCTACCTCGATCATCGATTTCGGTAGGAAGTCCACGGTATATTCACTACCGCGATAAATCTCGGTGTGCCCTTTTTGCCTGCCGAAGCCTTTTACCTCGGAGACGGTCATGCCCTCGATACCTATCTCGGCCAAGGCATTCTTGACCTCCTCAAGCTTGAAGGGCTTTACGATCGCTTTGATTAATTTCATGGCGTTGAGCCTTTCCTTTAATGGTTAGATTGATTCAAGAGGAGTAGCCGGCCTCGCCATGATCGGCAAGATCGAGCCCTAGTTCCTCGTCGTCGTCGTTTGCTCTTATACCGCCTGTCAATGCATCCGCTATCTTCAGCGCAATCCAAGTCGCGATCGCGCTCCAGACAATGGTGAGCAAGACGGATTTTGTTTGCACCCACATTTGGGCGCTGATGTCGAACAAGCCTTCGCTTCCTCCGAACATGTTGTGGGCGCACAAGCCAGTGAGAATGGCTCCCACTATGCCGCCTACGCCGTGTACTCCGAATACGTCGAGGCTGTCGTCGTATCCGTACTTTGACTTGAGAGAGGTCGCGGCCCAGTAGCAGATCGCTCCAGCGGCCACCCCTATGATCAGGGCTCCCATGGGGCCTGCAGTACCCGAGGCGGGCGTGATCGCAACCAGTCCGGCCACGGCTCCCGTGGCGATGCCTACCGCCGTTGGTTTGCCTTTGGCGTTCCACTCAACGAACATCCAAGTGACTGCTGCTGCTGCCGTTGCTACTTGCGTGACCAGGAGGGCCATGCCGGCGGTTCCATTAGCTGCTAATTCACTGCCTGCGTTGAAGCCGAACCAGCCAACCCAAAGCATAGCGGCTCCGATCAAGGTTAACGGCACGTTGTGCGGTGTCATCTTTGCGGTGCCGAAGCCTTTGCGTTTGCCTACCATGATGCAGGCCACGAGACCTGCGATGCCCGCGTTTACGTGTACTACAGTACCGCCCGCGAAATCCCAGACTTCTTCACCGGCTCCCATAAGCCAATTGCCATCGTCGCCTCCACCGAATAGGCCACCTCCCCAAGCCATATGCCACACGGGCACGTAGGAAATGATGAACCAAATCACGCTGAAAATAAGCACGGCGGAAAACTTCATGCGTTCGGCGAAAGCTCCCACGATCAGGGCCGGAGTGATGATGGCGAAGGTCATTTGGAAGGTGAAGAACACCGATTCAGGAATTGTGTGTTCAGGATCTGCGAAGCTTCCGACACCGACACCTTGTAAAAATTTCTTGTCCAAGGTTCCAAAGTACTTGCCATCTCCAGTGGCGGCCAAGCTGTAGCCAAAGGCTAGCCAGAGAAGTGTCATTGTGCATGTAATCGCAAAGCACTGCACCAAGATCGAGAGTACGTTCTTCTTTCTGCCGAGTCCTCCGTAGAAGAGCGAGAGTCCCGGTATGGTCATGAACAACACGAGGGCCGTAGCCACGATCATCCACGCCGTATCGCCGGAATTTAGAACGGGCACTTTTTCGCCCTTTTCTTCACCTTCACCGCAGCATTCACCTTCATCGCAGCATCCCCCATCGTCGCCGCCGCCGTCGGTATTTTCTTCGTCGCCGCCGTCAGGCTCAGCGTCGCCACC
>CEVA01118515.1_pt1 | contig 11805 bp, 12 predicted proteins | sample 361521 | NCBI WGS metagenome assembly CEVA01 (sample SAMEA2622823, study PRJEB7988) | marine metagenome | isolation source: saline water (ENVO:00002010), including | reverse complement strand
AGTACTCCTGCCGAGCGTAGATTACGCGCCGGTAGTGCTCGACTTTTCGCTCGTTGGCCTTCGTCGCTGGTGTAGGATCCCGCTTCTGCCAGAAATGTCGAGCGTAGACAAGGCGGTCGAAGCGATCCAGAGCTTCATATTCCGCCCGTTCCTCTGACGTCGCGATCAGGCTGAGATCTGTGAACAACTCTTGCGTGTCACGGTCGAGCCCGTCGATGTATTCCTCTGCGACCTTTTCAGCCTTGTCGGCGAACCCCGACTTTTGATACGCCTTCAGGAGCAAGGGCAGGTACTCCTGTCTGAAGGCCGGACGCTCCTCCATCAGGCGTTCCCACATCGCGATCGCTTCGCCTGGACTCCCGCTCTTCAGCAACACACTCCCCAGTTGAAACCAGGCCTTGATGTGGTCTGGATTAACGTCCACCTGCTTCTGGTAGGCTTCGGTCGCTTGCAAGAGATCGGGATCCTTCTCGATGATTAAACCCGCCTCGTGGTAAGCGCCAAGCTTGAACCAGGCATCGGGGTGGTTTGGCTGTCGCTTCAGAGCCTCGCCGAACCACCGTTCGATGTCGAGGGTCCGGAGTGCGACGTGGCCAATGGCAAGCGAGTAGACTGCGTTCGCGTATTCCGGATCCATCGTGAAGGCCTCCTGGATCAGCCCCATCCCTCGTGCCCCCTGCTTCGGCCTTCGCAGGATTGCCAGACCGCGCCCGTTTCGGGCTTCGGCGAGCTGTCGGTCGCGTTTGAGCGCCTCCAAGAAAGCGGCGTCGGCTTCCTCGAACTGCCCTCGCTCGAGGAGTGTGTATCCGTGTGCACAATAGGCCATCGCGTCGTCCGGCAATCGATCGACAAGGCCTGCGGTGAACGCGACTGCGCCATCCAACGTCTCGCTCGGCCACGGATCCGTGTTGAGCTTGAACAGGTCGGGAATCCTGGGCCATCGATCGAAGTACGCATCGGTCGCCGTGTATCTTCGCTTACCGCCGAGATGACCGAAGTAATACCGGTACACCAGAGGGTTCCGGGCTTTCCAGACATCCGCCGCCGATTGAGAGTCTTCCATCACAGCGGACTCGAACGCGGCCAACGCATCGGCCGAATCCGCAAGCGCTTCGCGAGTCAGATCCAATGCGGCCTTGGGCACCGCGCACACGCCCAGTGTCGCAGTAAGCAACAGGCACAGCCAGATCGACATCCCGACGAACATTTTACGTCGCATCACTCAGAACCACCGTTTGGCTTGAACAGCATACTGATGTCCAGGGCAGAAACGGAATGCGTCAGCGAACCGACTGAAATGAAGTCGACTCCCGTTTCCGCAATCTCTCGGACCGATTTCAGGTTCACGTTCCCTGAAGCCTCGATCGACGGTCTCGGCTCGCCGTGATGATGCACCTGCCTAACCGCCTGGGCCATCGTGTCCACGTCCATATTGTCCAACATCACCCAGTCCACTCCGGCCATCATCGCTTCTTCGAGCTCGGTCAGGTTGCGTACCTCCACCTCGACCTTGACTTCTCGTTTGGACGAGCTCATCGACCTGCGCGCGGAGTATACGGCCGGCCCGATTCCATCGGCCGCCTCGATATGGTTCTCCTTGAGCAATACCATATCGAACAGACCCATTCGATGGTTCGTTCCGCCACCGACTCGCACCCCATATTTGTCCAGAAGCCGCCAGCCCGGCAAGGTCTTGCGTGTATCGAGGATTCGTGTTCCCGTACCTTTGACCGCTTCTACATATCGCACGGTCGTCGTGGCCACGCCCGAGAGGCGCTGCAGAAAATTCAGGGCGGTGCGTTCTCCGGTCAGCAATCCTCTGGCCGGTCCCCTGACCTCTGCGACCACGTCGCCAGGGGAAACCGGTCTTCCCTCTTCCATCAACACTTCGACCACGATCGTCGGATCGATGCGTTCGAACACCCACGACACGATCGGCAGACCCGCCAGAACACCCCGCGCCTTCACCACCAGATGGGCTCGAGCGATACGCCCTGTGGGCACGGTCCAGTCCGTCGTGACGTCACCGGAACCCACGTCCTCTTCGATCGCGACGTCGATCAGCGGCTGAACCCGCAGCCGGTCGAGAGTGGGCCACTCGCTCATTGCACCAGGGTTTCCTTAATTTTCACGATCTGATCTCTGTATCGAGCTGCCTGTTCGAAATCGAGTGCGGTTGCTGCATCGCCCATTTTTTTCTCGAGTTCGGCGATCGTCTCTGACGGGTCCCCTCCGCCCTCGTAAACGGGCTCCGGCTCCGCCACCTCATCGACCTTCGCGTCATCCGTCACCCGGGTAGCGCTCAGGATTTCCTCTTCGGTCTTGTAGACCGTCTGCGGAACGATCCCGTGCTCTGTGTTATACTCCGCCTGGATCTGTCGGCGGCGGTTCGTTTCGTCGATCGCGCGTTTCATCGAATCGGTAACCTTGTCCGCATACATAATGCACCGCCCATCTGCGTTGCGGGCGGCGCGGCCCAGCGTCTGGATCAGAGACCGCTCCGATCGGAGGTATCCTTCCTTGTCCGCGTCCAGAATGGCCACGAGTGAAACTTCCGGCATATCCAGACCCTCTCGCAGGAGATTGACCCCCACCAGCACGTCGAACTTTCCGAGCCGCAAGTCTCGAATGATGTCCACCCGATCCAGGGTGTCGATCTCCGAGTGCATATAGCGGGCTCGGATGCCGATGTCGCGGAAGTAATCTGACAGATCCTCAGCCATCCGTTTCGTCAAGGTCGTAATCAGGACCCTTTCTTTCCGGTCGGCCCTGACCTTTACCTCCTCGACCACATCGTCCACCTGGCCACGCACGGGTCGAACTTCGACTTCCGGATCCAGTAAGCCTGTCGGGCGGATCACCTGCTCGACGACGACTCCCTCGCAAATCTCCAACTCGTAGTCCGCGGGCGTCGCGGACAGGAAAACGACCTGCTTGACCTTGTTTTCGAACTCTTCGAAGTAAAGAGGTCGATTGTCGAGCGCAGCCGGAAGCCGAAAACCGTGCTCGACAAGCGTTTCCTTCCGAGTTCGGTCCCCGCGCCACATCGCTCGGACCTGCGGGATCGTCACGTGCGATTCGTCGATGATCAGAAGGTAGTCGTCCGGGAAAAAGTCGAGTAAAACGTAGGGTGGCTGACCCGGCTGCCGACCGTCGATATAGCGTGAGTAGTTCTCGATCCCCGGGCAAAATCCGATTTCGCGCATCATTTCGATGTCGTATCGGGTGCGCGTCTCGATTCGCTGAGCCTCCAGCAGCTTGCCTTCGTCTCGAAAGGCCTCCAGCCGTTTGGCCAGGTCGACTTCGATGTCAAGGATGGCTCGTTCGATGCGATCCCCGGAGGTCACGAAATGTTTAGCCGGGAAGATCGACATCTCATCCGTCTCTTCGATCACCTCTCCGGTCAACACGTTCACGATCGACAGCGCTTCGACCTCGTCTCCCCAGAACTCGATTCGGACGGCCTGGTCTTGCTCCATCGGTCTGACTTCTACCACATCTCCCCTGACGCGGAACGACCCTGCATCGAACGAGATGTCGTTCCTCACAAAGTGGATATCGACGAGCCGCCTGAGAAGTTCGTCTCTGTCGATCTCCACCCCTTTTTCGAGCTTTACGTGGAGTTTTTCGTACTCGTCCGGATTCCCAATCCCGTAGATGCAGGAGACGCTCGCCACGATGATCACATCGCGCCTCGACTGAAGCGCACTGGTGGCACGGAGACGAAGTCGAGTGATCTCCTCGTTGATATCGACTTCCTTCTCGATATACGTATCCGTCACCGGCTTGTACGCCTCGGGTTGATAGTAGTCGTAATAGGAGATGAAGTATTCGACGGCGTTGTTCGGGAAGAATGACTTGAACTCGCCGTACAGCTGAGCCGCCAGAGTCTTGTTGTGGGAGATGACAAGGGCGGGGCGCTGGAGCTCTTCAATGACCTTGGACATCGTGAACGTCTTACCGGTCCCCGTCGCTCCCAGCAATGTCTGGTGCTTCAGACCACGTTCAACACCATCCACCAGCTCCGCGATGGCCTGTGGTTGGTCTCCGGATGCCTCGAAGGGGGCTTGAACCTCCAGAGGTTTCGCCATTTCTCATCCTCAGGGTGGAAAAGGAGCGTCGAATGGGGAAATGTAGCAACTCCAGAATGCGCGAGCAAGCCGACGCCTCGAGACCCGGTCGCCCGCATCCAAATTCTCACGGAAGCGAAATAGCGACCGTCCTCCCATCGCAATTTCGTGACCCAAAGACCCACATTTTCAATGACGAAAGTATTTCATAGGATTCTGTAAATCAATGATTTACGCAACATTCGAATCAAGAAGACTCCACCGGCACACACCTTTCCGGAGAACGAACTGAGAAACCGGACCCCGTCGACTGCCGGGACAGGGAGTGTAGACGCCGATGACAGGTATGCATAACAGACTCGCCATTCTCCTTCTCACCCTGACGATCTCCGCTTGTGGCGGCGACTCGTCCCCCACAGGATCCTTCGTTGGTGGTGGAGGTTCCGGGTCGGGCGGTGGTGTCCCGGGCGATGGCGGGTCGGGCAGCGGCTCGCCAACGGGTGTTGAAGGAACTCTCGCCGGCGTTCCCAAGAGCGAATTCGCCCGCCAGGCCACCGCAGGCGGCAACTTTCTCAGTAGCTTCGACACCGTCCTCGATAACACGTTCCGGAGTGTGAATCCGGATCAGATTCCCGCTTTGACCGATCCGGATATGGTGGATGCATCGGGGGCGGCGGCCGGCTACATCACTGAGGACGAACTCGTTCTGGGCGTAGTTATCAACGGTGAGGCTCCGCCTATCCACACCAGATCGGGTGGTATCACAAGATCGTGAACGACATCGTCGGGGGCCAGGCCGTTGTCGTCAGCTTCTGTCCGCTCACGAGCACTGGAATGCTGTTCGATGGGCAGGTTGAAGGCGGCCGCCTCACGTGTGGTGTGTCCAGGTTTCTTTTTAAAAACAATCTCGTGATGTATGACCGGCGAGATCCTCTGAACGTAGCGACGCTCTATCCTCAGATGATGGGCGTGGGCGTGTTCGGCCAACGCACGAACACCGGGCTCATCCAACTCCCCATCGTAGAAACAACCTGGAGATACTGGAAAGAGCTCTTCCCCAACTCTACGGTCGTGGGCGTTATCCAGAGCGAGGCGGTACGGTTCTCTCCTTCGACGAACCTCACGGCACGGCAGTTCAGTGAAAGCACCTACTTAAGCTATCCCTGTGCCGACTTGAGCTACCGCGATCCCGACTCCCGACCCCTCATCGGCGCGTTTCCCAATCTCACCGAAAACCCGACCGCCCAGATTTTCCAGAACAAGGATATGGTACACGGTGTCCGCTTCGGGGAGATCGCCAAGACCTATCCGTTCAAGCTGATGGGTGAGGAGGCGGTGCTCAACGACACCGTCGGGGAAACGTATATTGTCGTGAACTACTATGCGGAAGAAAAGCTGGCGATTTCGTTCTTCCGCGAGTTCGAAGGTCAGACCTCGACGTTCGAGAAAATCGATTCGACAACCGGGCCTTTTCCATTCCTCCTGCGTGACGTCCAGACGAGCACGACGTGGGATCTTCTCGGACGAGGAATCGAAGGACCCCACGCAGGCAAACGGTTTACCCAGGTTCCGGCTAACAACGCATTCTGGTTCGCCTGGGCGACGTTCTGGCAGAACACCGGAATCCTGTAGAAACGACCCTGCGCCTTGGTTCAGGTCGCGGTGCGGGCGCCGGACTCCCCGGCTGGTCGGCGCCCGCCCATTCTTACTGGCCATCGTGACGGCGTGACAACTGCGGATGTCACGCCGTTCTTGTTTCCTAGCCCGATCGCCAATGCAAGCACTCCCGAATTAATCGTCCCGACAGCACGCCTTTGCCGTCCTCTTCTGTCTGGTCGCGGTGGTTTCGGAGCCCGTCCACACCGGCGCCTGGACTTTCGCGAAAGGCACACTGTGGAGCAAGCTCAACTTCCTGACACAGCATACGGACGAAGAGTATAAGACCATTCCCGAACCCGAATTCGCCAGGGGCGATCGTGGCCCCTACCGGCTCGACGGCGAGTACAGTTCCAGAGCCATTTTCCTCGATATCTTCTACGGCGTCACGGACAACTTCAATGTCGGTGTCCAAGTCCCCTTCTTTCGCCAGAGCTTCCTCGATGCGGAACTCAGAGCCGGCTTCGGGGGCGCCCGACGATCGACGGGGTTCAGCGACCTGCGTGTCTTCCTCAAGCACAAGCTGATCGACTCCCCGTTGGTCTCGTAGATCAAGTTCGTGTTCAAGGCACCGACCGGTGAGTTCAAGAACGAACAGGGTCTGATCCCCACGGGCGAGGGCCAGTGGGACTTCGACTTTATCTTTCAGGTCGGGCGCTCCTTCTGGCCGTTCCGGGCATACCTCAACGCCAATCTCGGTTACCGAATGCGGCTTAAGATGCCACCATCGACAGGGACCCCGGAGACGAATTCTTCTGGATCGGCGAATTCGGATACCAGGGTACCGACCGGATTTCGGTTGCGCGTATTGAGGCGGGCGTCCGGCTGTCGATCAACGGTCAGAACTTTCCTGCGGGCCTGATGTGGACGATCGGCCTGACCTACCAGGGTGACCTGACCGGTAGCTGAGCCCTCCACCGTTTCCTTGTTTCCTTCTCCGATCGTCCTATGTTAGGCGCCCGCCTATGCACACGATGAACAACCGTCGTCCGCAACCGGCCACCTATGCGCGTTTTCTACTCGGACCAGCATCACGCACACGACCCCCCAGGTCAATTCAACGTCGACCGAATGGGAGCCTACTCGGAGTGCCCGGGCCGGGCCACTTCGATCCTCGATGCATTGCGTAAGTCGTCGGCTCATCAGATCGATCCCCCCGCCGACTACGAAACCAGTATCCTGCGAACCGTTCACGATGACGAATACATCCGCTTCCTCCAGGAAGCCTGGTCCGTCTGGTCCGGAACCGGTTGGTCGATCCCCCTGATCCCCTACACCTTCGCCCATCGTTACGCCCTGCATCAATCTGCGGACATCATCGCCCGGGCGGGCTACTTCGGCTTCGACCCGCAAACGCCGATCGTGGCGGGCACGTTTGACGCCGCCTGGGCAAGTGCCCGATGCGCCTTGACAGCAGCAGACCTCGTTCGAAAGGGAGAGCCCGTAGCTTACGCTCTATGCCGTCCGCCGGGGCACCACGCCGCGGCCGATCTCTACGGCGGCTATTGTTACCTGAACAACGCGGCTCTGGCGGCGAAGAAAACGGGCGCGAAGTCAGCGATTCTGGACATCGATTACCACCACGGAAACGGTACACAGACCATCTTCTACGACGATCCCGATGTGTTCACATCCTCGATTCACGCCCACCCCGACAGGGAGTATCCATTCTATTCGGGATGCGAAACCGAGACCGGCGCGGGAAACCAGACGAACTTCAACATCCCCTTACCTCCAGACGTGGATGACGACGACTACATCGCCGCGCTCGGGAGTGCTCTGGACCGTATCGACCGCTTCAATCCGGTCACGCTGATCGTTTCAGCCGGGTTCGACACCTATTTTGCCGACCCTCTGGGAGACTTCAACGTCGGTCTGGAGGGCTTCGGACGAATAGGGCGATGCATCCGTGAACTCGGTCGACCGACGGTCATCGTTCAGGAGGGGGGCTACCACCTCGAGCACCTGGGCGAGTGTGTGGACCACTTCCTGGGCGCCTGGACCTGACCTGGAGATCTGGACGAGCCGCTTGAAAATATCCTACGCCCAGTACCGTTCGATCCTTGTCGAGCAACTCGCCCCACAGAAGGGCCTTGTGGTCGTGCTCGGAATCCTGATGTTCGCGAGCATCGGCGCCCAGCTCGTCAATCCACAGATTATCCGTCATTTCATCGACCTTACCCAGACACCCGCCCCGGTCGGGCAACTGACCGAAGCTGCCGTTGCGTTCATCCTCATCGCCCTGCTCCACCAGACCCTCGAAACGGTGGCCACCTACGTCAGCGAAACCGTCAGCTGGACCTCGACGAACCGTCTCCGTTCGAAGCTCGTTCGCCACTGTCTCGGGCTGGATATGTCCTTCCACAACGACCACACACCGGGCGAAATGATCGAGCGGGTCGACGGCGACGTGAACGCTCTGGGAAATTTCCTTTCCCGCTTCATCATCCAGATCCTAGGGAACGTGCTGCTGATGTTGGGGGTTCTCGTGATGCTCTTCGGCGAGGACTGGCGCACCGGCTCTGCGATGCTTGGGGTCATCTTGCTCGCCTGCACGGTCCTTACGCTCCTCCGCAACATCGCGGTCCCCCACTGGGCGGGTGAAATTGACTGAGGGTTCGGAAAGACGGAAGGCGCTTGACTTGCCTCGTTTCCCACCGGATACTCGTTTCGGTCCCGAGGTAGCTGCGCTCACCATCCGACGACGAAACAGGCAGAATGAGTGATTCATGACAGGAAGTAGAGAAGCTCAGAGCCAAACTTGAGCGGCTGCGCGAGGAATTCAGCGAGAACGTTCGTCGTGAGAACACGCGCGTGCTTCGCGAGGTTGCGAATGGAATCAGCCACAACCTGAACAATCTTCTGACGGGCGTGCTTCTGCAGACAGAGTTGATCGAATCCATCGCGCAGGAGCCCGAAGTACAGGACTGCGTGAAGGACATCCTCAGGAGCGGCAGACGGGCCGCCGATCTCATCAATCGGCTTTCTCTTTCCCTCCGCGAAGACAATGTCGACGCACCTGAAAGCATCAGCGTCAATGACATCATCCACGAGGCGATCGAAGCCACTCAGCCCAACGGCCTGGACGAAGCCGAGCGCCGCGGGGTGACCATCACCTTTGAGCATACCCAGGAAGATCTTCCCCCCATCCTGCCACCCGCACCTTGCTTCTGAATATGCTGGTCGACCTCATTCGAAACTCCATCGAGGCGATGCCCGAGGGTGGAACAATCACGATCGCGACACGTCGTGAGGGTCGTCGCATCTGTATGAGCGTGGCTGATGAGGGCGTCGGAATGGACGCGGACACGGTTTTACATGCATCGAACCCCTTCTTTACCACCAAGAAAACCGTCGGCGCAGGCCTGGGTCTTTCCACCGTGAGCGGCATCCTCAGTCGCTGGGGAGGCTCGATGGATATTCAGAGCCTCCCCGAGAACGGGACTACCGTCTCCCTTTTCTCCCCGTATCGCAAGAATAGAAAGCCTCCCCCGTCACCATCCCACCGATCCAACCCCGGAGGCCCAGTGTCCGGATACACGTCTGCTGTCAATGAATTCACACGAGCCTGCAAGGAAAACCTGCCGGAACGCCCGATCCTGATTTCGGAAGAGCGTATCGCCTTCATCCGCGAGATGGTCAACGACGAAATGGACGAACTCGAGGAAGCCGCAACCGTCCACGATCAGGCTGACGCACTCGTCGACGCGATCTACTACATCTGCGATTTCGCGGCGACACACGGCATCAACCTGGATCCCGTGTTCGAGATCGTGCATCGAGCGAATATGCAGAAGGTCGTGGATGGGAAAGTGATTCGACGAGACGACGGCAAGATTCTGAAACCGAAAGGATGGGAAGACCCCGGCCCCAAAGTCGCTGAGGAACTCCAGCGACAGATGGATCGAGGTTCTTTCAACTAGACGCCAGGATGCCCGAATCGAACCGTCACACCCTTGCCGATGCCCTCCGGGTGACAGCCGATCGCCTGGCCTCCGGCGCCCGATACGAATGGGGCCATATGGGTCGATGCAACTGCGGGCACCTCGTACAGACACTCACGGAGATGACCGACGTCGAGATCGCCGCAACGATCGATTATCAGCTCAACGAGTGGACCGAACACGCGAAGGAGTACTGCGCGGGAACGGGCTCGAAGGTCGACGACTTGTTCGACGCCCTCAAAGACTTCGGCCTGAGCCACGAAGACATCCGGTGCCTCGAGCATCTGTCCGACCGCCGCGTGCTCGGAAGACTTGGCCTGAGGGGCGGCCGTCTTCGTAAGAACGATGTCCAGGATGTTACCCTCTATATGAGAACAATGGCCGACCTGCTCGAGGGTTCGCCGGCTTAGCGCCATCACCCAGCACGAAAAGAGCGCGCCCCTTCCACGAGGAGCGCGCTCTTTGCATTTCCCCCTGACCGTTTCGTCGTCAGAATTCAAACCTCATAGGCGGTCCACGTCCCGGTGCATCCGTGCCCTTTACGAACGTGGAGGACCCGGTTCGTCGCATCGGCGATGTAGCCAGATATGGAAACCATATCGACCGCTCCGTGCCGGCAGATCCCGGCCGGGTCTCCCTCGTGATCCGAAAGAAAAGACTTCATCGTCTCCACATCGATCGATCCGTAGGCCTCGCCCACCAGTTCACGCATTCGGTCTGCACGAGGACAGGAATCGACCAGGGAATTTGTTTCGAGCGCCTTGAAATCCTCTGTTTCGTAGTGATTGGCGTGCACGATGGCATCTGGATCATCGCTCCTGTAACGCGCAACACCCTCCGGTCGGATTTCGAAGTCAGCAATCTCGCCCTCTCCCGCACAAATCACCATATTGCCCGCCGAACACGTCGCATGGGCTTCGAGTACCGAGGCAATACCGTCGACATCCCGCTGCTCGAGACAGACCCGTTTGATCGGATAGTGAGGTAACCCCATCCGCCACGGGCAGTCGTATAGCGCATTCGCGAAATGTGCGACGCCGTGTTCGTTCATCCCCGAGTAGCCCAACTGACCGGCGAACGTGAACATCAGCGCACGGGGGCGTTCATCCGACGGGGCCACACGTAGAAGAATGGCGAAATCGCCGAACTCCGGAGCCAGGTCCTGATTCTGGCCCGCAAGCGTCACGCCCTCTTTCGTCGCTCTGCCAGTCAAGGCGAACCCCGTGCACGCCTCGTCACTCACCTGCGCGGCTTCCCCCCGTGCCTGGCATAGAAACGCCTCTTCGAGAGTAATGTCCGCGCCCTCGGCCAACCCCTGGATCTCCTCCACAAACCGCGGGCTCAGCTTCTCCATCAGCGGCTGGAACCGCATCGCGGAACGACAGAGCTCGTCTCGTGTCTTTCCTGTCATCCGTTCGATCCAGATCAGGTATTTCTGGATCAGCCCTGCCGCGATCGAGCCGTGCTGGAAACCCATCTCATAGGACGACCCACTGACCTCGACGAGCGGGAACCCCGCGTAAAGCCCCTGTGCTCCGGTCATAGCACACCCACTCGTTTCTTTTCGAAGTAGGCGCGGTCCCACGCGGCTCCCCAACCAGACCCTTCGGGTATCCTGATCTCACCCTGGGTCGGAACGGGCGGGTTGGTGAGCCCAATCTCCTTGCCGGCCTCATCACGGGTGCCGTTCGGGAAATACTCGTAGTAGGACGTATTTTCCACTCCACAACAAAGGTGAGCGTGGACAAGCCCGAAAATTCCTCCGGGGCCGTTCGGTTCGACCGTCGTACCCATTGACGCGGCCAGTTTCGCGAGCCTCAAGATCCCTGTCAGCCCGTGTCGAGCGTTTACGCGCAGCAGATCCGTCGCGCCCGTCCTCAGCCACAATGCGCTCAGGTCCATATCGTTCATCATCGTCTCCGGTGTCACGATCGGGATCTCGAGCGCTTCCGCCAATTTCTGCAGTCCAGCCTGGTCTCGATCGAACAGCGGCTCCTCGAACCAGCCGTAGTCCAGCTCCTCGAGCAACTTCCCCACCTCGATCGCTTCGTCGAGGTCGTAATCACAGCCGGCCGCATCGTGCAGCAGCGCGATGTCCGGGCCCACCGCCTCCCGTGTGGCCCGGAAGAACCGCT
>CEVA01067692.1_pt1 | contig 11818 bp, 8 predicted proteins | sample 361521 | NCBI WGS metagenome assembly CEVA01 (sample SAMEA2622823, study PRJEB7988) | marine metagenome | isolation source: saline water (ENVO:00002010), including | reverse complement strand
ACTATTGCCGGACGAGCCGGACCCAGCCACTGGGCACGGCCCACTTCACGACCACCCGGCAAAGTCAGACGCCCCGCGTCGGACAGGCCAGCCAGCATGGTCTTGACCCGTTCGGGCTGCCCCACGCGATGAAAGACCCAGGCGGCTTTCAATCGCCACGGGGTCGCCGATGCCACTGGATCGCTCGCCTCCAGCAAACGGTCCAACCAGAATGCCGCCAAGCCCAGACGACCACGATCGATGTGGCGAGACGCAAGACGGTTGGCCGCCTGGCGACCGGCCTTGGTATGAAAGAACCGATCCGCCACCTCGACCATCTCCGACTCGCCGCCGGATGTCTCAGCCTCGGCCAGCCGCCTGGTCGCCTCGGCACCAAATCGTGTCCGAAATGTCTCGCGGAATGACTCGGGCAGTTGCCCCAAAAGCCGGTTCGCCTCGTCGCGAACAGTGATCCACCGCCCCTGTTGACCGCGGAACAACGAATCGGCCTCGAACTTTGCGCCCGCCGGAGGATTGAGCAACACCGATACCGCCTCCAAGACCCTGGCGTGTTGGCCGGACTTCATCCAGCCGTGAGCCTGCCGCAACAACTTGGCTTGGCGTGGATCCTGGGGCGCCAAAAGGTCAACTCGATCCCGCGCTGTAGGATCACCGTTGCCGACAGGTTTCTTGGGTTTCTTGGGTTTCCCGAGAATCGCCCGTGGAAAACCGTTGGGAACCGGAGGCCTGGGTTTGCCTGCGGCCGGACGACCGCCAAAGACCTGTCGCAGCATTCGCTCAACAGCCTCTGCCGCCGCCCGCTTGGCAGCTTCCTGGGGAGTCTCGTTCTTGGTCTTCGACGTCTTCGTCCCAGCCTTCGGCTTTGGTGCCAGCTTCTTTGCCGTCGGCTTGGCCGTCTTTTGCTGCGCCGCACCGTGATCGATGATGCTGCCAAACGTGACAGCGGCAACCAGCAACGAAGCTAGCCCACGCAATCTGTTCGACGAAGAACGACGGAACATGTGTACCACGGTTCCAGACCAGAAGAAGGACATCGGGTCAGTGATGCCTCCAGTATAGCCGCCACCACAGGACGGTCCCACCGGGCGAATGGAACCACGCAGAGTTTTGTCCGGGGTCACCACAGGGATGATTCGGCCAACGATCGGGGCGATCCGACGCGTGTCAGTCCCGACCACAGCCTCAGGCCGTCGCCGGCCCCTTGCGACGGCGATTCTTGCTCTCCCGTCGCCGTTTGTTGCGACACATGCGACAGATGCGCCCGAGATAACGACGACGCCCCTTCGCCGTCTGTTTCTCGTAGAGGACGTAGAACGGTTCGACCGCTGGCCAGCGGCTGTTGCAGTCCCGACAGACACGAACCGACAGCGATTTTCCACGTGATCGCGTACGGCTCCGCCGCCGCCGGGCCAGTTCCCGCAGCTCCGACTCCTGTTGATCGCGGTACTGTTCCCATCGCTTCTGGCTGGCCGCTGCCGCCTTCTTCGACACTTGCCGCTGCTTGGCCTTGGAGAACGCCATCTGCATCACCTCGGCCCACGACCGCTTGACCCCCAGCTTCTGCAGGTGGTAGACGACGCGGCGGCGGGTCACCAGCGGTGTGTTCTCACGGTTCCATAGCAGGGCAATCTGTTCTGGAGTACACCGCGACGCATGAGCCAGCAGGAACGTGTGGAAGCGATCGAGTTGGGCAGCCGTCAACCGGACCGCATCGCGGGCCCGGCGAGACCGGCCTCCATCGGTCAACTTCATCCGGCCCAGCTTCTTCTGCACGGCGTTCCGCGAATACCCGACCAGGACATTCGGGTCGGCGGAAAGCCGCGCCGCTGTCCAGCCCTCGCCGATCAGTCGCTTGAGCTCGGCCTCGGCTTCAGCAGTCCATCGCTTCCGTGGAATGCCGTCACCAACAAAATCCAACCGCGCAGCCTTATTCTGGATCGCCGCCGGAGACCGGGAGCCGATCTGCATCTCGCTGGCGGAGAGCCCCTGCGCCAGGAGATCCCGCAGCTGTTCGATCTCATGTTCGGTCCAAAGTTGCCCCGGCATCCCTCTCGCCCGCGTCTCGACCGTCGTCGGTGACCGTTGAAGTTTCTGCTTCCAGCAGCTATCTTGACGCGGCTGCATGGTAACGAGCGGAGGGAAGTTTCCCAAACGAACCGATCCAATTCGGTTGATCTATCCGCAAAATTCTCCATGAAATTGCCCGCGAGAGAGCTTGGCCTGGTGCCACTCTGCTCGCCTTGAATTCTTCCTGGCACGCACTCGAATTTTTCCGCCATGTCCACCAACGCGCAAATCGAATTGGTCGGTCGAACCGACGAAGAGACCGGATCAGCAGCCTGCGAGCGGCTTCGTGCCGCCGGCCAAACTCCGGGCGTCCTATACGGGAACCAGGATGACACGGTCTCGGTCAAGATCGAGACCGGATCTCTGCGTCCGCTGATCGACCGGGGCGTCCGCGTGCTCGACGTGGCGATCGACGGCGAGAACCAGAAAGTGATGTTTCGCGAGGTCCAGTGGGACACGTTCGGCACTCACGTGCACCACTTCGACCTGTTGAGAATCGATGCTGACCAGCGGATCGAGGTCGAAGTGCCCGTCGAATTGCGCGGGACGGCTCCCGGCACCAACAGCGGCGGACAGTTGGAGCAACCCCTGCACACCATCCGAATCAACTGCTCGGCGGTCGAGGTCCCCGAGCGACTGATGATCCGAATCAATCATCTCGAGATCGGAGATTCGATCACCGTCGCAGACCTCGAACTCGAGGGCGACGCCGAGGCGACACTCGATCCCACGACGATTATCGCGAGGGTCGTGGAGATTCGCGAGGAATTCGACGGCGAGATTGGCGAAGAGGGCGAGTTGGAAGCCGGGCTGATCGAGCCAGAAGTCATCGGCCGCGCGGCGGACGACGACGACGACGGCGACGACGAGTAACCGGCCATGAAGGTCATCGTGGGCTTGGGCAATCCTGGCCCCCGCTACCGCCGCACCCGTCACAACGTCGGTTTCGATGTGCTCGAGGAACTCGGACGCCGCTTCGGACCGATCCCGACTCGCAACCGCTTCGATGCCGAGATCGGCGAGTTGACGATTGCCGAGACCCGACTGCTGCTGGTCGCGCCGCAGACCTTCATGAACAACAGTGGCCGCACCGTCGGACCACTGCTGGACTTCTACAAGCTCGCACCCTCCGAAGTGCTGGTCGCCTGTGATGACCTGAACCTGCCACTCGGCCGACTGCGGCTCAGGGAACGCGGTTCGGCAGGAGGGCAAAAGGGGCTTGCCGACATCCTGAAACGTCTCGGCACCCAGGACGTGCCCCGGTTGCGGATCGGCATCGGTCAGCCCCCGCCACGATTCGACGCCTCGGATTTCGTGCTTGGACGATTCACCGGAGAAGAACAGGTCCCGATCGAGACGGCAGTGGCCGAAGCCGTCGACGGCGCACTTCTCTGGGCCCAACAGGGCCCCGCCGCCGCCATGAATCGACTCAACCCATCGCCCCTTCCCGATGAAGACGCCGGTGCCGGCAACGAGTGACCCGGCCCGACTGGCTTCAACATTGCAAATCGCTGACGAGACGATACAACGGAGAGACTGCGTTTGGCCGCCCGGCCAACAGGCTCAGCGTTTCGGCGCACCTCTCCGGTTGCCATTCGCAGGACCACTCCCAAGACCAATCGGCGGGCCTGGCTCTTCTTACTTCCCGGCTCTCCCCGACCTCAGCCCAAGGAACGACACCCGTGGCGCAGAACTATTATGAAGGCATGTTCCTGGTCGACAGCGGCAAGTTTGCCAACGATTCCGACGGAGTGATGACCCACGTCCGGGAACTGCTGTCCAAAACCGGGGCCTCGATCCGCGAGGACCGAGTCTGGATGGATGGCAAACTGGCCTACCCCATTGACGGGCGACGCCGTGGAGTCCATTTCCTGGTCTATTTCCAGGGCGATGGAAACGCCAACACCGAAATCGCACGACAGGTGAGGCTCTCCGATCTTGTGCTGCGGCATATCGTGATTCGCCATCCCGAGATCATGTGGGACCGACTGGTGGCTGCCATCAGTGGAGGCATCGAAGAAACCACCACGACGGAAGAAACCACCACGACAGCTCCGGCCGAAGCAGAAACCGCCGAAGCAGAAACCGCCGAAGCAGAAACCGCCGAAGCAGAAACCGCCGAAGAAGCTGACGAGACAGACGCCACCGAGGATGTCGGCGACGAAACCGCAGCTGCGGAAGAGACCGGTGACGAGGCCTCGGATGAGTCCGGGGCAGAGGGGGACGCGGAGGCCGAAACGAGCGAAACAGCCTAGCTTCCCGTTTTGCTACGGGCGGTGCAGACAACATCTGATGTTCCGGGCAGGGAGTTCCGGGCAGGGGACAAGCCGGAAGAACCGGCAAAGGAGATTCACGGATGGCGAATTTCAACAAAGTGATCCTGGTTGGAAACCTGACACGCGACCCGGAGTTGAGGCATATCCCGTCGGGGACAGCCGTCACCGATCTTGGGCTGGCCGTCAACCGCAACTGGACGGATCGTAACACGAACCAGAAAAACGAAGAGACGACGTTTGTCGATATCACCTGCTGGGGACGCACCGCTGAAATCGCGTGCGAGTACCTCCGCAAGGGACGGCCGGTCCTGATCGAGGGACGACTTCAGATGGATTCGTGGGATGACCGCGAAACCGGACAGAAGCGGACCAAGCTCAAGGTCGTCTGCGACAACCTGCAAATGCTCGGCGGACGAAGCGACGGAAACTCCGGAGGTGGAGGCGGAGGTTACTACGAGTCAGCACCTCAATCGGCTCCATCCGAACCGGCCCCCGTCGCCGAGAACCCAGCCGCCAATCCTCCTGACGACGAGGTGCCGTTCTAGAACTGGCACCGATGCAAGAAACCCACTCCACGAAGACCGGGCTCCGTCCCGGGCAGTCCCATGAGTCGCAAGCGATCCACTCCTCACGTCGCCGGCACAACCAATTCCTCAGTCGAATTGCTGCTGGCCGAACCGATTCCCTCTCTCGGGCTCCCCGGTGACCTCGTCCGGGTCAAGCCTGGCTACGCCCGCAATTACCTGATCCCCCAGGGATTGGCGACAGTTGCAACCGAAGAGAACCGGCACGCGGTCGAGAAGCACCGGGCTCGGCTGCTGGAACTGCAAGCCAACGAGATCAAGCAACTGGAAGGGCTTGCCGACCGCATTGCGGCACACAGCGTGACGATCGAGGCCAACGCCAACGAGGAAGGCCAACTCTACGGATCGGTCAACCAGAACGACATCAGCCGTTCGCTGATCGAAGCCGAATTCAATATCGCGCCCGAACAGATCAAGCTCTCCGGTGTCCTCAAGGAACTGGGCATGTACACCGTGCCGGTGCAATTGCACGAACACGTCGAGGCGGAGATGAAGGTCTGGGTCGTGCCGTCGGCCGAGGAAATGGGCGAGGAGGAGTAGCCTGCGGGAGCCGTCCCGTGGAGAACGCGGGGCCGGCGAGATGTTCACGGAGGGGCATGCGATGGCTGTGGCGGCGACCAAGTCCGGGTTCGACCGACTTCCCCCACAGAACCTCGAGGCCGAACGCGGTGTGCTCGGCAGCGTCCTGCTGATCAACGACGTGCTCGACGAGGTCACCGAGGTGATCACTCCCGAGCACTTCTACACCGACGCGCATCGCAAGATCTTCTCGGCCATCCGCAGGCTCTACGACAACAACGTCCACGCCATCGATCCGCTGACTCTCGCCGAAGAACTCGACAAGCACAGCGAACTCGCCGACATCGGCGGCACCGCCTATCTCGAGCAGGTCCTCGAAGCCGTTCCCCATGCCGGAAATGCCCGGTACTACGCCGGGATCGTCCGCGAAAAATGGGTACAGCGGCAGTTGATCTTCGCCTGCAACGAGATCCTCACCGAGTGCTACGACGGGTCCAACGACCCCGACGACGTGCTCTCCTCGGCGGAACAGCGAATCTTCCGCATCCTCGACGACCAGGGAGACCCTCGCAAGATCTTGATCAAGGACATCCTGCTGGATGCCTTCGACCGCATCAACGAGCGGATGGAGAACGACGAGGTTATCAGCGGGATCCCCACCGGGTTCACCGATCTCGACCAGAAGCTCAACGGTCTCCAGCCCTCCGAACTCGTCATCCTCGCCGCACGTCCGAGCATGGGCAAGACGGCCTTGGTCTGCAACATCGCCGAGGGGGTAGCCATGGGGAACGAGGACAAGGGCGTGCTGCTGTTCAGCCTCGAACAGTCCAACCTCGAACTCGCCGAACGACTGCTGTGCATCCGCTCACAGGTCAACAGCCACAGACTCCGCGCCGGCACGCTCGATGACGACGAACGGAAACTGCTGGTCCACGCCTCGACGGAACTCTCCGAAGCCCCCCTCTTCCTCGACGACCACCCCGGCCGCACGATCGCCCAGATCACCGCGGTCGCCAGGAGACTGCAACGCCGCAACGGTGTCGCCGTGGTCATCATCGACTACCTGCAGTTGATCGAACCCGAAGACAAATCGGCGCCGCGGGAACAGCAAATCGCACTGATCACCCGACGCCTCAAGGCGCTCGCCAAGGAACTCAGTGTTCCGGTCATCGCCCTGGCACAGCTCAACCGGGGAGTCGAGCACCGAGAGGACAAAAAGCCCAGGCTGAGCGATCTCCGGGAGAGTGGAGCCATCGAGCAGGACGCCGACGTGGTGATGTTCCTGCATCGTGCCGAACACTACAACGCCGAGGATCGCCCCGGCGAAGCCGACGTGATCATCGCCAAGAACCGCAACGGACCGACCGACACCGTCAACCTCACCTGGATCAAGGAATCGATGCGGTTCACCAACCACAGCCACCTCGACGAACCTGACGGAGGCTACTTCGCCGAATCCGGCAACGACAGCTTCTGATTCGGCCTCCCAACCGGCAGCCGGTTTTCCGGTTTGCCACTCCAACTCATTGGCTGAGTGAAACGGTTTTCACTTTGACGACAGGTGGGCATCCTCCGTATGATGGTTGGATCAGTGAAACCTGATCGGTTGGGAAAGCTGGATAGGCCAGCCCTCCGCCGCTCCGATTTTCTGCCCACCTAACACCATCCCGATCTCCCGCGATCGGTCCTCACAAGATCCCAGGTACAGACGTTCGCAGACAGGCCGCTCAGCCGCCGACAGACTGACAGACGGAGCCCACCCACAGATGATGCTTTCCTCAAGACGCCCCGGAACGTGGCCCCTCTCTCGCCCCCTCGGTACGGTCGCCGTACTGCTGATGGTGGCCGGTGTCGCCGTTGCCCAGGCCCCTCCATCGATTTCGACCACCCGCCCGCTGGCCGTCCGTCCCGGACAGGCCGTCGACCTGAAGATCCAGGGCGCCAACCTGGTCGGAGTCAGCGACGTCTGGACCAGCTTCAAGTCGACCAAGGCCCTGGTAGGTGACACCAAGAACAAGGCCCTGTGCGTCTACAAGCTGACGGTTCCTGCCGACGCTCCGGTGGGAATCCACGCGATCCGAGTCGCCGGCCCCGGTGGGCTCTCGCCGCTGAAACTGGTTCTCGTCGACGACATCCCGACCACAGCCCAGGCCGGAGACAACTTCTCACGGGAGAAGGCCCAGGCATTGACGCTGCCGGCGGCCGTCGATGGCACGGCCGATGCGCTGAAAGTGCGAGTCTACAAGTTCACCGCGGAGAAGGGACAAACTGTCTCGGCCGAGATCGTGGCCAAGCGTATCGGATCGGCACTCGACCCGTTGCTGAGACTCCTGGACGCCAACGGCCGGGAACTGGTTTACAGTGATGACGCAGCGGGTCTCAACGGCGACAGTCGCCTGCACCACACGTTCGCTGCCAAGGGTGAGTACTTCATCGAGGTGAGGGACATTCAGTGGACCGGGGGCGGCGGACATCAGTACCGTCTGCGAGTCGGTGACTTCCCGGACGTGACGGCCGCCTACCCGTTGGGCGTCAAGCGCGGATCCTCGGCGACGGTTTCGTTCGCCGGAGCCCACATCACCGGTGTCGAGCCGGTCAAGCTGCAGTTGCCGGCCAACTCCCCTCTCGAATGGCTGACCATCGGTGCCAAACGTTCCGGCGGAAAAAGCAGCGGGCTGGTCACCCTGGCGGTGAGCAACTCCGACGAGGTCGTCGAGTCCGAACCCAACGACAGTCGAGACAAGGCGACCCGCGTTCCCCTGGGTGCCAATCTCAACGGCCGTTTCGACAAGGCCGGCGATGTCGACCACTACGTGGTCACCGCCAAGAAGGGCCAGAAGTTCACCTTCACCGGAATTACCCGTCGCGTGGGCTCCCCCGCGGCCGTGGTCATCAGATTGCTCGACGGCAAGGGCGGCAAGGTGGCCGAGGTGGTCGACCTGGGCATCAATGACAGCGTGATCAATTACACCTTCCCGGCAGACGGCAACTTTTATGTCACCGTGCAGGATCGGGATAGCCGTGGCGGAGGCGGGTTCGCCTACCGTGTTTCGGTCGACCCGGTCGCTACCGGATTCAAGCTGACCGCCTCGGCCGCACATCTGAATATCGCCGTTGGCGGTACCGCGGCCATCACTGTCAATGCCGCCCGCAGCGGCTACAACGGACCGATCCGTGTGGCAGCCGTGGGGCTGCCTGCGGGCATCACCAGCACACCGACGGTCATCGGGACCGGCCGCACCAACGCGGTGCTGACCCTGACCGCCGACGACAAGGCTCCCAAGGGCAAGATCGTGCCGATCCGGGTGGCTGGAACAGCCAAGATCGGCGAAACCGACACGCGAGCCGATGCCAACGTCGAAACCCCTCTGAAGGGCATCTTCGGGGGACTCGCCTGGCCTCCCTCCACGCTTTCACAGGAGGTCGCCGTGGCGGTCGCCCCCCCGGCTGTCTTCTCGCTCAGGACCTCGCCACAGACCGTGGTCTTCGGACGCGACCTGACCGCCAAGGTCAAGGTCACTGTTGTCCGTCACAAGGACTACAAGGAAGCCATCAATCTCGTTTTGCAACCGGCCAAGAACGGTCTTCCCGGAGGAATCTCCGCCGGGCTGAAGGCGATCCCGGCCGGCAAGAATGAAATCGAAATCACCTTCACCGCGAACAACAAGGCACCGCTGGGGGAATTCACCGCGAACCTCAATGCCCAGTTGAAGAAGGGCAAAAACACCACAACGCAGCCGGTCCCCTCGATCGGACTCTCGCTGAAAACCCCCCTGTCACTGAAAGCTGCAGCCGCCGGACCGAAGCTCGTTCGTGGGAAGCAGTTGAAACTGAAAGTGACCGTCGAGAGGAACCCGTCACTGGCCGGCCCCGTGGTTTTGACGGTGGCCAACCTGCCCAAGGGCGTCACCGCAGCGGCAGCAACCATCGCTGCAGACAAAACTGAGGTTGAAATTGTGCTCTCAGCCGCACAAGATGCTCAGCAGGGTGGCGTCAAGAACCTCGTCGTCAAGGGCATCACCACGGTCGGCAAAGTCAAACACTCTGCCGATTCCGCGGCTGTGGCCGTGACTGTCGAATAGACCATCAGACACGACAAGAGACACCAGATACTTTTTCACCAATCACACGGAAATTGAGCAGGTCCCGACGAACCGTTTCCGGCTTCAACCCAGTTGATGTTGTGGCCGAATCGCATTCGGGGAAGTCGAGACTGCTCCACGACGGAGATCATCTGTCATGCGGCACTTGTTGACATCAGCGATCGTCGGCCTCGTCGGCCTCGGGTTCACCGGACTTCCCACGGCTGCACTGGCCGAGGAAGCCCTGGTCACGGTGGGTAAACCAGCCGGGCTGGTTTTCGAACCCACATCGTTCGAACTCGCGGGCAAGCGGGCGTTCCAGCAGTTGCTGGTGACGGCCAAATACGCCTCGGGCGAGGTTCGTGACTTGACCACGGTGGCGAGCTTCACCTCGTCCAACCCGAAGGTGGTCAAGGTCCAGAACGGCAAAGCCCTGCCGGCTGGTGATGGCACAGCCGTGTTGACGGCGACCGTCGGCGGCCAGAAGGCCACCGTGAAGGTGACCGTCAAGAACACGGCCGTGGCGCACCCGGTCAGCTTCCAGAACGAAATGCTGGCAGCGCTCTCCAAGGGTGGCTGCAATGCGGGCGCCTGCCACGGGTCCCCTTCGGGCAAGGCCGGTTTCCGGCTGTCGCTGCGAGCCTTCGACCCACCGCTGGACATCCTGACGCTGCGTCACGAGTACTTCGGCCGACGGACCAATGCCATGGACCCCGCCGACAGCCTGGTCGTGAAAAAAGCGATGATGGAAGTCGCCCACGGCGGTGGAAAGCGAGTTCGCAAAGGCGACGCGGTTTACCAGACATTCGTCGGCTGGATCGGGGAAGGCCTGAAACTGGATGCCGAGGGAACTCCCACCCTGGTCAAGACCGAGCTCTTGCCCAAGAAACGCGTCCTGCAACCCTCCAGCAACCTCCAGCAACTGATGCTGTTGGGCCACTTCAGTGACGGCAGTGTTCGTGACCTGACCCCACTGGCCGTGTTCACCTCCTCCAACGAGTCGGTCGGCACCGTGACTGCCGACGGACTGATCGAGAAAACCGGCCGTGGCGAAACCGCCGTGCTGGCCAGATACCTCGACAAGATGACCACCAGCCACGTCACGTTCCTGGAAAACGTGGAAGGGTTTGCGTGGAGCAACCCCAAGTCAAACAACTTCGTCGACCAGCGGGTCTATGAGAAGCTGCAGCAGTTGCAGATTCTCCCCAGTGACCTTTGCACCGACGAGGAGTTTCTGAGACGCGCCTACATCGACACCACCGGCCGACTGCCGAAGGTCGATGAGGTCCAGGCGTTCCTCAACGACAAGAGCGCCGACAAGCGGGCCAAGCTGGTCAACCGTCTGCTGGACCTCGACGACTTCGCCGAGTTGTGGGCCCTGCGTTGGGCCGACATCCTTCGTTCCAACAGCAAGAAGATCAAGGTCAAGGGCGTCCACAAGTTCTACCGCTGGATCTACGACAGCATCCGCACCGACAAGCCGCTCGACCAGTTCACGCGTGAACTGATCACCGCTAGCGGCAGCGTGTATGAAAACCCGGCGGCCAACTACTGGCGTGCCAGCCGGGACCCCAACGATGCGGTCGAAACCACCGCGCAGCTGTTCCTGGGCATTCGCATCCAGTGTGCCAAGTGCCACAACCACCCGTTCGAGCGGTGGACGCAGGACAACTACTACGGCATTGCGGCGGCCTTCACTCGCATCGGCCGGACCAAGGGCGTCCGTCCCGACGACGAGGTGATCTTCCCGGCCACTTCCGGAGAAATCAAACAGCCGCGGACTGGCAAGACGATGAAGGTTCACCTGCTGCTCAAGGGTGACGTCGACGTCCCGGATGATAAGGACAGGCGAGCCGTTTTCGCCGGCTGGCTGACCGGTGCCAACAACCCGTTCTTCGCACGGGCCTCGGTCAACCGCATCTGGGGACACCTGATGGGCCGCGGCATCGTCGAGCCCGTCGATGACTTCCGTGACTCGAACCCGCCCTCCAATGCCAAGCTGCTCGATGAACTGGCCTCTCAGTTCGTCAAGAACAATTTCAGCCGCAAGTGGGCCATCCGGACAATCATGAACAGCCGGATCTACCAGCTCAGTTCGCGGAAGAACAAGTTCAACTCCGACGACGAAATCTACAACTCGCACGCCACCACCCGGTTGCTCAGTGCCGAGCAGCTGCTCGACGCGATCTGCCAGGTCACCGACGTGCCCGAGAGTTTCAAAGGCGTTCCCCCGGGAACACGTGCAGTGGCTCTGCCCGAGCCGCCCAGCGACCATTACTTCCTGAAGATC
>CEVA01232101.1_pt1 | contig 11825 bp, 10 predicted proteins | sample 361521 | NCBI WGS metagenome assembly CEVA01 (sample SAMEA2622823, study PRJEB7988) | marine metagenome | isolation source: saline water (ENVO:00002010), including | reverse complement strand
AAGGGGCTGTAAAGCCAAGAAACTCTGAACAGATAGTACCTTTTACAGTTATCTATTATATATTGATCGCCTAGGCTTTTTGAAAGACCATAATAATTTAATGGCTTCATCTCGCTGCTTTCCAGGTATGGATTTTTCGTTTTTCCATCGAAGACATAATCAGTTGAAAAGTGAATTAGAGTGAAATTATAGCTATTTGAAAACTCAACTAAAAAATTTAGACTTAAATTATTCACTAAATTTGCCTGATTCCTCTCTGTCTCTGCTCCATCCACATTGGTATATGCAGCAGCATTGATAACAATTTCTGGACGATGTTTTTTTATTGCTGCACCAAGTGCTTTCTTGTTGGATATACAAAGCTTTTCTTTTGGCAATTTTATTAAATCAATTGAGTCAAAAAAATTGCTTTGCATACACTTACCTAATTGACCCCCGGCCCCCAAAAGAAGAACTTTCATTACTCTAAGTTGTGCTTACTTAAAAGCCAATTTTTATTTTTGAGATACCATTTAATCGTTTTAGTTACTCCATCCTCTAAATCACTTTCAATGGAAACACCCATTTCTTTTTCTAACTTCTCAGAGTTAATTGCATACCTAAAATCGTGACCGAGTCTGTCACCAACAAAGCTAATCTGTTCTTTGTAAGAATTAGAATCACTCCTAGGATTTATGGAATCTAGTATCGAACATATTAATTCAGCAAGCTTTAGATTCGTGATCTCTTGATTAGCGCCAATGTTAAAAGTGGTATATTCAAAATTTGACTCAATAATTTTTACAAGTGCCTTGACATGATCATCTACATAAAGCCAATCTCTTATATTCATACCATTTCCATATATAGGTATTTCATTACCCTGAATTGCATTAAAAATCACTATAGGAATAAACTTTTCAGGAAACTGCCAAGGCCCATAATTATTGGAACAATTAGTAACAATGGCAGGCAGACCATATGTAATGGCCCATGCTCTCACCAAAAGATCAGAACTTGCCTTTGATGCTGAATAAGGTGAATTAGGAAAATACTTATTGTCCTCAGTAAAAGGTTTATCTTTTGGATTAAGACTTCCAAAAACTTCATCCGTTGAAACATGCAAGAATTTCTTACCTTGTGTAGATCCAGCCCATAAATCTTTTGAGACTTCTAAGAGATTATATGTTCCGAGAATATTTGTATTGATAAACTCATCTGGACCAACAATTGATCTGTCAACATGACTTTCAGCTGCTAGGTGCATAACAGCATCAGGATTAAACATAGAAAATGACTGCTTTAAAATTTTATAAGAAGTTATATCAATTTTTTCGAACATATAATTTCTGTCATTCTCAATTTCTGCTAAAGCTTCCGGCATTGCGGCATAAGTTTTCTTGTCAATATTTAATACTTTGTGTTCAGTATTTTGAATCAAGTGCCTGATTAAGGCAGATCCAATAAAACCTAAACCGCCTGAAACTAAGATTCTCACGTCACTAATCTTTTATTAATTGAGAAATTGACATTGCATTTCTATCCTTCTCGGAAATGATCAAATCAGTTTTTTGGACAGGAAGTTGAATATTTAATGATTCATCCTCCCATGAAAGAGTTTTTTCTAGATCTGGATAATAATAATCTGAAGTTTTATAAAGTATTTCCGTATTCGAAGACAAGGTTAAAAAACCATGTGCGAATCCTGTTGGGATGTATATTTGTTTAAAGTTTTTTTTGGATAAGGTGAACATTCTGTGAGAAAGGTATGAATCTGATTCTTGTCTTAGATCCACTACTATGTCTAAGATAGAACCCGATAAGACTCTTATAAGCTTAGCTTGAGCATGCGGAGGACTCTGAAAGTGGAGCCCCCTAAAGACATTTTTTGATTTTGAAAAGGAATAGTTATCTTGAATAAATTTGGTCTGCACTCCTAATTTTTTTAGCTTCCTTAAATTATAAGTCTCAGCAAAAAAACCTCTTTCATCGAAAAACTTTTCAGGCTTTAAGACTATGACTGATTTTTTAAAATGATAGTCTATTTCCATCTTACTTAAGATAACCTTCGTAATATTCCTCTAAATATTCTTTCAAACAAACCTTCCAATCTCTCATAAAATTGAGGCCTCTCAATTCAAGTTTTTTATTCACTAGACGTTCAGAAGGAGGTCTTGGAGCAAAATATTCCTCTTTAAAAAAATCTGATGAAACCTGGTTTAATTTAACCGAAGATTCTAAAGATAGCACCTTCAGTATTTCCGAGGCTACCTCGTATCTTCCAGTGAGTCCTTCACAAACTAAGTTATAAAGTCCCCATATTTCTTTTGATAAGATAAGTTTTGAGTTTTCAGCAAAGTCCATTGTATAAGTTGGAGTACCGAGTTTGTCATCCACTACATTGAGTTCAGTAGAACCGTTCTTGAGTTGTTTTAATATTTTTGCAACAAATTTCTTATCCTTAGAAGGACCGCCTCCCATCATCCATCCAGCTCTAAGAATTAAATACCTTTTAGCATGAAGCTTTACGTAAAGCTCTCCTGCATACTTACTCCTTGCATAATGGCAAACTGGGTTAGGCACGTCCCAGTCATCATACAGATCCTTAGCACCATCAAATATTCCAGCTGTTGAGATATAAAGTATAGGGATATCGAGTTTATTGGCAATCAAAGTTGCGTTTTCCACTGATAAAGTATTTGTAGAGTATGTTTTATCAATATGATTTTCACAATATTCCAAATCCGTAAAAGCTCCCAAATGAAATAAATAATCCGAGTTAAAGTCTTCTACAGCAGCTTGGTAAGCATCAAAATCCCTAAAATCTAAATAGGACAACCATTCTGCATTTAGATCAATATCTGTGCACTTCAGCTCATATTCATCTGAATAAACTTTATAAAAAGCTTCGCCCAACATACCCCCACAACCAGCTATAAAAATTTTTTTCATGTATCTTGCTCCATTTACCCCAAAGCTTTTAAGTAATACTTAGAGATAGATTCTATTGAGTACTTAGAGAGAAATTTTTTCCTTGCGTTTTCCCCCACTACTTTTCTTTTTGTTTCATTATCTATTAGATCTTTAAGTGTTTCTGTCCATTTAGATTCTTCAAAAACTAGAATACCATCCACACCATCATCAATTATGTTTACAACATGGCCTGCGGCGGTACAAACAGCAGGAATTCCTATAGACATATATTGCATGGCCTTTAATCCGCTTTTACCACTTACCCAGTCATCTTGAGAAAGAGGATATAAGCCTATATCAATATCTTGGAGTTGTTGTACTTCATCATCTTTATTCCACTGCACAACTTCTAGATCCAGAACTGGGTTGTCCATTTCGAAATTTCCAATAATTTTCATTTTAAAATTTCTCTCCTTGTAAAGAGCCTCCAAGTAAGGCAAAACAATATCTAAGTATGATTTAGAGCTAAATGTTCCTGTCCATCCAATGGTAAGTTTTTCCTTAGGCGTTGATGAAGCCCTGGGGACAAATCTCTTATCATCCAGTGTGGGAGGAATAAAAATTGATTTATCGCTAGCCGATATCTGATTACATCTTTTGGAAAGAGCGGGTGTACTAGTTATTACAACATCTGCTGTTTTGATCAAGAATTTGTATTTCTCCTGTGATTTCAAAAGATTAATAACTCTTCTCTCATCATTTAATTCTTTTGAAATGATATTGTCTTCAATATCGTAAATTATCCTCCTTGCAATCTTTCTGAAAAGCCTTTCTAGAATTGCTGGACCAAAAGGGAAAACATTCATAAAAATATAAACAGTATCGTATTTGGGTAGAGTCAATAATAAAATAACTCTCTCAATAAACCCTTTTATAGTCCAAATAATTTTTTCCGTATAATGTCCTGGCTTGTAGGCTATATGCCACAATCTCTGGTTCATAAAACAAGACTGCTTAATATCATAGCCTTCTCTTTTTAAAACATTGAAATGAGGTTCGAACTTAAGCCTTTGTCCTGCTGCTATATTCGGAGGATAAGGACAAACAAAAAGAATCCTCTTAGATCTGTTGTTGATGTTTTGCACCATTGATTTGAATTAAAACTTTTTTTCCTACATGTTTTCTGGAAACGGATAAATGGGCTCATTGGAAATAGGGAAAAATCGGTATGGCAACCAGGCGTAAGCGTGGATTGCAAAATTAAGCCAAACATACAATACAATAGCGTAAAAGACGATTACCATTGCAAGCCACATGGCACGATCCATCTGATTTCTTTGGACAGCAATAATGCGAGGCCAAAGTGCTACTTGCAAGGGCATTAAATACAATCCCAATCTATCGATCAATGTCGCACCTACACTCATTGCAGGTATGGCAATAAGACTGGCTATTGACATCCATTTTATTATTTTATGGTCAGTGCTAATCTTTTTGATTCTCTTCCAGAAAAAGAGTGCAAAAAGCACCGGTGTTGCATTCAAATAGGTACGAATCTCTGCTCCTGCAGAATATCTAGTGGCTGTGTAATCCAAGATAATCGAATAATTTTCTACCAAATTTCCAAATTGTGGTGTAATGATCGAGAAAAACATATAGCCAATTGTGACAAAAAAACCTCCAATAAATGGGTAGAACCACCACTGAACTTTATCTCTTGCGAATAACATTAGTGGCAACATAATGAGAACGGATAGATGAAAGAAAGACCCCAATATTAATAAAGCAAAATATTTGAGTTCATTCCCCTCACGTAAAATAGAAAGCCCCCAGAGAAAAAAGCCCAATGCTACGGCCTGGCGACTATAACCCATTGAAACTGCGGTTACGAGATAAGGTATGGCTACGGCAAGCGCCACCCAAGGGATGGGCTGTTTTCGACAATATTTAACCAAGCCCACCATAAAGATAGTGCCACAAAAAGTGTTTACAACATATATTCCCTCAGCCCCAAGGCCCAATTGACTTACAGCCCAATTAAGCAGCACATATCCAGTGGCATTACCATAGGAAGCATCAAGTAGATAATCTATACTAAGATCAACACCTCTAGCACTATCAAGAAAAACTAAATAAGGATCCCAGTCTCCCCCAACCTGGTAACGAAGACCGATCATGAGAATACCATGCAAGCAAGCCATAGCCCACAATATATTATTGATATTCTTGTCGAACTTAACCGGTAGAAGTGCCATGCCCGCTGGCACTAAAAAAAGAACCCAGTATGGCAACATATCGGTCTAGAACTCCCTGTTATTTATTTGAAAATTGATTTTCGTATACAAAAGTTGCATAAATTAGTCCTATACTTTGAAGTAATTCCTATACCAAGAAACGAAACGTTTAATGCCATCCTCAACTGAGGTAGTAGGCTTGTAATCGAATTGTTCAACCAGATCATCCACATTCGCAAAGGTTGCTGGGACATCGCCTGCTTGCAAAGGCAAGAATTCTTTGTCTGCTTTTTTATCAAGGACTTTTTCCAACGCAGCGATATAATCCATCAGTTCGATAGGTCGATTATTGCCAATATTATAAATACGCCAAGGAGCATTACTTGTAGAAGGGTCAGGTTGATCACTATCCCAGTCCAGATTGCTAGTAGCTGGGGTATCTAAAGTACGGATAACGCCTTCGACAATATCATCAATGTAGGTAAAATCACGTCGATGTTTACCATGGTTAAACACTTTGATTTTTTCATTTGCAAGAATGGCTTTGGTAAAAAGGAAAAGTGCCATATCAGGCCTTCCCCAAGGTCCATAAACAGTAAAGAAACGTAGTCCGGTTGTTGGGAGACCATAGAGGTGACTATAGGTGTGGGCCATCAATTCGTTTGATTTTTTGCTTGCAGAATAAACGCTGAGAGGATGGTCAACATTTTGGCGTGTTGAGAATGGCATCGAAGTATTCGCTCCATAGACACTGGAGGTACTCGCATATACCAAGTGATTAACTTCGTTATGTCGGCAGCCTTCAAGGATATTTGCAAAACCAACGACATTACTATTAATGTATGCCAATGGATTTTTTATGGAGTAGCGAACCCCAGCTTGGGCAGCTAGATTAACGACACGCTCTGGTTTATAACGAGTAAAAATTTCTGCAATCTGCTGACGGTCAGATAGGTCAACCCGATGATGTGTATAGTTTGGATTATCAACAAACCTTTCTAGGCGAGCCTCTTTTAACATAGGATCATAGTAGTCATTATGATTATCTATACCCACAACTGTATCATCTCGCGCTAACAATCTAAGTGTCAGAGAGGAGCCAATAAATCCTGCAGATCCAGTAACAAGTATTTTCATTTAATCTTCTGTGTAATTAAGAATAAACTGCAAATTATTTTTTAAATAAATTTAGTCTACGAAAAATTTTAATCATCTAGTATCTGTAAATATTCATCATAACTATAAGGACCTGAAATAATACCTTTTTCTAGCTTATAAAGGCAGTCACAGTATTTAAGGGTAGAAATACGATGCGCGATAGTTATTACAGTTTTCTCTCCTTTAAATTTTTGCATCTGATTCACTATTTCTTCTTCAGTTTGCATATCTAAAGAAGAGGTTGCCTCATCTAAAATAAGAACTTCCCTCTCGTGAAATAAAGCTCTTGCAATTGCCACCCTCTGTCTTTGACCTCCTGAAAGCCTGACTCCTCTTTCACCCATTCTTGTGTTTAGTCCTTCTGGTAAATTTTCAATAAAATCATCAAGTTTAGATTTTCTTATAACCTCATTAAATCTGCCATCTAATAAATGATCAGTATTATCATCCAAAGCAATATTCTTACTAAGACTATCATCGATCAAAAAGATTTCTTGGGGAAGATATGCCACCAAAGACCTCCATATATGTATTTGTGAAAAAATATCTTTTCCATTCAACTTAATTGTCCCTGTTTGTGGATTTAACAAACCTAATAAAACATCTACAAGAGTTGTTTTGCCTGCTCCAGAAGGCCCAACAAAACCTACAAAATCACCTTTATTAATTTTTAATGAAATATTCTTTAAGGCCTTTTCGTCTGAATTTGGATAAGAATAAGAAAGGTTTTTTATGTCTAAATCCAAAAAATCTTGTTTTTGGAGAATAACGCTCTTTGACTCAATTGTTTCAATTTCTCCAGTTTCAAAATTCTGAATATCTTGATATAGATTAGATACAGAGCTTCTCCCAAATTTAATGATATTTATTGAGCTAAAAAGCTGGGTAACAATTGGAACCAACCTTACAGCCCCTACTGCAAATACACCAAGAATAGTAAAAACTTGATCTAAATCATTTTGCTGGTAAATATTTAGAAACACTGCAATTACAACGAATACAACCATTAATAGTTCCAAAAGACTTTTTGGAGTAATTTGTATGAGTGACTGCTTAATTTCCATTTCTGCCATCGTCTTTATTCCCCTAGAAAAAGATGTTTTAAAAAAATCTTCTTTGCCCAGCACTCTAATTTCTTTTATCCCTGAAACTCCTTCAGAAATGCCTTTAATCATTAATCTATTACCTAGATTAAATTCTTCTCCATACCTTAATACTTTGGAGTATAAGAATTTATTGAACAGCATAAACATTGTCAGAAAAAGAAAAATCAAAATACTTAAAGTCTCAATACTTACAACGGCTAAAGCGGAAATCACAGCAATGCAAACTAAGACATCACTAAAGATTTTCAGCATTGATTGGAGCACATCTTTGTATCTCCTGACGTATCCAGAAACCGCAGCCACATACTCAGAACTGTTTCTTTGAATAAATGATTCATAATCCTGATTAAGATAAATACTCATCATTCTTTCTTGCATATTGACCATCTGATCTGCCGAAAATTTATAAATAATGTAATTTGATAATAAGATGGCTAGCAGTCTAACGAAAAAAATAATCAAAAGTGCCAGCCCAAACAAAATAAGTAATTCTTGATCGCTAAAACGGGAGAGAAAATCATTAAAAGAATCTAATAATAATAGTTCTCTAAATCCATCAGGATTAGAGATCAAAGCTATATAGGCACCAATTAAACCTAATCCGATTAAATCTAAAGAAGAAGATAAAACAAAAACAAGAGATACTAAGTAAATCCTCCTAAACTCATTGTCTAGAAGAATTCTTACCTCTTTTAAGAGGGAAAAGGGAAATGTCATATTATTGATTTAATGATGCTATATTTTAATTAAAGCACTCTTTGATTGACATTGATATCAACAGTATTTTTCTTAATCTTCCTCATTATCCACTACGGCCCTTCCTAGTAGGTTTTCCCAGTCTTTTTCTGGTCTAACTAACAGATTTGTTTTCCAAGTTCCTTTTAATACTGATAATTCTATAGACAATTCTTCAGCAAACTTGATTAAGGCCTGAACATCCTTAGGAAAACAACTTCCTCCAAACCCTAATTTTCCATCTGGACCTGGTATTTGTGTATGTGAATGACCCACTCTTCCATCTCTTACAAATCCATCTATGACATCATCCCAATTAGCGTTTACTTTTTCCGAAAGCAGTTTCATTTCATTGAGAAAAGAGACTTTTGTGGCAAAGAAAGTATTACAAACGTATTTTGTAAGCTCAGCAGATTCAAAGTCAGTTTCAATAATAGAAATGCTCTTTCCAAACCTGTGTCTATAGAGTTTGCTCACTTTCTTTACATTTTCAAGATCACCTCCGATTATAAATCTTGTTTGACTTATGAAATCAAAATATGCTGATCTTTCAGTAAGAAATTCTGGGTTGAAAACAATGTTTATATTAGGAAATTTATTTTGTAAGTCTCTTGTCGTTCCTGGAACAACCGTTGATCTTACAAGGTATATAGCATCATTCGCTTTTGTTTTTTCAGTAATCTCATAGATGCTTTGCAAGCATTCTTCTAGAATTATAAGGCTTATGGAACCATCTTTATTTGAAGGCGTAGGCACAGAAATAAAAACAAAATCAGTAGTTGTAACAACTTCTTCTAAAGTATTCTGACTTTTAGAAGGATCTTTATCATATATCTTTATCTCAGAATCATAAGCCACACCCTGCGAAAAACCGTGAGCCACAGCCGATCCTACAAAACCTCTACCAATTATGCCTATCTTATACATCAAATAGTCCTAAAGAGTGCAGCATTATATAAGAAAAACAAGTATAAGTATTGTTTCAAATTCGTTGCTACGAAAAAAGTTAATTCTCTCACTTTACCTTATTCTTTTGTTAAATGATCACCTAGTCGTAATCCCAATCCGACAATAGTATTATTGGGATTAACGCTCCCTGATGTAGGAAAAATTGACGAACTACATATATATAAATTCTCTTGGCCCAATATCTTTAGTTTATTATCCACCACACCTTTGTAAGTTGGTGAATCAATAATTGTTCCTCCCATATGATGAGCTACATCTTTGAAAAATTCGTGGTTTGAATAATCTATTAGTGCGTTAGGCTTGAATTCTAGACCATAATTTGAAGCGAATAAAATCAATTTTTTTATAAGATAATCTATTGTATTTTTATCTATTTCACTAAGTTTATAACTAACATTTATTCTGTTATCTTTTTTGGAATCATGCTCAACAGTAATACAATTTTCCAGATTTGGAACCATTTCTAAAAATGCAGTAACAGAATATTCTTTTGCTTCAGTTACAAATCCAATTGCATTAAAAAAATATTTAATTAAGTTTCTTGAGAACAATAGCTGTAAGAAATTCTGATCTTGTAAAGCTAAAACTTTTCTATACACCTCATCATTAATAAATTTTCTTTCATGGATTAGATGAATTAATTTTTTTCTTCTGTACAAAAAATCTATAAAATTTTTCAAAAAAAATCTCGGGTTGCTAAGCAAAACATCTATAAATAGGACTTCGGGACTCTGTTTCCACTGATAGATTGGTGAAAATTTGAAGTAAGTATTATTAAGATTCTCTTTTATCTGCTCTTCTTCTTTTAAGCTCAGCCCAAGGTAGTTCATTCCCTTGGTTAAATATTTCAAACCAAATTTCTTACCTCTATTTTTCTTGTTATTCAATATACCCAAATGAAATCTAGGATGGTTCATATAGTATTTGCCAACAAAGTCTGATCTTGATCCTAAATCCAAAGTTTTTTCCTCAATAGAATTAAGAATGAGTTTAGTAGAATCTAGGCCTCCACAACATACAATTATCTTTTTACAGTAAAATCTTCTTTGTTCCTGGGTTACCATACTTACTATTTCAACAAAGCTTCCTTTTTGATCTTCGCCCAATATGTATGCATAGGAGTTAAGGAGTTTTATTATTTTAGGGTTATTCAAAACTGAGACAGCTCTGAAAGGTTTTTTCTGAACTGTGAAATCTCTAAGCCTAAACTGTGATTCCAGTTCTCTATTTTTTCTTATGTGTGACCTTTTAATACCAAAAAGCTTCCAAGCTCTCCTACTGCATTCCTTTAATTCGGTCTCATTTATCCCCCATAAGTTTCTAGGTTTTTCTGACCATCTATCGGTATATTCAAGCGCATCAAATTCTGAAATCAAACCCATCCAAAGATTAGAAGTGCCTCCATAAGCTATTTCTCGAGTACTGGGTTTGATGGGCATAAAAGTAGATTCTATATCCATTATGTTTTTTTTAACTCGATCAAAAAAATAACCTTTCTCAATAACAAGAATTTTTTTGTTATTTTTTATAAGCTGACTAACCACTGAAGCGGCTGCCATGCTGGAGCCTATAATTGTTACATCGAAAGTTTCTAGTGGGTGATCTTGAAGAAACTTATCAATAACTGTCTTGCTATCAAAATTATAAATATGTTTCATAAAGTTTTAGCTAACTTTAGAAAACCAAATACTAGAGAGCGCCCCATTATTGGTAAATCAAAATAAAAATTGAATCTATTCAAAAAAGCAATTACGAATGAGTCATAAGTCCCTTCATATAAGTCATATTTTTGATCATCCTTATTGAGTAATTTTAAAGCCATGGAAATGATTTTTTCTTGATTCTCTATACTCTTGTTCTTAATTTCTAAAGCATTTAATTGTGAAACAATTTTTCTAGAAATTTCAGAATCACTAAAATCGAATTCTTCGCCATTTACATTGTATGATGCTATTCTTTTTGAGCTAATTGATGGATTAACAATGAACAATCGATCAGCACTAGCTTTTTCATCATAAGGCACGCTGCCCTTTTTCAGTAGATTATCGTCAAGAGAATATAAAACTACACCTTTATCAAAAATAACCTCAATCTCTCCTGTTAAATAATCAATAGGATATTCCAAACGCATGGAGTTTCTTGGAAACCTAACAAAGAAAGTCTTTTTATTATGATTAGTATGTATCACTCTGCCGTAGATCAATCTCTCATAATTGAGAAGACTCCTTGTTGCTGCAAGCGCATGATAACTGAAGCCTGAGTTTTTATAGATAATGGTTTTTATACCGCCCAATCGTTTTTGCTCCTGAAGAATTCGAAGAATTTTAAAAAAGGGCTTACTGATCCAATCCTCACAAACCAAAATATCTTTAAAGTATTTACAATATTTGAAAATCTGGAAGTTCTTGAGCTGTCCAATGATGGGTGTTTCTATAAACAATTCAGTTTGATCTAAATTCATTTTTGATAGAAGTTTTACGTAAGATAAAAATTCTGTACTAGGAATAGCTAAGAATATTTTAGTCACTTCTTTCGGTAAATCAGAAAGATTATTGAGCCCTTCAATATTGTATCTTGAACATAGATATTCTCTCTTTTCATTATTTCTTGAAAATAAATAAGTTCGCTCACGAACTATTTTAAGAGCAGGTATTAATGTGTCCTCTGCCCTTTTTCCTGATCCTATAACTAAACAAGTCATTTTAGGATCATCTTGTTCTTAGCTCTGATA
>CEVA01233711.1_pt1 | contig 11834 bp, 5 predicted proteins | sample 361521 | NCBI WGS metagenome assembly CEVA01 (sample SAMEA2622823, study PRJEB7988) | marine metagenome | isolation source: saline water (ENVO:00002010), including | reverse complement strand
TATTTTCACACAACAAACTACATCTTATAGCTGGGAAGATGGTAGTGGAACTATACTTGGAAGTTATGGAAATTTATCATCTCCTGAAAATGTAGGACAAACATCCGGAGTATCTCCTCATGATGGAGATCGTATGTTAACAGTATCTGAGTCACCAATTGATGGCACTCCACAAGCATTTATTGCATGGATAACAGATTTACAACCCGGACAAGAAATTACAGCTTGTTTCTATGGATATGATAATACCCCAAGCTCATCTCCATCTTTACGCATATGGGGTAGCTGGTCCATAAATGATGATATTGAATCCTATCAGGGTTCCGCAGATGGTAATACTGCATATACTGATGGTACTGGGTGGAGCCAGCTATGCCATACTTTCTCAACAAATCAAGAAAATTGGGACTCTGGAGAGGCATTGATCATACAAGCAAGACTGTATAGTGGATCTACGGACCCAACTGTATATTTTATAGATTTAGTAGAAATTACAGCTCCTAATAATGCAATTGTAAATTATCCTGGTGGTGACGCTTCAGATGGTTGCACGGATCCAACTGCATGTAACTATAATCCTTTTGCAGCAAATGACGATGGAAGTTGCACCTATCCAACAGACATGTCTATATATGATATTCAATACACATTAAATCAAGGAGATTATTGTTATGAATCAGATTATGATCAAACATGTGTAAAAACAACTGGTACAGTTACAGCTGTTTCTCCAGAATATCCAAATTTTTATATTCAAAATAGTGATGAAGAATGTAGCATTGGAGATTTAAATGAAGATGGAAGCTGGAATGTATTAGATGTTGTTCAATTAGCTAATTGCGTACTTGCAGCGGACTGTAATGGATGTGCAGGTGATTTAAATGAAGATGGAAGTTATAATGTTTTAGATATTGTTCAACTAGCTAATTGTATTCTTGCAGCAACCTGTGAAGATAGATCTTATTCTGGTACATTTTCAGGTATATACGTTCATAATATGTTCCCAACCCCATCACTAGGAGAAAATATTACAATTATTGCTACCGTTAATGAATATTATAGTTTAACACAATTAATTGATGGGTCTTCATTTACTGTGAATTCGACTGGAGCTTCTATAGAACCAATAGATATTACAACTGGAGACCTCGCAAATGGATGTACAGAAACAGGTGAATCATTAGAAAGCATGCTAGTACGTATTTCCAATATTTCTGTTTCACAAACAAGTAATGAATTTGGTGAATGGTATGTAGATGATGGTACAGGTTCCTGTAAAATTGATGATAAGATATTTGATGGTGTATGGCTAGATCCATCTTATGGACAAGAATTTGCTAGTATTGTTGGCGTAGTTGATTATGCCTATAGTGAATTTAGTATTTTCCCTAGGACTGCAAGTGATTTTATTTTATGTCCTACATGCCCAGTAGCAAATGCTGGTGATGATCAATTTGTGAGCCCAAATGCAGAAGTGACATTAGATGGAACAAGTAGTTATGATCCAGATGGTGAGATAGTGTATTATGAATGGATTCAAATAAGTGGAAACTTAGTTTCTCTAGCTGATGAAGAAGCTTCTTTAACAACATTTATAGCACCAAATACAAACAGTGATTTGGTATTTGAACTTACAGTATATGACAATGACTATAATGGAGCCACAGATCAAGTGACAATAAGTGTGGGGACTGGAACTCCAATTCAAGATATTCAATGCCCTTCAGATCTATCACAAGGATCCTATTGCTATGAAACATCTCTTAATGGGGATGAAGTATCAACATATGGTATTGTTACTCATGTATTAGAAGCGGGGCATTCTAGTGAAGGGAATTTTTTCCTACAGCAGCCTAGTGTAAATACATGTGGTGGTATTTTCATTCGTGATTTTGATATTATACCAAATGTAGGTGATGAACTAACACTTTCTGGCAGTGTTAATGAATACTATAGTTTCACACAAATTGAGAATGTAACGTCATACTCTATAAATTCTTCTGGAGGATCTACCAATCCTATGATAATTAATACTGGAGATTTAGGTATAGATTGTTCCTTGTCAGGTGAATATTTAGAAAGTATGTTAGTACAAATAAATAATGTTACAGTAGAAGCTATTGATGAATTTGGTAATGTACAAGTAAATGATGGAACTGGATCTACACTTATGGATGATTATTATTTTGATGGAAGTTGGCCAAATATATTAGTAGGAAATACTTATACTTCCATTATAGGAGTAGTTGGCTATAGCTATAGCGAATTTAAAATTTATCCAAGAAACTCAAATGACTTTGAAAATTAATAATAATACATATTATTTATAATAAAAAAGCCGCAGTAAACTGCGGCTTTTTTATTACTATTAATGAAATTATTTATACGTTTTAAATTCATTATTTTTAAAACGTACCCAATAATCAGATAATTGAGTCTGTACTATTGGTAATAAAAACATTGCTCCTATTATATTAGGGAAACCACAAGATAAGATCATCATATCAGAAAAATCTATCACATTGCCTAAAGTTGCTACAGAACCTAATACTATACAACCTAAATAAATTGATTTGTAAATAGATACAGAAGAATCTCCAAATAAATATTTCCACCCTTTATCTCCATAATAATACCATGAAATAATTGTACTATATGAAAAAAGAAATACAACAATAGAAAGTACATATGGAAACCAAGAAATTACACTTCCAAATGCGGCAGATGTTAATTCTGCTCCATTTATACCGCTTCCAGGTTGATATAAAGGATTTATATCTGCAGTTATTAATATAACAGATGCTGTCATAAAGCAAACTACAATCGTATCAATAAAGGGGCCAATCATTGCTACTATACCCTCACGAACAGGTTCATCTGTTTTAGCAGCAGAATGAGCTATAGACGCAGAACCTACTCCTCCTTCATTAGAAAAAACTGCTCTCTTAATACCTGTCACTAAAACACCCACAAAACCACCATATAAAGCTTGAGGTGCAATTGCTTGAGAAAAAATTGCACTAATTACACCAGGAAGTTTAGATATGTTAGTTAAAATAATAAATAATGATGCTGATACATATAATACCACCATTAGTGGAACAATTTTTTCTGTAGTTTGTCCAATGCGTTTAATTCCTCCTACTATTACAACTCCAACTAGTATAGCTAAAATAATTCCATATATATGTGCAGGCATCCCAATTAACTCTCCAAATAACTTGTAGGATTGATTTGCTTGAAACATATTTCCACCACCAAATGCACCTCCAATTATAAAGACTGCATACATCCCTCCAAGTACTTTTCCTAAAGACTCAAACCCTCTATCTTTTAAACCTACGCTTAAGTAGTACATAGGACCACCGCTGATCGAGCCGTCATCATTTACTTTTCTATATATTTGCCCAAGAGTACAAGAAACAAATTTAGCAGACATACTAAAAAAAGCTATAAATACCATCCAAAATACAGCTCCAGGTCCACCAAGAGATACAGCAACAGCAACTCCTGCAATATTGCCTAATCCAATAGTTGCAGATAACGCAGATGTTAATGCTTGGAAATGGCTTATTTGTCCTGGATCTTTTGGATTATCATATTTACCTTTAATAATATCTATGGCATGAATAAAACCGCGAACATTTATAAATTTAAAATAAAATGTGAAAAATAATGCCCCAAATAAAAGGACAATTACAATTAATGGTAATGGAACATCAAAATATTTAAAAGAAATATCAAAAAATAAAATTGGATACAAAAACTGTACGAGATACTCAAAACTTATATTAATTCCATTAATATAATCATTAAATGATTTAACCTCCCATGCAATCCAAAAGTAAATTAGAACAAGCTGAAAACTTATAAAGACAACCCATGGTTTTATACTTTTATCCATTATATCTCCTATATTAAACTAAATATAATTCTTCCAATTTATGATAAAACAGAATGAAGGTATAAGATTTTTCTTAAAAGAATTTTATAAATTTTTAATCATAACTAAATTTGAATATCAATGATTAAATATATAGATACTATTATTGCTAATTTTGCTGAGTTTATATGGGGGACGCCACTTTTAATACTATTACTAGGAGGTGGCATTTTTTTTACTATATTCTCTAAATTTATTCCCTTTCAATATATTTGCCATGGATTTAATATTCTAATTGGGAAATATGATAATCCAAAAGATCCAGGACAAATAAGCCATTTCCAAGCATTAACATCTGCGTTAGCTAGCACTGTTGGCATGGGCAATATTAGTGGTGTCGCAATTGCTATACATATGGGAGGACCCGGGGCAATATTTTGGATGTGGATAAGTGCCATTGTTGGGATGTCTACTAAATTCTTTACCTGTACCCTTTCAATTTTATATAGAGGAAAAGATGATAATGGAGAATTACAAGGAGGACCTATGTATGTTATAAGAGAAGGTCTACCTAAACAATATCATTTTCTTGCTTATGTTTTTAGTATTGCAGGACTTTTTGGATGCCTCGCACTGTTTCAAGCTAATCAATTAACTCAAATAATTCAAGACCAAATATTTATACCTATTGGATTATTTAAGAATAATCCTTTTTTAGGGAAATTAATCATTGGAATAATTATAGCTATAATTATTTCAATGGTAATATTTGGCGGGATTAAAAAGATTGGTCAAGTAACTGCAAAACTAGTACCTGCTATGGTAATATTATATATTTTATGTGGTTTCATTATTTTATATAATAATATAACAAAATTAGACGATATTTTTATTCTTATTATACAAGATGCATTCAATGGAAATGCTATTGCCGGTGGAGCTTTAGGTACTGTCATAATAACTGGAATACGACGAGCTGCATTCTCTAATGAAGCTGGTATAGGTACTGAGGCGATGGCACATGGAGCAGCTATTACAAAAGAGCCCGTACGTGAAGGGCTAGTAGCCATGTTAGGGCCAATGATTGATACAATACTTGTATGTAGTATTACTGGATTTTCTATATTATGCACGGATGTTTGGAAAAAAAATAACTTAAATGGAATTACTATGACATCTGAAGCTTTTAAAGAAGGATTGCCATTTTTAGGCGAAACAATCTTATTAATAATAGTATGCATATTTAGTATTACTACCATTATTGGCTATTCTTATTATGGGTCTAAATGTATAGCATTTTTGTTAGGAAGTAAATGGAAACAGCCTTATCGTTTAGTATATACACTAAGTCTTATCCCCGCTGCTACTATATCAATTGATATAGTAATAAACTATGTTGATAGCATGTTTGCGATTATGGCAATACCTACTATGATTTCTACTATACTATTAGCTCCAAAAGTTATGGATTCATCAAGAGATTATTTTAATAAATTAAAGCAACCTCTCAATTAAATATAACGCCGTATATCAAAAAACTGTGGAATTCCTAGATTAGAATTTTCATGATTATATATACCATAACTAATTGACCAGCTCCTATAATTAAAAGAGAACCCTAAAGCATTTGCATTCCTTTTCTTATTAATAGATGTTCCAGCATGAAGATTGATAGATTTCCAATGGGTCTTAACTCCTATGCGAGTATCTATACCATTTTCTGATATATAAATAGCATCCGTTAATAGTGAAACATTAAAAGGTAAATCTATTCCTAATCCGAATCCCAACTCTGTTGGTAATTCGGCTTTAATATTATTTGTAGATTCATAGCCAATATTATTTAATACTAATCCCGCTTCTATAAATGAAGTAAGTGAGAAAAGTGCTCCAATATTTAAAGAAATAGAGCTTATTGATTCAGAAAATAAATGTGAGTAATGTGTTTGTACAGATAGTCCAAATCTATACGGAGTTTTCAAGTCATGACTAATGCTATAGCTAGCAGAAATATAATGAACACTAAAATCTCCTAATGATTCAGAAGCAGGATTATTTCCCCATAATGGAATATTATTAGCATTCCAAGTTTGTACAGAAAAAGACTGAGGAATATCATCTCCCCAGTAAACCATTGCTTGGCTGCCTTGAATATTATTTAACCAATTATTTAATGAAAATTGTATATAAGAATTCTTTAATTTGTACATTGCAGGATTCAAATTAGAAGATGTCCCTTCCGCAATCCCTGTTCCTGCAGTTGATAATACATATCCATTTTCAGGGATTATCATGCCCTGGAATCCTATACACCAAGAAAAAGATATTAATAATATATTTAGAATATATTTCATGATTTGATAGCGCTAATGCACATCCATTCATTCTTAATAATTTTATCATTTATCTTGAAACTTGCTGATTCTAATAATTTTTCAATAATCATACAATTTTCTGCCAGTATTCCTGATAAAATTATATTTGCATTTGTTGATCTAAATTTAGGTATTAATTCTTCTATAATTTTCTGATTTATATTTGCAATAATAAAATCATAATTTAAATCATCCCAATTTAATGCATTCTTATAATAAAAATTGACCCCAGAAACAATATTATTAATTTTGATGTTTTCAAAAAAATTAGGCTTACATTCTAAATCATTTTCAATAGCATCTACTTTTAATGCACCCATTTTTTTAGCTGATATTGCTAATATACCACTACCAGTACCAAAATCTAAAACAGACATTCCTGGTTTAATATATTTTATCATTTGAGTAAGCACTAGCCAAGTTGTTTCATGATGCCCTGTTCCAAATGCCATACCTGGTTTTATTTTTATAGTAATCTCCGTATTGCTTTTATTTTCCCAGTCTGGAATAATTGTTAATTTATTATCAATAATAATTGGCTTAAAATTATCTTGCCAAGCTAAATGCCAACTTTCTGATTCTAAAACCTCCCATAAGTGATCAATAGAGTGATTTTGTTTTAATTTATTCAATTGCAATTCTATTTTATTTTTTAATCCAGTGTTGAAATATAATTTTGCTATTTCATTATCAAAAACAGTCCCTAAACATTCTGAGTACATTATTGTTTGAATAATATTTACAACATCTATATTATTAAATATAGTTAAAACATCAAAATTATTTTTATTCATGGACTTATTATATCTTGACGATATATAAACTGTGTCATCACTGTTCCTACAGATTCTAAACTTTTAACAGAACAATTTTCAGGTACATCTTGAAGAGTATGCCAATAGTTTATTTCTTTATTAGGATAATCAAAATCAATTATATCAATTGATGGAATACGAGCATATTTATATAAATAATAATGATCATCCATAATAGCGTACCCTAAACGATTTTGAAATTGAGTATATCCTAAATTATTTGCTAATGTCCAAATATCTTGTACTAATTCTGGAGCTTGTCTAAGAGAAAAATGTTCAATAAGAAATTCTTGTTCTTTATCTGCAACCATATCTAAGCATATTGCAAATTCAGGTATAGGATATGGTATGTTTTTTGCAAATGCTTGAGTCCCTAATCCAAAATTTTCAGAATCTCCTGCTCTTCCTTGATCTTCCCCATCTATAAACAACAGATCAATCCCAATATTAATTGTAGGAAGTAAATGTAAAATTTCTGCTAAAACAAGCAATACTGCAACACCACTAGCTCCATCATTAGCTCCTATAATTGGTAATTTTTGATTTTCAGGATCCAATTCTTTATCTGCAAACTCTCTAGTGTCCCAGTGTGCCATAAGCATAATTCTTTTATTAGCATCCAAATGAAATCGAGCTAAATAATTAGTTAAATGCATAAAACCATCTTTGTATGGATGTGGAATTTTTGCATCCATAATATATAAACTATCTGATAATGGGACTAAAAAATCTGTTAAAAATAATTTCATTTGTTCATGTCCTGCACTACTTGGATACCTAGGACCGAATGCACATTGTTTTTTTAGCAATTCCATTGCACGATTAGCATTAAAAGATGGTATATCTTGAGAGTACATAATACTAAATACTAAAAATATAGAAACCGTTTTCATTTTATCCTGAAATTTTAATATTCATATTAAAACCAAAATCTTTTTCTTCAGTACGACCAGTGCTATTATTTTCTGAAATACCATATATCATATATAGATTCCCTGTTACCCACCTTGTAAAACTATATCCAATATTAGGTGATATAGACCATGATTTGTTTTTTGAATGTTCATTAAAATCAGCAATATTTTCTACACGTGTTGGTGTAATGAGAGACCTATCCATATTGTAATTAAATGTAATTGAAAAATCCATATTATTTTTTATATAAAAATCTCTAAGGAAAAATGTATTTAATTTCATCCCTCCAGTTTTTTTATACTTAACTGAAACTGTAAACTGATTATTATGATTTCTTTCTGTATTATCATCAATATTTTTAATTGTTTGATTTAAATTATAATTTGCATTGATTGTAATTGGATTTAGTCCTTTTGTAATACCCGTAAAACCAACTACAGGAGAATAATGAATGCTATATTGTTCATTTTGTAATTCAGCATTACTATAAGTCATAGATTTTTCACCATTAAAACCATGATTAATACTAATTGTTTTAAATATATTATTTAAAAACCAAAATTTTTCAATTTTAGACCAATTTATATTCCAATTAGTAATAGGGAAGCCTTTATCACCTCTACTACCCAATGGAAAAAAAGAAGTCGATACATTTTCAGTTGTTGACGAAGTAGTAGATTCTGAAAGTGAATGAGAATTTTTAAACTCTAACCCCGTATTAATTGATTTTATTATGTTAATATTTGTACTTATTTTAAAATCTGTATTATAACTATGCCCATCTGATGGTATAATACTATTACTTTCGCTAGAATAAAAGTTGTCATAAAATAAATCAGAATTATATAAAGGTGATTTTTGCATCCCCATACGATATAAATATGATGGATTTATATCTGTAGACACATTATCATAATTATGTGAAGCAGAGTAAGTATAAGTAGATGAAATAGTTCTTACTATTGATGTAAGAGAATGAAGTTTACCTAGAATCAATCGAGCTACGGGGTTTTGAATATTTATTTTATTATTTTTATTATTATTTTTATAATTTTTATTTCCCCGACCCCGACCCCTACTAGAAGATCTTTTTTTATTATCAGGAGTATATACTAATTCAATAAAATCTTGCAAATTCAAGCCAATTTTAGTTTTAAAAGTAGCAGAAGATTTAATATCTGCAGTAAGAGTATCTGATAATATATTTAAATTCCAATTATAAGATGGATTAAATGTAATCTCAGGGTTTAACCATCTCATAAATTCTGGTTTAAATGTATTTGTAAATTTTTCTGTTATTCCATCTATTCGACCAACATTCATATTTTCAACTATTGCCCATTTATTATCTTTAAATTGATCTAAATTGCTATTTATTTGTAAATCATATTTACTAGTAAATGTTTTAGTAAACTTGTGAGTCAATATTAATTGACGATTCATTTTGAAATTATATGTTTCTGTTTCTGTGCCACTATTTCTTTGAATTTTTATTTTGTTATTTTCATTAAATTCAATTTTTGTAACTAATTTGTTTGGAGTATAATAATACCTTGTATCACCTAAAATATTTCCAATCAATAACCAATCTTTCGTGAACTTAAATGGGCTAAAATAATTTTCCTTACTCCAATTATAATTATAATTTCCAGTAACCTTAAAATCCCATGAATTTTCTTGTAATATTTGACTATCTGATTTTTGATTTTTAATAGCAGAATAAGTAAAAGAAATATTGTCAATAGTGCGCTTAAGAAACCAATTAGAACTTCTTGCTGATTTAGAAAAAGATGTATATAAACTATATTTTTCAGTTCGAGATTGTAATTCTTCAATATTGATTATATTCTCTGTAAGAATATCAGTACCAGGATCATACTTAGGAGTATGTACTTCATTTGTATAACTAATTGTTATAGGAATTTTTACTCCCCATTTGTGAGGCAAAAATATATTAGGGTGAAATTTAATAGTTGTTGAATATTTATCATCTGAATTCCCAGTCCCTAATCTTTGTTGCAATTTATGAAAACCTGCATCTTTATGTTGATAATTTCCTGAAATAGTCATCAAATCTGCAAAATCTAAAGAACCTGCTATACTATAGGACCTTTCTTTATTCTTTTTAACCCCACTCATGCGCAATTCATTTACTAGAACTTTACCATAAATACGTTCAGTTGACTTATTTACAACTCCCATTACAATATTTTGAATATTATTTATAGATGGAGAACCTTTAATACGCAATTCAGAACAATAATTACAAGCTTCATTTATATCACTACTGTTAGAATCTTCAATATCCCATATATATAAATCATTAGAATTATCATAATTAGCATATACTGTGTATATACCATCTTCATTATAATCATAAGCTGCTTGTTCATCAGATGAGTCTAAACTATGATTATTTTCTGTACCATTTAAATTCGTTTCTGACCAATTATCTTGATTTGGATCCAGGCTCATATCCAAACAGTTAATGGTATTAATATAATCAGAAGGCTCTATACCGTCACAAGACTGCAATGTACAATTACAATAATAATTGAAAGTAGAATCATTAACTGTAAGACATGTCCCAATATTATTGATATCTAGAAAGCCTGTTTCTTTATCATCTATACACCCATCTAACCCTACATCATATTCAAATTGCACATCTAATGTTGGAATTTTCATTTCTGTTAATTTTGCAATATTAATATCTATGTGGTTTCTCTCATCCCAACCTTTATAAATAGGCTGACGAATTTCATAATAATTATCATTTCCATCTTTACCAAAACGAAATAAAAGCTCTACATCTGATGTTTGTGTATTAAACCAATTACAATGACTACACTCAGGGTCTCCACCGTAAACATACATTTGCATCTTTTCATAAGCAAAATAGCTAAGTGACTTTTCACCTGTTAATGCTGGATAAGAATTTTTTACTAAAACTATTGAATCTATACCAATCCCCGATGAATTAATATTATTTAAATCTTGCAAATAAGATAAAACTAAAGATTGCTCCTTCATATCGATATTATTATATTCATCATGCTCTTGAATAATATTCAAATTAGAATTTTTTATTGATTCCTTATATTCAGTACTTTCATCTGTATTTATAACTTCTACAGAAAAATATTCAACATTTTCATCTATACTATTTAAATCATCATTGCTAGATAAGCCCCACTCCTTCCATTCATTTCTCACAAGCTCTATCTTCGCAAATTTTATAATTTGTTGTTCTTCTCCTTGATAATTTGATTGAACACGTAGACGTAATGTTTGAACATCTGACCATTCAGGGGATCCAATAGAACTAAAGCTAGATAAAGGAATTCTAAATAATTTCCATCCTGTTTTTAATGAATTATTGATTGTTTCTGTTATAACTATTGAATTATCATCATTTTTTTCCTGATGAGGATCAATAAAAAAGGTGAAATAATCATTCCTATTATCTAAGGTTTTATTTTTATTCATATCTTCTGTGTCAGGATAATGATACCCTAAGGCTTGACCATTTCCTTCTGTACCATTTATTTTAGAATAATTTTCTGTCCCACACTCCGCAGTGTTATAACACCAATCATCTCCATTTGGATCTGCAATATCTAATACCATAAGGTTTACTCTTTCAGAATTAATATTAAATAACTCTATAAATGTTGAATCTTGAGTATTACAAAATTGTGTTGCATGTGCTTCAATTTCACTTAAAACAACATTATAAATATCTTCACTATATTCTGTGCAAAGGCACCCACCCCAACCATCTTCATAAATATCTGTACAATTATCTACTCCAATATCTTCACCATTAGAAAGAATATTATCCCC
>CEVA01052173.1_pt1 | contig 11845 bp, 8 predicted proteins | sample 361521 | NCBI WGS metagenome assembly CEVA01 (sample SAMEA2622823, study PRJEB7988) | marine metagenome | isolation source: saline water (ENVO:00002010), including | reverse complement strand
TTGGAATTTTATTTAAAAATTAAGTCAATATACAAAAGTAACGAAATAGTAGTAAAATATAAACATGAAGAAAAGACATTTGAAACTTCAATTATATAATATTAGAGCATTTTATTTACATTTGATGCAATATAATTTTCAATATATATGCCTACCATTACCAAAAGCAATATAGAATACGATAAGCGTAATTTAAATGATAAAGTATTGCTTAAGCTTTATTATAATATGCTAAAGCCTCGACTCATAGAGGAAAAAATGCTAATACTGCTGAGGCAAGGAAAAGTATCTAAGTGGTTTTCTGGCATTGGACAAGAAGCTATTTCAGTCGGTGTAACAATGGCTCTAAAATCAGATGAATATATTTTACCAATGCATAGAAATCTTGGTGTATTTACTACTAGAGAAATTCCTCTGCATCGTTTATTTTGCCAATGGCAAGGTAAAGCGAGTGGTTTTACTAAAGGAAGAGACCGTTCGTTTCATTTTGGCACACAAGAATACAATATAGTTGGGATGATCTCTCATTTAGGTCCTCAACTTGGTGTTGCCGATGGTATTGCACTAGCTAATCTTTTAAAAAATAATGGACAGGTCACTGCTGTTTTTACAGGTGAAGGAGGAACAAGCGAAGGTGATTTTCACGAAGCCCTAAATGTAGCTTCAGTTTGGCAACTGCCAGTAATTTTCTGTATTGAGAATAATGGTTATGGTTTATCAACACCTACAAATGAGCAGTATTACTGTAAGCACCTAGCAGATAGAGGTAAGGGTTATGGTATTGAATCTTTTATTCTAGACGGAAATAATATTATTGAAACGTATTCTAAGGTTAAAAAACTTGCTGAGAGCATAAGAAAACGTCCGAGACCAATTTTAATAGAATTTAAAACCTTTAGACGTCGTGGTCATGAAGAAGCAAGTGGTACAAAATATGTTCCTAAGGAATTAATGGAAGAGTGGGAAGCCAAAGACCCAATAGAGAATTTTAGAAGCTATTTGTTTAGCAAAAAAATATTATCCGCTGAAATTGACGACAAATACGTCACTGAAATTAAGGCTGAAATTGATGCTTCTTTGGATTCTGCGTATGCAGAAGCTGAAATAAGCCCTAATGAAAGTACTGAGTTAAATGATGTGTATAAATCGTTTGATTATGAGGATTTTAAACCTAATTCGAGTTTGAAGGAATTACGTCTTATTGATGCTATTTCAGAGGGTTTAAAACAATCTATGGAAAAGCATAAGGACTTAGTAATTATGGGACAAGACATTGCCGAGTATGGAGGTGTTTTTAAAATTACCGAAGGCTTTGTAGATAAGTTTGGCAAAGATAGGGTTAGAAACACACCAATATGCGAATCTGCGATTGTAGAAGCTGGAATGGGTCTATCCATTGCAGGTATGAAAGCTGTTGTTGAAATGCAATTCTCTGACTTTGTAACCTCTGGCTTTAATCCTATTGTGAATTATCTAGCAAAATCACATTACCGTTGGAAACAAAATGCAGACGTTGTAGTACGTATGCCTTGTGGAGCAGGTGTTGCAGCAGGTCCCTTTCATTCCCAAACTAATGAGGCTTGGTTTACAAAAACACCTGGATTAAAGGTAGTATATCCTGCATTTCCTTATGATGCCAAAGGTTTGTTAGCCACTGCAATAAATGATCCCAACCCAGTACTATTTTTTGAGCACAAAGCACTATACAGAAGTATAAGACAAGATGTACCAACTGATTATTACACGCTACCTTTTGGTAAAGCCGCTTTGTTAAAAGAAGGTGAAGCAGTTACGATTATTACCTATGGTTCTGGTGTACATTGGGCTTTAGAAACATTAGAAAACAATGCTGATATTTCAGCAGACTTAATAGATTTAAGAACACTACAACCTTTAGATAAAGAAGCGATATTAAGTTCTGTAAAGAAGACTGGAAAAGCTATAATTCTTCAAGAAGATAGCATGTTTGGAGGTATTGCAAGTGATATTTCTGCAATGCTAATGGAAGAATGTTTTGAGTATTTAGATGCGCCTGTAAAACGTGTCGCAAGTATGGAAACTCCTATACCATTTGCACCACAGCTAGAGCAACAATATCTTGCCAAAGGAAAATTTGAGGATGCCATAAAAGATTTATTAAATTACTAATTAAGCAACAAAGACATTTTTGTTTGTTCTTACCCACTTAAACTTTTTACCGAAAGAAATTACCGTTAGTCGATTGTTTGATAAAAGGTAGTTGTATTATGATGTAAATAAAATTTTAACTTTATTTTTACATATTCTTAATTAAAACTTCAAATGAAAACAAAATTACTTCTTATTACATTTGTTATGACTTCAATATTTTCTTTAGCGCAAGTCATACCAGAAGACGTTAAACCACCAAGTTGGTCTATGGCAAACTTACCTGCTGTAAAAGCTTTTAAAGTTCCTACTTTTGACTTAAAAGCGCTTCAAGATGAGGATATCATCAATGATAAAGACAAATCAAAACCATGGAGATTTGGTCATGATATATATGTAGATCATGATTTTAATGAGGTAGGTAAATGGACAACTTTAAGCAATGGAGATAGAATTTGGAGAATGGCATATTATTCTGAGAATGCCACATCTTTAAACTTTATGTTTGATGTATTTAAATTACCTGTAGGTGCTAAACTTTATGTTTACAATAATGAGAAAGATGATCTTTTAAGACCTTTTACTCACAATAATAATAACCCTGAAGAAGTACTTGGTACTTGGCTAGTTACTGGTGATAAAGCATGGATTGAATACTATGAACCAGCTAATGCAGTTGGTGAAGCAAAATTAACAATAGGCTCTGTAATTCATGGATACAGAACCACTGAAACTTATCAAAAAGCTCTTAACGACTCTGGTGACTGTAACCAAGACGTTGATTGCGATATTACTCCATCTGGTGCTGACCCATATGCAATAGATAATGTAAAAGAAAACGTTAAGCGAGCAGCAGCTATGATTACTGTTGGAGGTGGAACAGGCATATGTTCTGGTACACTTATTAATAACACAAGTAATGATGGTACACCATATTTTATAACCGCAAATCACTGTAGTGGTGGAGAAGGAGGCTGGGCTTTTAGGTTCAATTGGAGAAGTCCTAACCCATCTTGCTCTACAGCTACACCAAGCACTAATGGTTCATATAATCAAACAGTGAGTGGATCTATAGTAAGAGCAAGTAGTTCTCAGTCTGACATGGAATTAGTTGAAATTACCGATGCTAGTTTCTTCAACAATAACCCAGACGTTGTATGGGCTGGATGGAATAGATCTACATCTCAAGTTCCTGTACTAAACTTTGGTATTCATCATCCTAGCGGAGATATACAAAAAGTATGTAGAGATGATGATGGAGCTACGCGACAAGTAATATCATTTAATGGTAATGCAAACACTCAAATGTGGTATATAACGGAGTGGGAATTAGGTGTAACTGAGCCTGGTTCTTCTGGTTCTGGATTATTTAATCAAGAAGGGCAGCTAATTGGTATGCTATCAGGTGGTGGTGCCGCTTGTACAGGTACAGGCAATAATGGTCAACCAGATTTTTATGGAAGATTTGGTGTTGCGTGGAGTTTTGGTACTACTGCAGCAACAAGAGTTAGCGACTGGCTAGACCCAACTAACACAGGAGAGGTTAGTATAGGTCAATACCCTGAAGTACAAATTTATGACAATGATGCTTCTGTAACTTTAGCTTCTGGTGGAGATAACGCTTGTTATGCAGATTTTATGCCTGAAATTGCCTTAATAAATAGAGGAAGTTTAAATTTAACTTCAGCAACTGTTACATACTCTTTAGACGGAGGTTCAAATACAGTTGTTAATTGGACTGGTTCTCTTGCTAACAATGCTCAGACAGTTGTTGCAACACCATCTTACACAGATTTAGCTACTGGTGCACATACGTTTAATATTTCTGTATCTAGTCCAAACGGTGTTCCGGATGAAAACACAATCAATGATACATTTACTTTAGATTTTGATGTTGCACCATCGTTTACTACTACAGAAGTAGTATTAAATGTTACAACAGATAGTTTTGGTGACGAAACATCGTGGGAATTGTTAGATAGCTCTAATAATTTAGTAATTAGTGGTCCTACTGTAGATTACGCTGATAATTCGACGTACCAAGAAATCATTACGATACCAGTCTTGGACGAATGCTATAGTTTTTCAATTTTTGATGCTTACGGAGATGGAATTTGCTGTAGCTGGGGAAATGGGTCTTACAGTTTAGAGGATGAAAATGGAAATGTTATTATATCTGGTGGAAATTTTGGTAATTCTGAATCAGTTACATTTACCGCTAAAGATGCCTTAAGTATAAATGACTATAGTTTAGAGAATGTTGTGGATTTTTATCCTAATCCGGTAAATAATAACCTTAATGTTGTATTTAATACTATAAATGATGATGTACAGTTTGAAATGTATAATGCATTGGGTCAACAAATTTCTAAAGGAATTTTTAATGCTAATACAACTTCTCATACCTTAAGTATGTCACAGCATCAAAGCGGTATTTACTTTATAAAGCTTACTTCTGGTTCTAGAAGTTTAACGCAAAAGATTGTGAAGGACTAACCAAAATATTATAGTAGAATAAAAAAACCAACACCTTTATTGTGTTGGTTTTTTATTTCAATGCTTTTGGGTGATCAATCCAAATCATAATTTAATGTTTTCTAAGTCATCATCTAAACTGTGAGATGTATTGACAATTTTTGATAAGGCTTTCATAATTGATGTTTTTTGATTGAGATACTGAAACGAGTTCAGTATGGGTTGATGAATTACGTTATTATCTATAACGTCTTTTACTGTTCCAAGTGTAACTTCTTGTTTCTGTAGTTGTACTTGTTAATTGATTGTTGTTTAAAGTTCTCATGATTTATTGTTTTTTAATTGATTACATCTAATAGACGACCAAAAAAATAAAATGTTACACTCTTATGTATTAGGAGTTTGGAGTTTAACAGTTTTTAACTAATAACATTCATATTTTATCCATAAAATTTCTATTGACATAAAACTAAAACCAAAAATGGCTATATAAAATCATAAGAACTTTAAATAGAATTGATGCTATTAGCGTTTCACCATAACTTCAGAAACAATAAAAGGATATGCTTTCTTTACAGTTATTAACTCTTTATCTGTTATTTGACTTGGTGTTTTATTAAACTTCATTTCAATATAATGAGCTCTTAAGTCGTAATATGCTTTTGTAATTTCATCTTGTACAGAAATAAACAATTCATATTTGGTTAAAGCATCATGACTTAAAGAAATAACTGCTTCTCTGGGATGGTCAGATGCTTCTGACAGCTTATCTCCAGCACAATAATCACATTCAGATGCTCCATTATTATCTACAAAAGCTCTAACAATGTCTTTAACCTCTTCAAGTTTTACCAATTTGTTTTCAATAAAAATTTCCTGTTTATGATTTAAACTAACCCTCAAAATGTTACGTTCATTTATGTCTTTTATACACTCTTTAATATCAGGACAATCACTAGGTAATTGTCTTAATAAGCCTTTATCAGCTGAAATGGTCGTTGTTACTAAAAAGAAAATAAGTAACAGAAAGGCAATGTCTGCCATAGATCCTGCGTTCACCGTCGCAGAATGTCTTCGAAATGATTTCATATTGTAAATATTTAAAATGTTAATATTTTCTTAATCACAATAACAATACCAATCTTGTTAAAGGTTATTAACAAAGCATAACAAAAACACTTACAATATGTTATTTTTGCAAAATTAACGTTAGAGTATACAACTTTATGTCTACAGACACCATTAAAGATACAACATCAGAAAAAAAGCTTTACGATTATCAAATTAAGGATTTGTATCGCATTTTTGATGTTATGGCAGAAGAAGCAGACAACTATAATTTGCTATATCAATTGCCAACTGGTGGTGGTAAAACGGTAATTTTTTCTGAAATCGAAAGGCGGTACATAGAAAAGCATAAGAAAAAAGTAGTAATACTTACCCACAGAATTGAGTTATGCAAACAAACATCTAATGTACTCACAGGCTTTAACGTTAAGAATAAGGTTATTAACAGTAAGGTAAAAACATTACCAGACCAAGACGAATACCAGTGTTTTGTGGCTATGGTTGAAACTTTAAATAACCGTTTGTCTGATAATGATTTTCAACTAAAAAATGTTGGTCTTGTTATTATAGACGAAGCACATTATAATTCTTTCAGAAAGCTTTTTAAGTTTTTTGAACATTGCTTTATCCTTGGTGTTACTGCAACTCCTTTGAGTAGTAATATTAAGTTACCAATGAAGGATAATTATGATAGACTCATTGTTGGTGACGATATTTCTACCTTAATAAATAATGGGTTTTTAGCTAGCGCAGAAGTGTATCATTATGACGTTGGCTTAACCTCTTTAAAAATTGGTATTAACGGAGATTATACCGTAAAATCCTCTGAGGCATTATACACCAACTCATTAATGCAAACCAAATTACTTGCTGCGTATGAAGAGTTGGCAAAAGGCAAAAAGACCTTAATCTTTAATAATGGTATTTACACCTCAAAAGAAGTCTATTACACTTTTAAGAAAGCTGGTTACAACGTTAGACATTTAGATAATACAGCTAGTAAACAAGAGCGTAAGGAGGTTTTAAAATGGTTTAAACACACACCAGATGCTGTTTTAACTTCTGTTAGTATACTTACCACTGGTTTTGATGAACCTTCAGTAGAATCTATTATTTTAAATAGAGCAACACGATCATTAACCTTATATTTTCAGATGATAGGACGTGGTAGCCGTATTTATAAGGATAGAAATACATTTCAGGTTATAGATTTGGGTAATAATGTGTCGCGTTTTGGGCCTTGGAGCCAGCCAGTAGACTGGCAACATATTTTTAAATATCCAGATTTATATCTCGAAAACATCATTGATGACGAGTCTTTAGAGCGTGATTTTGTATACGTTATGCCAGATACATTAAAAGAAAAATTTAAAAACTCAGACAATCTTGAGTTTGATGTTAAAGCTGAGTATAAAGACGTTATAGGTTCTGGTAAAAAATCGTTTACAGTTATAGAGCGCTCTATAGAACAGCATTCTAAAATCTGTATAGAGAATAGTAAAGATGTGTATGATGCCAGAGACTTAGTGAAGTTATTACAGGACGAAATTGCCTACCGTATAAAACAATATTGCTATTGTATAATGAATAGTACAGATAACTATAAAGATTGGTTGTTTGAAGAGTATAACCGCAAATTACGTATTAGCTTCAATGGTAAGTTTTAACGTTTTTTTGTAAGGAAATACATTTTTATACGTTTATTTTGAAATAGGTATGGTTTTTGTTCCATAAGTTTATGAAAAGTAAATTATTTAAACTTTAGTGAAAAGTTGTAGACATATATTATTTTTTTTCTTCCTTTTTACTTTTTCTGCTGCATTTTCTCAGGTAACAGATAAGGAGAAGAAAACTATACGTATTCCTGCCGAACCATCTAAGACAAAGAAGGATACACTTCCTGCTAAAATAAAAGTAGCACCAAAGCTTGATAAAGAAGAAGACAAATCAAGTGGTGAGGATGACGAAAAGAAGAAGTTTGTCATTAAAAAATCTAATAAACCATTTTCTATGATTGAAGAAGATGGTCTAAAGAGTCCTTCTGAAATCTTTGAGAAGCGTTGGAGCAAAGATTTGGAGAAAGGAGGCGTTATAAAGACAATGTCAGATCAGTTTTTAGGCGAACATCGTGTTGACACCAAATTTGTAAATATTATATGCAGAGATCACGAATATCCAGATGGTGATCGGGTTAGTATTTCTATAAATGGAGTTCTTATAAAAAATAGCTTACTACTAACCAGTAGCTACAGAAGGGTAGAGGCAGATTTAATTCAGGGTAAAAATACAGTTGAAATTACAGCATTAAACCAAGGTGAATCTGGCCCTAATACCGCTGAGTTTATTGTTTATGATGACCAAGGAAAGGAAATCTCTTCTAAAGAATGGAATTTGCTAACAGGTGTTAAGGCTATCATTGTATTCAACAATGAAAAAACAGTGATTAAGGAAAAAACTGAAGAAGAAAAAGCTGCTGAAAAAGAAGAAACTGCTTCTAATAACTAATCGTTTTAATTTCAGCAGGTTTCATTGTTTCTAATTTATAATTTCCAATTCTAACTCTTACTAAACGTAGTGTAGGAAAACCCACTTTTGCTGTCATTTTGCGAACTTGTCTAAACTTACCTTCCGCTAAAACTATTTTTAGCCAAGATGTTGGTCCATGCTTTTCGTCTCTTACAAAGCGATCCACAATATGAGATGTATCTTCTAGTAGTTCTGCATCACAAGGTTTCGTGAGATAAGGTTTTCCGTTTACAGAAATCTCTACACCATTTTTTAAAGTACCTATTTGTGTTTCAGTAATTATACCATCAACCATAACGTGATATTCCTTTTCAATTTTAGAACTGGTAATATAATTACTAAATTTTCCGTCTGTTGTAAGTAAAAGCAATCCTTCAGATTTTTCATCTAATCTACCAACTGCCATAATAGTTTTAGGAAGATCAAATAATTCAGATAACAACTTTTTATTTTTCCGTTTATTTTGATTGTTTACAAACTGGCTTAAGTAACCATAAGGTTTATATATTTTATAATAACTGTCTTCCATTACCACCAAGTTATAAAGCATTTTGAGAGTTGATTATTTTCATTCTTAAGCCAACAAAGTGGAGACTGTTTTTTATCAATGTAAACCTGTAATAGAGGTAAAGCATCATTAAAATTTAACCATTCAACATTCGCTTTAGGTTCTACTAGCCAATCTAATTTACTCGGAATATAAAAATGATTGTTTTTTAATACGTCAATGTTATTAAAGTGTACAAAAAAACCCGTGACACATTCTTCATTTAACGCACAAAAATCTATTTTCTTTTTATCAAGCGGCACAAACAACTGTGCTTTAAAATTTACAAACTGTTCAAAATTTTGACTATCAAAACCTAATGTTTTCAATAACGATTTGGTTTCTGGTTTATAAAGTAGAGGAAGTTGTTTGTTACTTAGTTTTTTAAGTTTCAGCATTAAGCTATCGGTTCGGTTTGGTCCAATCCAATAATCTAAAAAATTTGAATATTCTTGAGTATCATCATGCAAATAGAATTTATATGCAATCTCTAAATGTATTGGCTTTTCATCTTTGAGCAATAATAAATCGAGCTCACCAATAGTTTGCTTATTGTTTTTAATTTGAAGGTTTTCAGCAATAAATTCTATTCCTTCAATTTGTTGTAATTGAAAAGCCGTAAAGATTTCAATCCACTTTCCTAATCGTAATTTTTTCTGATGCCTTTCAATATTGTACATACTTCGGCTCGATGAGATTTTGAATTGCACAAGAGACTTTACAGCATCAAAATCCCAAAGTAATGGAGTGTTCTGAAAACCCTTAAACCTATCTTTAAAACCAAATTCTTTTTGCAATTCAATAATTTCTTTTCCGATTAAAGGATACAAAAATATCGAAAACCTAACTTATATCATGTTTTTTCTTTTGTATGAGAACTACCTTTAAGGGTATAATTTTCAAGGAATTTTAATATTCAAAATCTTATGACGTATGAAAGTATTCGATAACAAACACATTAAGAATGTGGCATTTGTTGGTGCGCATCGCTCTGGCAAAACCACATTATCTGAGACCATGCTCTTTGAAGCAGGTTTAATAAATAGAAGAGGTACAGTAGAGCAACAAAACACAGTTTCCGATTATCATGAATTTGAGCACCGTAGAGGTGCTTCTGTTTTTGCAACACCTTTGCATACTGAATGGCGCAACTACAAAATTAACATCATTGACACTCCAGGTTTAGACGATTTTATAGGTGAAATTATGTCGTCAATAAGAGTTGCTGATACTATAGTTACAGTAATTAATGCAAAACATGGTGCAGACATCGGTACAGAAATTATATGGAATTATGTAGATAAATACCATAAGCCTACATTATTTGTTATCAATAAAATTGATAGTGAAAAGGCTAATTTTGAAATGAGCTATAATAGTTTGAAAGAACTTGTTGGTAATAATGCTGTTTTAGTGCAGTATCCTATAAAAATAGATGGAGCGCAATGCATCATAGATGTATTAAAAATGAAATGCTATAAGTTCGGTCCAGATGGTGGTAAGCCAGAAAAATTACCAATTCCTGAAGATCAATTAGACTATGCCAATCAGCTTCACAATGAGCTCGTAGAAAAAGCAGCTGAGAACGATGAAGAATTAATGGAGCTTTACTTTGATAAAGGAACACTAAATGAAGATGAACTTCGCAAAGGTATTAAGTTAGGTATGCTAAATCATGACTTTTTCCCTGTATTCTGTGTATCTGCATTAAAAGATATGGGCACCGGCAGACTTATGGGCTTTATAGATAATGTGGCGCCAGCTGCAGCAGATTTAAAACCAGAGCAAACGTTAGAAGGAGATTTAGTAAAACCAGAAGTAGATGCAGACACATCTCTGTTTGTTTTTAAAACGATTTACCAACCAAATTTAGGTCAGATTACATTCTTTAAAGTAAAATCTGGTGAAGTTAATGTAAATGATAAGTTGTTTAATACTAGAACAGGTGAAAGCGAAACCTTGAACCAATTGTACATTATGGATGGTAAAGAAAAACACACTGTACAAAAATTGACTACTGGTGATATTGGTGCAACTACAAAACTAAAATATACTGAAACCAATGATACTTTAGCTACTAAGGCCGAAGCAGGAACCATTAAACCTATTAAGTTTCCTCAGCCACGTTTAGTAAAAGCTGTTTTTGCTGAAAATAGTAGTGATGAAGAGAAGTTAAGCGAAGCACTTAAGCGTATTCATAGCCAAGATCTAACAGTAGATTTAAGCTATAATACCGAAACGCATCAAACCTTAGTTGGTACACAAGGAGAATTACATTTGGCGACTTTAACTTGGATTCTTGAAAACATCTATGATGTAAAAGCTAGATTTGAAGCACCAAAAATTTCCTATCGTGAAACTATTCAGAGAAGTGCTACAGCAAATTACAGACATAAAAAACAAAGTGGTGGTTCTGGACAGTTTGGACAAGTTCATTTAAAAATTGAACCATATTACGAAGGAATGTCAGAACCTGAAGGTTTTTCAATAAGAGGTAGAGAAGAGGTAGACTTACCTTGGGATGGTAAATTGGTATTTTACAATTGCATCGTAGGTGGAGTTATAGATCAACGTTACTTACCTTCAATAATGAAGGGCATTTTAGAAGTAATGGAGTCTGGACCATTAACCAAATCGTATATAAGAGATGTAAGAGTTATGGTATATGATGGTAAGATGCATGCTGTAGATTCTAATGATATTTCTTTTAAAATAGCAGGATCTCATGCATTTAGAGAAGCATTTTTAAATGCCAATCCTAAGCTTTTAGAACCAATAGAACAAATGACATTACGAGTACCAGAACAAATGGTAGGTAATGTAATGACAGAACTACAGAGTAGAAGAGCGATTATTCAAGGTATAGATACAGAAGCACATTATCAAATTCTAAAATGTACAATCCCTTCTGCTGAGTTGACAGATTTTTCTACACAATTACGTTCACTAACACAAGGTAGAGCAACCTATTCAACAAAGTTTGAAGGTTATGCATCAGTACCAAATCATATACAAAAAGAATTAGTAAAAGTACAAGAATTAATAACCACTTAAAATATTGAGATATGCACAGTAAAGTAATGTATTTAAGCGATTTAAAGT
>CEVA01006426.1_pt1 | contig 11850 bp, 13 predicted proteins | sample 361521 | NCBI WGS metagenome assembly CEVA01 (sample SAMEA2622823, study PRJEB7988) | marine metagenome | isolation source: saline water (ENVO:00002010), including | reverse complement strand
ACGAATAAACGAATTACTTTCGAAAAGTCTGATGCTGGTCACGGCGCTTAACACCAAGATCGGCTATTACAAGGCTGCTGAGATCGCCCAAGCAGCGCACGCTAACGGAACAACGCTCAGAGATGAAGCGGTGACACTGGGACATCTCACGGCTGAAGAATTCGATGAAATTGTTGTCCCCGAAGAGATGGTAGGGAAACTTTTCTAACTACCGCTCTAAGGCCGGGCCGTAGCGATTACTTTCCATTTGTCCCCTCTGGCAAACAAAAAATAGGATTATCAAAACAAGCGGGGTAGGGATTATCCCCAACGGTAGCCACCATCCGCTGCGCCCCGTGTCATGAAGACGACGCGCTGTGATCGCCACATTCGGAACGAGCACAGCTATGGCGTACAGAAGACTCAGACTTTGTAACGGGCCTCCAAGAGTCCCTATTAGCCAAAAGGAAGCCGCCACAATTAAGTTTGCGAACGCAAACCCCCAATAATCGCGTCTGCTCGTCCGTCCACCAAAGTCGGCGTACTTGAGTATGCCTGCTATGTAGCTTTCCACGAGGAACACATGAGGAAGGTACAACAAGAGACTTCAAGCATTCCAGCAATACATAAATACATATTTGAACTCGTTGAGGATAAGTAAGAACTACCGTGGAACAGCATGACCGACATGAAGCTGCCTGTAGTTCAGGTGCCAATCGTTGACTACGGCCCAGTAGAGAATGAGATGGTTGCCTATCGTGAAGAAGGCACCGCTCGCGCTCTCCATCTCGACAACCGAGGTCCCATCCGTTTCACTTCCGATGGGTGTCTTGATCCTGAAATCATCAATGCTTACAGTCGCCATGGCTTTTACGTATTCACCGATGTCATAGATGAGCAAGAGCTCCAAGAACTCGAATCTGATGTCGCGATGATGCTCGATCGGGCGCCGATCACCAAAGACGCTTTGGTAGACAAATACGGAAATCCAGCCTTGGACGCGGGTCTTGAGGGCCGGAACATCAGCTGGGTCCGCCCTCTCTCCGACCCGCTTGGCGGAACTGATGCTTCATATGGCCGACACCAAGCCAAAATGAATGAACCAACTCCACCCTCGGAAGCTCCAGATTTCATAGTGCAACTCTTTTTGGGTTCACTCCAGTTCTCGGACGCGTGTCTACGACTTTATGGACATCCAGATCTATTGAAGGTTGCGGAAGCAATCAATGGACCTGATTTCACTCCTTTCAACGAGGCGGTGTGGATAAAACAACCAGGCTTGGGAGGTTCAGTTGCTTGGCACCAGGATGGCTGGACTCACTGGGATAGTCCCGAGTTGGATGACCATACTCATGGGTTCAATTTCATGGCTCAACTGTATGGTTGCGACGCAACGAATGGCTTATGGGTGATTCCCGGGTCACACCGTGTCGGCAAGATAGACATCAAAGCGATGGTTGAGGAAACCGGTTCAGATCGTCTCCCTCAGGCAGTTCCGTTGATTTGCGGTCCGGGGGATGTAGCCATCACTAGCCGTCAAGCAGTTCACGGGTCTTTCGCTAACACCAGTTCGAAGGTCCGAGTAACAATTAATTTCGGGTTTCATCGTCGGTCGTCAGTGATTGGCATACGCAGCGGCGGTGTCCACAATCCGGTGTCGGAATACGACGAGGAGTACATCTTCGAACGGTCTAAGGCCATCGCCTGGGCAATCGATGCTCGTTCACAACATCGCCCGAACGAGAAACGTTACATATACGAACCTTTTAAAGGCCTTGAAGGTCAGTACATCTGGGGGGAAGAAACTAAAGCCCAGTTACGTGATTACAACCTGCGAGATATTGGAATTTGATATGAGTGTCCTTAACTACGAAGTGAACAACCATGTTGCAGTAGTCACTCTCAACCGCCCGGAAGCCCGAAATTCTCTTAACCCAGAGCTCATCGTGGCACTCGCTGAAGTTTGGGACCAGATCAAGGAAGACCAGCAAGTTCGTGTCGCGGTGATAACAGGAGCGGGCGAATCAACGTTTTGCTCGGGATTTGACCTTGGAACGACTATCCCTGTCATCACTGGCGCGAGAGATCCTCAAAACCAAGTCGAAGAGTTAATTGCATCTGACCGTGAGTTACTGCGTCGCGCGACACTTGCTGGATACGACATTGAGAAGCCTCTAATCGCTGCTGTTAATGGGCACGCCATTGCCGGCGGGATGGAACTGCTACTTTCGTGCGATTTACGAGTGGTAGGTCAGGGACTGAAGTTGGGTCTATCTGAGGTGGCGCTAGGGCTGATCCCTGGGATGGGAGGAACCGCTCTTTTGCGAAGGCATCTACCCGGCGCGTTAGCGATGGAGATGCTGCTCTGCGCTCAGCCAATTATCAGCGACGAACTCGCTGATTCGGGTTTGTTTAACCGTTTGGTTCCAGCCGCTGACGTACTCACCGAGGCTTTGCAGTTAGCGCACATCATCGCCTCTAACGCTCCGTTAGCCGTCCAAGCTGCACGACGGGTCGTACGACAGTCGGTGGACCTTGGAGAACCCGAAGCTCTCGTTCTCGAATCTGAAGCCGGGGCCGTTTTAGGGCAAACCGATGATGCCAAGGAAGGCCCATTGGCGTTCATGGAGAAACGAACTCCTAAATTTGAAGGCCGTTAGTCACAAATTCTTCTAGTTGCTATACGCGGCACGCCGACTGTACGTCCGAACGGATCAACGAGAGACGTCACTGAAATCGGAAAGCTCAATTATGTGTGCTTCCTCGACACAGGTTCGGCGATAACGAAACATCTCCTTTGCCCCATCTGCGTTGGGTAAAGCAAGAAAGGCCTCGTAGTTGGGGTACCAGACAGCCAACACTTCATGGAAACCTTCAAGGTCACCAACAACCGTCCCTCGAACCTCCGTCCTCCACAATACTGAGCCCCCGATTGCCTCCACAGAGTGTTGGATCGCTCCCATGTACGACTTATAAGTTTCTCCTTCGGGAAACTCAACTGCGGGGCGATACCTGTTTATATTCAGCATCACCAGAGGGGACTCAGATGAGACCATAGCCAACTCTTGAAGTCTCGCTATTTGTTCTTCGCTTGATGTGATGCCACCGGTCATGAAATAAAGCTACAGCGAACCGAACAAGACAAAGAAAAAGCGTCCTACTCTCTAGACGAAACATGCACAGAAAAGTGTGGCGTCATGACACCTTTGGAATATTTCAATGTTTCTTCCGATAACGAGGGTTGGAATCTGCGACTTCCCTCCCAAATCCACGGAGCTTTCGGAGGCGTCACCGGCGGTGCGTTAGCAGCAGCTTCTATCGCGCTAAGCCGCACCGTGGAGCCAACCCGGGTTGTGACCGGCATCGACATTCATTTTCTCAAAGCACTAGCCACAACTGAGGCTCGAGCAACGATTACAACACTCACGTCGGGACGCAGCCTGAGTATTCTACGGGTCGAGTTCAGCGACGAATCTGGCATTCCAACTACCGAAGCTCGCGTCGCTTTGGTAGCTCCAGAGGCTCTGCGTACCGATATTGAGGCAACGGAACGCAACCAAGGGTTATTGGGCCCCCCGCCTACCGATTTATACGACCGCGCAAAACCATGGAGGAAGCCGGACGGAGTTGAAGTCCCAATAATTGACGCTGCCCGCCCGCAAGCTGCTCGAGTGGGTGCAGCTATCGCGACGTTAGTTTCTGTGCCCTGGGATTCGTCTGACGATGGCAGTGAAGGCGCCTGCCTGGCCGCAGACCTGTCGGTGGGGCCGCCTGTGGACGCCGCCCTTCCAAAGGACAGGTGGGTACCGCACCCAAACCCAGATCTTTCTCTCAGGTTCCTAGAGCAAGTGACCGCTAACGATCTCGTAGCCATCGGAACCTGCCGAGAAATCTCGCGCGGGTTCGCAACTGTTGAGACAGAGGTCTGGCAGGATCAGTCCCTTGTAGCAACAGGCATGTCTACGAGTCTTTTATCCACCAAATCGTGAACCAGCCCACGAACAGAACTCAAGAAAACTAAACAACCTCCCCTCACCGCTGTAGGGTCGAAGCGAACTCAAGGAGGAAACATGAAGTTCGGAATGCTCTACGAGCTGCAACTACCTAAGCCGTGGGACGAAGAAGCAGAATTGCGGCTCATCGAAGAAGCAACTGAGCAAATTGTGTTGGCTGACCAAATCGGGGTTGACCACGCATGGGCGGTCGAACATCACTTTCTTGAGGAATACTCCCATTGCTCGGCCTCAGATGTTTTTCTCGCCTCGCTCGCCGCCAAGACCGAACGCATCAGAATTGGACTTGGCATCCGACAAGTGATTCCTAACTACAACCATCCCTCTCGTAGCGCAGAGACAGTGGCCATGTTGGATCTGATTTCTCGAGGGAGAGCTGAATTTGGTATCGGGGAAGGAGCGACACGCCTGGAACTGCGCGGATACGACATAAATGCGAAAAGGAAACGGGAGCTCTCGCTAGAAGCAGCGGAGCAAATCGCCAACATGATGGTGATGGAGCCATACCCTGGCTTCGAAGGTGAAGGTTTCTCGATGCCTTGCAGAAACGTGGTGCCGAAGCCTCTACAAAAGCCTCACCCGCCGATGTGGATAGCTTGCACCAACCGCTCCACGATTGAGGTAGCCGCGCGAAATGGATTAGGCGCTCTGGCCTTTAGTTTCGTAGACCCCGACGAAGCGAAAACATGGGCAGACACGTATTACGACATAATCCGAAGCGATGAATGCGTTCCCATTGGCCACAGCGTAAATGCGAATCTGGCTATGGTGGCCGGCTTTAGTCTTCACCGCGATGCAGATGAGGCAATGCGCCGTGGCATCGACGGATTCCAGTTCTTTCGCTACGCAGTCAATGCATTGGTCGCCAACGAAACACGGCCCGGTCGTAGCAACCTGTGGGGGGAGTACGAAGAACTTCGCGGGCCGGAGTTACCCACCATAGGCGCGCCTGGCATCGGTACTCCTGACGATTACACAGCGTTAGTCAAAGAATTTGAATCCGCTGGTGTCGATCAAGTCATCTTCTTACAACAGGGTGGCAAAAATGAGCACAAGCACATTTGTGAGAGTCTTGAACTCTTCGGAGAAGAAGTGCTGCCACACTTCGCGCCCTATCGAGACGAGCGAGTAGCCCAAAAAGAACGGGAATTAGCTCCGTACATCGAAGCCGCTTTAGAACGTAAACAATGGATGGCCCCGTTAACCGACAATGAGATTCCTATAGTTCCGCCCTCACAGGCGCGGGAGTCGTTCTACGTAAAGTCGTAGCTCTAGTCAGAACCCAACATTCTGGTAAGAAAACCGTTGATGTCAGACCGAGCTTGCCTAGCCACGGCCGTCCCGGCCGCAAATCCGTCAAATCCGTGAGGTGCCCCCGGATAGACATGCAGTTCAACGGGCACCCCAGCGTGGTTTAGACGCTTGGCATATTCAATGTCTTCGTCAGCAAAGCCATCCAAACTGCCAGTCATAATAAACGCGGGCGGTAAGCCACTTAAATCAACTTCTCTAGTTGGCGCAGCGTGACTTGGAACCGCGTCAGTCTCAAACAAATCGCCCAAATAAGAGCTCCAACCAAAGTGGTTCGATTCCGGATCCCATACGGGAACATCCCAACCAGATGTAGTCGAAGTGCGCGTGTCGTCAATCATTGGGTAAATCAGAAGCTGATAGTCAATTTCAAATTCGCCTCGATCTCTGACAAGTAGGGCCAAAGCTGCCGCCATGCCACCCCCTGCACTTGGGCCACCTATACCTATTCTTTCGACATCAACGCCAATTGATTCACCGTTTTCCTTCAACCATTTGAGACCGGCGTAGGAGTCCTCAAGACCCGCTGGATAGGGATGTTCTGGCGCTAAGCGATATTGAACGGCCACTCCAACTATCCCAAACCTTTGACACCAACGATCAAATCTCTCATCGTCTTGCTCAGGACTCCCCAGCACATATCCCCCACCATGAGTCCAGTAAAGGGCAGGCGACAGTTCCGTCAAGCTTTTTGAACGGTGAACTCGAACCCGCACATCATTTCCATCGACCCCGGGAACAAAGTGGTCCACTCTTTCAACCTCATCAGAGAGTTCTACTTCCTCGTTACGCATCAAACGCGAGGTCCGAGCAGCTTCAAGGGTCTCGCCGTTGACCGTTCCTAAGGCCGGCTGTGATTCCAAAAAGGCACGCACTTCTGGGTCGTAATAGGGCTGTGAAGTCATGCCCTGCACCGTAGAGCAAGAGCTAGGCACTGCGCTTGACTACAACACCTCATTTCGCGCTGTAAACAAGGGCACCCATCTATACGTGGCCGCGGTCAACGATCGCACGTCAACCAAACAAAGGACATATCAATGCTGGACGATCTAGGCACAATCGCCCAAATCATTGAAGGCGCTCTTCTGCCGCTTTCCTTGATTTATTTGGCACGAGAGGCGCAGCTAAACGTGAAACTCACGAGGGCGCAATTCAGTCATACCCTCACTGATCGACTCTACGAACGGTACTTATCGTCAACTCAGAACGAGGAATTCGTTGCTTTTCTTGCCAAGGATTTTTCATCCGAGGAACTAACGGCTGAGGATCAATGGCGGGTAACACTTTGGACAAACACCATGTTGGTTGACCTTTTCGATACTTACGAACAACGACAGAACGGCTTGGCAACTCCCGAGCAACTCGACATGCGAGTGAACTTACTCAAGTTGGGACTTATGCAAAGTCCGGGTGCTAAGGCAGCTTGGTCGTTGTGGAAGCCATCTAAAGACGCCGCCTTCGTTCACTGGTTTGAAACTGAAATTTACGGAGGCCCTGTAGCAGACGACTCTCTCGACAGGGCTGCATCGTTAAATATGCGAAGGAACTAGTCAACTCTTCTCCAAACGCGAACAAAGGATAGATTGACATCATGGAGGGAAGTAGGGGCGACCGTTCACCGGGTCCAACTGTTCAAGACGTTCTGGGTGAGGACGCAATTGCTCCTCCCGAAGTCCTTCTTCGCGAATACCCGCCTCCTTACTCAAATAACCAAGAAATCTCTGTGGACCGTTATCTGAGCCAAGAATGGCACGACCGAGAAGTTCAGCATGTCTGGCGGAAGGTATGGCAAATGGCCTGCCGCTTAGAAGAGATTCCAGCAGTAGGCGATCACATCGTTTACGAGGTAGCTAACGAATCAGTAATAGTCGTCCGAACTGGTTTAGCAACCCACGACATAACTGCCTACATAAATTCATGCCTTCATCGGGGAACCCAGCTTCGTACTGAGGGAGGAAATATTCAGCGGTTTAGGTGCCCTTTCCACGGTTTTACCTGGGATCTCAACGGTGACCTCGTTCATATACCGAACGGCTGGGACTTCCCAGAGATTGTGCCTCAAGACTTTTGTCTACCTACAGCAAGAACTGCATTCTGGGGAGGTTTCGTTTTCGTCAATTTTGATGACGACTGCGAGCCCTTCGACAGCTATATCGAAGTCCTCGATAGAGAGTTCCAGGACTTTCCGTTAGACCAACGTTGGAAGGCCGCTCACGTAGAGAAGATCATGCCGTGTAACTGGAAGCTCGCGTTAGAGGCTTTTATCGAGAGTTACCACATCGGCGTTACGCATCCACAAACTGCTGCCTACGTAGCTGATGCAAACACGCAATACGACATCTTTCCTGACTCGCGTCACGTCAACAGAATGATCACATTGGAGGGAATGCCCAGCCCTAACTTAAGAGACGTTCCCGCAGAAGAAACAATTAGGAAAATGCAACGCGATGTTCCTTTTCATGGAGGAACACCGATAGTCCCTCAGGAAGGCGATCGAGTACGCGAACTTCTCGCAGAGCGTGCCCGAGAGAAGTTAGGAGCATCAGCTCGAGCTAACATGTCCAATCTTTCGACCTCCGAAACGTTGGACGCCATTGAATACTTCTTGTTCCCTAACTTGGTTCCTTGGGGAGGCCAGGGCGTACCTATCTGCTATCGCTTCCGACCCAATGGGAATGACCCTCATACTTCCATAATGGAAATAATGCTTCTCTTCGCTCATCCGGACGAGGGATCTCCCCCACCTCCGGCACCAATCGTAAAACTGGGCCTAGACGACAGTTGGAGCGACACGGACGCGCTAGGCGGGGCAGGAATGGTCGTTGATCAAGACACCGAAAACTTGATTCGAATCCAAAGGGGCCTCCGAGCTAACAAGCGCCGCACAGTAACATTGGCGGCGTATCAAGAAAGTCGAATTCGTCACTTTCACGAAACCCTTGACCACTACCTCGACTCCCCTCGGTAACTTCACAACTATGAACGATCACCAAGAAATCAAGAACCTCGTTCATAACTACTGCGATCGGGTTTGTCACAACGATCAGGAATCCTGGCTTGACTTATGGGCAGAAGATGGCATCTGGAATATTGGTCGAGGCCCAGTCCGCGGCCGAAACGAAATTCGCTCAGCAATGGCAAGTTCCATGAACCTGTTTGAATCAGTAATTCAACTGGCACTAAATGGCATCGCTACAACAAACGAAGTTGAGGGTGAGGGTCGTTGGTATTTCAGTGAGTTTGCTAGGACCAAATCAGGAAAGAACCTCCACTACATTGCCTATTACGACGACACCTACCGCCGCGTTGACGGCAACTGGAAATTCGCAAGTCGTTCAATGACCTGGCTATATCAGGGGCCTCCTGACCTCAGCGGGGTCTTCGGACCACCAGCCGGATACCACACCTAAACAAGAACGATGCGCAGCCTGTACCTCGTCGCTGGAACCACTATGGCTGGAGTGTCTTCAGTATTCGCGCTCCTTGCGGAAATCCACAACGAGTACGGCATCGCTGAGCGAGATCTCGGTTGGATTGCCGGATCAGCGTTCATCGGCGCACTTGTCACCCAGTTGTGGTTGTCCAGATATGCAGACAGAGGATATGGCGGGTTGCTAATGCGCGCCGGCGTGGCCGCATCGGCAATAGGACTTCTCTGGTTCGGGCTAGCTGATCAACTCTGGCAATTTGTCATTGCGCGCTTAATCCTTGGGGCTGGAATCGGGGTTATCGTGCCTGCCAGTCGCCGATACATAATCGTGAACGCAGGCGATGACCAAGGTCGACAACTCGGTGCTTTTTACGGCGCGTACTTGGCAGGGTTTGTGTTCGGGCCACCATTAGCAGGCGCCCTGACAGTGGCTTTCAATGTCAAAACGCCATTCATCATTTTCGGAGCCCTGACAGCAGCAACATACGCCTCGGTTCACAGGCTCGTAATACCAGCGGCCGAAAATATTCTTCGCGACGACAAGCGAGTCCTACGACGTCTGATTCGCGTCCGTGAAATGGTTGCCGCGCTCTTAGTCGTCGTTTCGTTTAGGTACTCGATCGGCGTGTTCGAACCGCTGTGGGCACCGCACATGGATAATTTGGGAGCGTCGACGATGGTGATCTCGCTTTCGTTAACCGGTTTCGCATTACCCATGTTGATAATTGCCCGCTGGGCGGGTTCACTTTCGGACCGTTACAACCCTCGAATAACTTCGTTGCTGTCAGCATTCGCTACCGTCCCTTTAATGGCCTCCTACGGGTGGATCACGTCGGTGCCAGTTCTATTCATCGCCGCAATGCCACACGGAATCATGGAGGCAATTCAGTCACCAGGATCCCAAGCTGCGGTTTCTGACGCCGCTCCTAAAGACGATGCGGCGGCGGCACAAGGGTTAGGTGAGGCAATGGGTTCCGCTGCATCAATGATTGGCGCTCTATCTGCTGCTCCCCTCTATTCCTGGCTCGGGGCCGGTCCCGCATTTCTCATAGGCGCTGTGACAATGGCCGTGTTACTCACTCTCAGTTGGCTACTTGATCCCCCATCGACATCAAGGCAACAAATCAACAAGACGCGGCACGCGTCTGAATGATTAATTCCGCATAGATCAGGATGTCAGTCCGTAATTAGAGCTGCGCTACTGGCTTTTTCGCGAGGTGAACGACCAAGGATGAACTCAGGGGGACGCAAATCGTTGATTTCACTTACCTCAGTCGGGTCACTGTAATAACCCAATGCGTAGCTCCCCATGGTGTAACCCAGCATCTCCTGCAAATCAGGGTCAAGGCCCTCAGCGATCTCTGGCGGGCATGAAAGATACTGATTTTCTTCAGTTCGTAACCAACCTAAGCAGTAGGTGATGTTGAGCCCTGTTCTATTCGACTCACTAAGGTTCTGGCCGCCCCCGTGGATGACCGACCCTGAATAAAGCAGGACGGAGCCCGCAGGCATGACCGCTTGGACGGTTTCTTCGTCAGTCGGCCTGCGATCTTCGGGCCAGTTAACTGATCCAGGAACAACTCGGGTTGCACCGTTTTCTTCAGTGAAATCTGTAAGCGCCCAAATAGTGTTGAACTGTGGCTCAATTTCTGCGGGAAGATACCCACCCCACGCGAGGCGATCTCGGTGTCGAGGTTGCGCTCCCTGCCCGGGTTGAATATTGATTATTTGCGTGAGGTGTAACTGAATCTTTTCAGTGAAGGGCTCAAGAAACTCTCTTGCTAGATCCGTAATGGTGGGATGCATTACTAACTCTCGAGATGCTTCACTCCGGGCAACCAGCGCGCCTGTTCGTCCCGTCAATCTGCCTGAGAAGTCGTCTCGACCCGTTGGGGTTGCCTCAATGAGAGGACCTAGATCCGAATCGAGACGTTTGCGAAGGTCATCGTCCATAGCGTCTCTTAGGACACACGCTCCGTCTTCCCGCAAGACGTTTACGATGTCGCTCTTGTCGGCGTCGGCATCGAAATAAACAAGTTCAGCCATGTCAGTAGCCTAGGTCAGTAACTCACATCACTCGCCCAAAGTGAGGTTGTGATCAGGAAAGTCAGGAACTTCTCTGACGTCGCTCCGTCATTTTTTTGAAGTGTTTAGCGCCATTCATTGAAGGTACGCGTCCCTCACCGGGCCCCATATCTGCCATGACTGTGAAGGCTGCTGGCAACCTAAAACTAAAGGGGTGTTCGCGCGGAACGTCACACTTTTCGTCATCGCATGCCTGCCATCGCACCTTGCCGCTGATTGTGACCCATCGGCCCTCATCATCTTTTTCGATCGCGCGTCCATTTTGAGCGACAGGTAAACGCAAAACAACGTCACCTTCGTACACCTGCAATGTGTGACCATCACCAGACAACGTCAACGTGTGCGTCTGAGGCGCAATAGGTGTGTACGAAACAATGCCTTCTAGATCTTCATCTAATTGAATTGAGGCCGCTACAAGACCCTCTGGAACCGGTTGTCCGTATAGATGCATCCCTTCTGGGACCGAAAAACGGGCAACTATCTGACGGCTGATGCCTGCGGGAAGCGTGTCACCTTCGAAGGCAACTTCAACCTGTACTTGTTCATCGCCATCGTTCTTCTCAGCGAGATTTACATGCTCGCCCTTCAACACAGCAAGCAACTGTTCGGGGCCCGGTCGGACCGTAAAGTTATTCTCAAAGAACTTTTCGATGATTATTCCATCGCCATCGATTACGTATACACCGGGGTAGGGAATGCCATACCAAGGGTGATCGTCCTCCGCAATCGTGGTATTGAGGATGCCGAAAGCTCGGATAATTTCACTATCAGGGTCCGAAAGCATCGTAAAAGTCGTTCCGTGCGCATTCTTAAAATCCGCGAGCGCATCAACTTCGTCGTAACTCAAAACGTAAAGTTTTGCGCCTGCGGCTTCAAATGCCGACATTCCTTTTTCCAGCTCGACCAGCTGGGTACGGCAAGGCGGTCACCACACCGCCGAGCGAGTGAAAACTAGGATTGCTGGTTGGCCGTTACGGTCAGCATGAAGGTCAATGCTCTTGCCATCTGAGTCCAACGTGATCACATCAGGGA
>CEVA01239812.1_pt1 | contig 11861 bp, 7 predicted proteins | sample 361521 | NCBI WGS metagenome assembly CEVA01 (sample SAMEA2622823, study PRJEB7988) | marine metagenome | isolation source: saline water (ENVO:00002010), including | reverse complement strand
ATATAGAAGCAGACTAAATTCAAAGAAAATCGAAAACGAAACAGCCAATACTCAAAAATTGCCGAAAGTTTCTTGCAAGAAAGCCCTTATTTCCAATCAAATAGCTATAACCCTATTTAGACTGTTAGACAGCGCGATAAGGGCAATTGACTACCCCATCTTTTTATGACGAATCGATTCTTTTCTCCGCCTTGTTTGCAAACAAGCAGATCTAAAAACTTTTACGCTGTTAGTCTGCTGTGTACCTGCCTGACAGCTTTGGCTCAGGCTCAATTCGAATCCATTTTCGACGGAAAAACTCTGGATGATTGGGAAGGACAATCTGATCTCTGGAGGATTGAAGACGAAGCCATTGTTGGCACAACGGTAGGTAAGAATATTAAAACCAATACCTTCCTGATTTACGAAGGGTCACGCGTGCGAAACTTTCATCTCAAGGCAAAGCTTCGGATGGAAGGTGAAAATAATTCCGGTATTATGTACCGCGCCCAGGACCTGGAAGATGTCTCTTATGGATTGAAGGGTCCGCAAATGGACATCCATCCAAAGCCCGAATATCAGGGCATGTATTATAGTGAACAAACGGGCCGCGGAATTATCGCTCAGCGCGGGCAAGAGGTCAGGGTATCCAATGAACGAAACGACAAGGGAAAGGTCACTATTCAGGTGGTCGGAGAAATCCCACCCGGTACCCCATTCAACCTGTCCGAGTGGAATGAATATGAAGTTATAGCTGTGGGAAGAAGGTCCATTCATTTGATCAACGGAGTCGTAACCGTGGACGTGACTGATCAGGACGAAACAACAGAGCTCAACGGCAAAATCGGATTACAGCTGCACCAGGGACCTGACATGACCATCCGAGTCAAAGACGTGAAGATAAGGCACCTTCGTGGGCAAGATGCAAGGAAAGCGCTGGAGGAGAACCCTACGTTTCGGTTAAAAAAAAACTGAAGAATTAGAGCAAGGCACCGCGATTAATGAAAATCGCGCCACTCCCATAGAAGACATTCTAGCCCCCGACGGATTCAAAGTAGAGTTGCTGTATTCCATTCCAGCAGCCACTCAAGGTTCGTGGATCAATTTGGGCCTTGATGGCAAAAACCGCATTATCGCCAGTGACCAGTTTGGAGGACTTTATCGGTTTAAACCACCGGCCACCGGCGAAGTATTGAATCCTGCCGACATTGAAGAAGTCCCTGCCAAAATTAAAGCGGTCAATGGAATGCTCTGGGCCTTTGATTCTCTCTACGTCGGAGTCAATGATTACAACGACAATGAAAAATCCGGCCTCTACCGGATAACCGATTCCAATGGCGATGACAAGCTGGACCATGTTGAACTGCTTCGCCAAATTCCTGCGCGCGGCGACCACGGCGTACACGCGGTTAAACTCTCTCCCGATGGTGAACACCTTTATCTCATTTGTGGCAATAACGCCGAACCAACCGAAGTAGACCTGTCGCGATACAATCCCAATTTTGGAGAAGATCATTTGCTTCCACGCATGCCGGACGGACGTAACCACAACCGTCACCGCCTGGCTCCAGCGGGAATCATCTATAAAGTCTCACCTGACGGTTCGCATTGGGAGGCCGTTTCCATGGGTTACCGCAACATATTCGATGCGGACTTTAATGCAGATGGTGAACTTTTCACGTACGACGCTGACATGGAGTGGGATTTCAATACACCCTGGTATCGACCGACACGGGTGAACCACGTGGTGAGCGGTTCCGATTACGGCTGGCGCAATGGAACTGGCAAGTGGGCTGAATGGTATGCAGACAGCCTGCCAGCGAGCGTTGACATCGGACCCGGTTCGCCCACAGGCGTTTTGTTTGGATATGGCGCCAAGTTTCCTGCCAAGTATCAAAAAGCCTTTTTCATAATGGATTGGAGCTGGGGGAAACTTTACACCGTCCACTTGGAACCGAAAGGTTCCAGCTATACGGGTTACAAGGAAAACTTTGTATCCGGAATTCCCCTACCAATCACCGACCTGATCATTTATCCCGACGATGGTGCCATGTACTTCACCATAGGTGGCCGCCGCGTTCAATCCGGACTCTACCGAATCACTTATGTAGGTGACAAGGACACTTCACCAGTCGCCTATAAACAAGGAGGGCAAAAAGCGCGCGACCTTCGGAAGAACCTAGAACAGTTCCACGGCGTGGAAAATTCCGATGCGGTAGCTACGGCCTGGCCCTACCTCGATCATGAGGATCCCTTCATCCGGCACGCAGCCCGCATTGCCATCGAAAGCCAGCCGCCTATTATCTGGATGGGTCGGATCTTCAAAGAGAAAAACCCGGGAAGAAAGATTCAGGGACTGCTGGCATTGACAAGGGTTGAAGGAATCGACCCCTTTCATCGTAAAGAAACAGATCCGCCGGTTAACCGAAACCTGGGAAACCGTATTCTAAGCTCTCTTTCAAAGTTCGACTATGGCTCGTTGTCCGAAACAAATCGTCTGGCTCTGGTTCGCACTATTCAGGTGGCGCTCAATCGATTCGGGGATCCCAGCATTAAACTCGTAAGAAGAATCATCGCCCAATTAGATCCTTATTTTCCGAATGCAACCCAGGAGGCCAACCGCCTGCTTTGTGAAACCCTAGTTTATTTGCAGGCTCCCAACACTGCTCAAAAAGCCATCGAGCTCTTGAATAAAGCGACCACTCAAGAAGAACAGCTGGAATACGCTCGCTCGCTTCGTATGCTCACAAATGGTTGGACGAACGAGTTGCGCACCAATTATTTCGAATGGTTCCTCAAGGCGGCCAATTATCGCGGCGGTGCCAGTTTTCAAATATTTATCGAAAATATTCGTAAAGATGCCGAAGCCAGCCTGACCGAGCAGCAACGAACAGACTTGGCAGAAGTTCTAGCTCGCAAGCCGGAAGTAAAGTCAGCCCTTCATGCAGCCATGGCCAATTTGGCAGGACGCACCCAAGTGACCAACTGGACCTTGGAGGACCTGAGCGATACGGCGGATAACATGAGTGGCCGGGATTTTCAACAAGGCCGCAACATGTTCGCGGCAACCGCTTGTTACTCTTGCCATCGCTTCAAAAACGAAGGAGGAGCCCAAGGACCTGATTTGACGGGAGCCGGTGGTCGGTATTCACCCTATGATTTCCTCGACCAAATCATCAATCCAAGCAAAGAGATCAACGAACAATTTGTCCCTGTTCAGGTATCGATGATAGATGGAACATCCCACTATGGAGTGATCGTGAACCTTAACAGAGACAGTGTTGTCATCAATACAGACCTGACCGACCCGAACCAACGCGTGCAAGTCGACCGCAAGTTTGTAAAAAGCATTGATCCTTCACCGATATCGCCAATGCCTCCGGGATTGCTAAGCCTTTTAGAAAAAGAGGAAATTTACGACCTGGTGGCTTACGTGCTCAGCGGCGGAAATCCCGAGGACAAGCGCTTTAAGGACTGATTTGGAACAATTTCTCAGGCTCTTTTGGGATGCAACTCCTATTTGACAAATCATCGGTTATCGCCAGTGATTTTGATGCGCCATGTTCGCCCTGCATGTAAACTCAACCAACCAATCCACTCATTAAACCGTTTGTATGAAGGTGACTTTGATCCATCCGCCGGTTTATATCAATAAAGAGGGACTGACTGCCTTGCGCCCCAGCCTTCCGCTCGGATTAGCTTATATAGCCTCTGTTCTGAGGGATGAAGGTCACCAAATCGAGGTTGTGGATGCCTTGGGATGCGCGCCGGAGCAAATGATTCAAGACGGAGATATTTACCGACTAGGACTGACTCCAGAAGAAATCATCCAAAGGATCGACCCGAAAACAGAAGCGTTTGGCCTGACAAGCATGTGGTCTTATTCATGGCCCATCGTCCGCGAACTGATTCACCGCATAAAAGAGACTTTTTCTGAGATCCCGATCGTTTGCGGTGGCGAACATTTCACGGCTGCCCCGGAACTATCGATCGAGCAAGCGCCCATCGATTACCTGGTCTTGGGCGAAGGCGAAGAAACCGCCATCGCCTTGTTTGAAGCCTTACAAAACAAAACCGAAGTCTCGAGTATTCCAGGAGTCGTATACCGTCAGACCAACGACACGCTGCAAAAGAACGAACGGCGCAATCGCATTCGCAAGGTCGATGAAATACCATGGCCGGCCTGGGAGTATTTCGATGTAGAGGCCTACTCTACCAACCGACTGGTCAGCGGAATCTACTACGGGAAGACAGTACCCATATTAGCAACACGCGGTTGCCCTTATCAATGCACCTACTGCAGCTCGCCCAACATGTGGACGACGCGTTGGTATGCGCGGACACCTAAGCAGGTAGCCGACGAAATCGAATATTATCACGAAAAGTACGGAGCAAACAATTTTCCCTTTCAGGATCTAACGGCGATTTTAAAGCGCCAATGGGTGGTAGATTTTTGCGATGAGATTGAAACACGCGGTCTGGATATCACCTGGCAATTACCTGCAGGTACCCGCAGTGAAGTGATTGACGAGGAGGTGGCTGAACTGCTTGTGCGCAGTGGATGCAAATCACTCAACTTTGCGCCAGAATCAGGAAGTGAGCGCACGCGCAAGCACATGAAAAAAATGCTCACCGATGAAAAACTTTTCAGGGCAGTGCACGCGTCCGTAAAAGCGGGCCTGAACGTGGGAGCTTTTTTCGTTTTAGCCTATCCAACAGACGAGATCGAAGATATGAAAGCCACAGTGAAATTGGCAGCTCGGTTAGGTCGAGCAGGAATCGATGATGTATCGGCAGGATTCTTTTTTCCTCTACCAAGCACGGAAATAACATCCCAGCTGGAATCCGAAGGCAAAATCAACTACGACGATAATTTCCTCAAGCTGCCCATCTACGTGCACAACAAGTTTCTCACTGAGGACAGGAAATTTTGTGATCCCTTTACAGCCAAGCAATTGACCTTCTGGAAATACCGGGTAGTGGCGGCTTTTTACCTGAACAGCTTTTTCTTCCGCCCAAAACGCATATTCACCATTTTCTGGAATTTTTTGCACGGCAGGGAAACTTCCAAGATAGAATCCTTTCTGCAGGAAACACGCCGTAAGTTTAAGCTCAGAAATAAATCGCGTGCTTTGGGCAACGGCCAAACGGCCATCAAGCTCAAGCCTATGACGACGGTAGGAAAAGAAGAAGAAACGGTGTCGACAGGCAAAATGGATGGATAATTTCTTGGAAATTGTTTCCCAAGAAACCAACTATTTTTTGAAAATCTTTGGGTAAAAATGGAGCAACCAAAGAATCCCGCAAAATGGACCTTGATTGGGTTTGCAATAGCATCGGCTCTACTGGCAGTCGAAGCAACCCTGAATGTTCTAGACATACCTGCATCACCGAACGAGTTTCGTTTTGTAACTCCGGATTTCAAAGTGAACGAAGTCTTTAACGAGTTTGGAGCTCAGATGATTCCAGACAACGAACTTTTCTGGAAAATGGATCCCGAGTTTCCAGGGACCGATGCCAACTACCTCGGCCTTCGTGGCAAACTTCCGGAAGGTGAAAAGAATGAGAACACGGTCAGACTAGTCTGTATCGGTGATTCTTGTACATTTGGAGCAGGAGTTTCACTTGAAGAATCTTACGCCCACCAATTGAAACAAAAATTATTGCAGGAAAATGCGGACCTTGAAGTCGAACCCATCCTTGCGGCGATGGTCGGTTACTCAACCTACCAAAACCGCCTGTTAATAGAAAAGCATGTCTCAGAATGGAATCCGGATATTTCCATACTGTATTGTGGTGCCTGGAATGACGGCCTTCCTGCCGTTAGGCAAAGTGATCACGTGCGTGGTAAAATCCTTGCTCAGACCAGGATTGCACAATTGATAAGAAATACGCTCCAAAGGCAAAATCCGATTGACTTTGAACGCATCGCAGCCGGTGAAGCGCCCGATGGCCCGCGTGTACCTCTTGTAGCATTTCGAGAAAACTTGGAAACAATGATCGATTTATGCCAAGCCAGCTCCAAAAGTATCGTGCTCATCGTCCCTCCTCTGCCTGAACCAACAGCGACAAAGTACCCAATATTAAAGGAGTATCAAACGACCGTAATGGAAGTTGCCAAAACCAGGGACTTGGCTCACGTTAACGCACACCAGCTATTTAAAGAATACAGCAGTAAAACCGGAGAACAACTCTTTATAGATTGGGTTCACCCCAATGCATCTGGACACGAGCTACTCGCTAAAGCCGTAGCCAACGTGATCCATAGCCGAAATAAGCCTTAGTTAATATTCACCCTTTGTCGGGAAATTTTGTTTTCTTTTAGGTAGGCTTCGATCTTTTTCACTACATCCGGATACTTCTTGGAAACGTCCTTCGATTCGTAGATTATACTTTCCGCAGGTCCGTAGAGAAGTATCGGCGATCCGTCAGTAGGGACTATGGCTTTGAATTCTCCATAGCGCACGAAGTGCTTCCAGTTATTGTCGACAGGTAGATGCTTCGATAAGCGTTTCACGACACCGATGAATTGCTTGTCCTGAACCAAATTTCTCCACTCCTCCGGATCATTCTCCAAATCATACAGTTCCCTGGTTCCGTCGAAATATTGAATGAAGCGCCACTGACTATCGCGAATCGACCAAGTCCCTCGACCGATCGCGGTGATAGCAGGATGATCCCACTCTGCATTTGGATTCATAAGGAGAGGGACTAGTGAGTGCCCATCGAGGTCCTTACGTTTTTTAGCACCCAAAACATCCATGACTGTGGGATACACATCTAGCAAGGTTACCGGTAGATTGGTTCGGGTACCGGGTTTAAATCCCTGTGGTTGTGCATTTTTGGGTGGAACAATAATCAACGGGACCCGCGTAGACGGTTCCCAACCTGTAAATTTCCCCCAGTGTTCTTTTTCACCCAAATGCCAACCGTGATCCGACCAAACCACAATCAAAGTATTGTCGGCATATGGCGAGGCATCTAGAGCTTCAAGTACCCTTCCCAATTGCGCATCCGCATAACTGATGCTCGCCATGTACGCACTGACCGCATTACGCCATTGCCCCCACTCAACGGTTGTTTTGTGAGAGCCGCTGGTTACCGCATAACGTCCGAAACCCTGGGCAATTTCGGGAACGTCGCGCAGGTCGCCCTGGTAAATTTCCGGTAGTTGAACAGACTCGGAAGGATAAAGATCATGAAATCGCTTGGGCACCCAAAGGGGCTGATGAGGCCTGTAGATGCCGAGTCCGAGGAAAAAAGGTTTGTCGTATTTCTGATTGAGTTTCTCAATGGTGTAGTTTACGCAAAGAGTATCAGTAAATTCTTCATCGGGACGATCGATAATTCCCCAATCAAAAGACTCAATGGTTGTAGAGCCTTTGTTGCGATCGCGAGGCATTTTGTTGAGGGGCAAAGTAATACCCAACCTGGGAATGTAGTGTTTGACGTAGGGACCTCCCGTCTGGATTGCGCTTTTTAAAATTTTGGTCTCTTTAGAGGTAATCGGCCACCACTTGTTGTAGGTGGGGCCATACTCGGTAAACCTGGCCTCATTGTTGCCGTGAAAAAGTTTTCCTGTTCCGAAAGTGACATAACCCTGGTTTTCCAAGTCTTTGGGCAGCATTACCGCATCAGGCATCGTTCTCTCAATTCTCTGTCCGTTACCGTATACCTGATTGTTCACCGGGTTTAATCCCGTCCAATTAGCCGCCCGTGATCCGCTACAAGCAGGGACCACACAATGGGCGTTGGTAAAAAGAACACCCCGTTCGGCCAGTCGATCGATATGGGGAGTCTGAATCTGTGGGTGCCCCCCTAGGACCCCGACCCAATCGTTCATGTCATCAAAGGTGACGTAAAGGATGTTGGGTTTGCCTTGAGCAAATGTACCGGTAACAAGAAATAGTAAGCTGGCGGCCACAATCCCAAACCAAGGACACCTATTATTCGTCATAATCATGAGAAGAATTTTTTAATAATTTGGTTTAGCCTCAAGGTATTTTGTCTAGTCCAATCCTTCCACAGGCCAGTTTTTCGATGGGCTACGCGCTGTCTTCAGAAGGGATTCCAACTCTGCGACTATTTGAGGATTCTCATCAGCAACATTGTTACTTTCGGAGATATCCTTCGATAAATCATAGAGTTGAAGCGGAGCTCCTAAACCTGAGCAAATAGCTTTCCACTTCCCCTGCCGAATGGCTTGCTGGAACGTTCTTTCATGAAACTCCCAATACATGAACCGATCAGAGAGATCCTGGCTCTTCCCGAGAAGCGTCGGCAGAACACTGACCCCATCGATATTGTCTTGTGATTCCGCACCGGCGAGGTCAGCGAGTGTTGGCAAGACATCGGCAAAATACCAAGCCAAGTCGTCAGTCGCTCCCGCGGCTACCTTTCCGGGCCAACGAACGATCATCGGTGTGCGAATTCCACCTTCATACATATCTCGTTTGCGACCCTGCAATATGCCCGAAGCATCAAAGCGGCCTTCCCAACGTTCGGCGGCTCCATTATCCGAGCAGAAAAACACGATTGTATTTTCATCGATTTCCAAATCCTTGAGTAATTGAAAGAGACTACCGATATGACGATCCATTCGTGTAATCATTGCAGCCTGGACCTTTTCGTCGTCTGTCCAGGGCTCATCGGTATAGGGAGCAGTAACTGGAATTTCATACCGCGCATGCGGAATGGTGTAAGGAATATAGAGAAAGAAGGGCTCATCTTTGTGACGTGTCACAAAATCGAGGGCAAAATCGGTAAACAAATCGTGGCTATAGGTGACTTTTTTTCCGTCGGCATTTTCGGGAAATTCCACCTTTTCCTTGTTCCTCCAAATAAAATCCGGATAGTAGGAATGGGCTTTGCGCTGGTTTAGATAGCCAAACCACTCGTCGAAGCCCTGGTCATTGGGATGGCCGGTCGTATCTGGCTCACCAAGTCCCCATTTACCTGTCATGCCGTTAACATAGCCTACTGATTTGAGAACTTCGGCTACAGTTACATCGTCAGCCTCCAAAGGAACGCGACCATTTCCACCACCTAGGCCGACTACACCATGCTTTCCAAAATTTCCGCGTACTGTGGTGTGACCGGTATGCAGCCCAGTCATAAGCACGGAACGTGAGGGTGCGCACACCGTTGAACCCGCATAACAATCGGTAAAACGAGTCCCCTCAATTGCCATTTTATCCAGACTGGGCGTTTGAATCACCTTTTGTCCAAACGAGCCCAAATCACCATAGCCCAAATCATCTGCCATAATAAAGATGATATTGGGTTTAGTGGATTCCTGTGAAATGGAAGTGTTCGATTTTTGCCCCCCACAGGCAGTTAATAAAATGAGAAGAAAAATTAGGTTTCCGATCCCAAAAATTGGAAATATCCTAATGTGTTTCATTTGCGTAGATTCTAATGAAAGCCTAGCATTTTAGAAACATCTGTCCATCCCCGAGTGACCCCGTCTATGCGGCATTGTGCCTCTGCATGAGATGTTATCCCCAAGGAGATGTAGATGTTGTATTGCTTTTATCCTTACGTGCATCGTTTTCAAAACTGAGCACATCCATAGGGCAAGTTTTGATACAAATTTCACAATGTATACAGGATTACCAAGTAAACTCCGTTTTGATGATTGATATGAAAGACAGCTCGACTAGTAGCCAAAGCTCTCGAGTGCGTCAAACCAAAAGCCTTTCCATGGGCTCTCAGTTGACTTCACCCCTATGCGTAGTTCTTCCTTTCACTGTAAGGAGTTGTGTAAGTGGCAAAGAGTTCAGCCTCCGTGAGAATTACCTGTCCAGATTTGCGTTAGGGCTGCCTAAAGGGAAATTGAACAGTCTCCGGCCGTTGAATATAAACGCTTCCTACAATCAATGGCGGTTTAGACGGTTCTGAAAAATGAGGTGTAGCTTTGTAAATCCCTCCATTGACAGAACCGGTTGCTATATTCCGTTTTCATTGCTTGGGAAATAAGTCGTGTGCTTCAGGCCTAATGACTCATTTAACCGCGATTGCAAAAGAGTCTCGAAGGGTTGCCTGGCAGCTATTTCCAACACTCAATCCATCACGCAGTACCCAGCTCCAATGTATGCGTCCTCACCCGGTTTGGCAATAAAAGCTTCAGAGGACACTTAGCTGCGATCTGTTCACCTAAAAATAGGAGAGGAGCAAGCTCCTATCCTACAAAAATTCGATTTGTCGTTAATTGAACTCGGTGGACGTCTAAAGAGCGGCGAAGGAAATTTTACCAGCACCGGAAACCTCGGCCTCCCAATCCTTGGTATAATCCCGCTGGATGTATTTCTTGAGTTCCGGACGTCCAACGATCTCCATGTTTTTATGGTCCCATTCAAGATTCTCATTGGGTACCCGCTGTGCCAATACACCTAGGAGAATCATTTCGGTAAAGGGGCCGGCAAGTTCAAAGTTTGATTGTCCTTTGACGAGCTTCCCGACAATTGTATCGAACCATTCATTGTGATTCTTGTATTTGTCATCACCTCTGGCTCTTGGCAGGGACTGGGCTGGCCATGAATATCCGTCAACTATGCTGGTTGGGTTCACTACCCAATTGTTATTTTGACGGTGGAAAAACATTTTACCCTCCTCGCCTACGACTACACAGCCGTATTCATTGAATGGTCGACCATCCAAAATACTCGGACTCGGGTGGTTGTACTCTTCGCTCTCTTTTATAAGCGCCCAAATTTCAGGATCAAAATGAGCATCCACATAGCCATCGTACCAATTAAAACGTACACCCCGACTATGGGTGTGTTCGCTTGGACCAAATTCCCAAACAATTTTAGAATTGATTGGAGGCGAGAACTCAGTCGCTCCGGCTTGCTCAGCTTTTACATTTTTGGGAGCACCTGGCATCAAAGCCCAGTAAGGCATGTCCATAATGTGGCAGGCCATGTCACCCAGAGCTCCAGTGCCGTATTCCCACCAACCGCGCCAGGAGAAGGGTGCTATGTTTTCATTGTAATCCACGTGACCAGCTGGACCGACCCATTGCTTCCAATCTATCCATTTGGGGACTTTTTGCTTTTGAGGTGGATTGGCAAATCCTTGCGGCCAAATCGGACGGTTTGTCCAGGTATGAACGTCGCGAACCTTACCAATAATGCCCGACCGAATCAGTTCAACGCATCGCCGCATATGATCTTCAGCATGTGCTTGATTGCCCATCTGGGTCTTTACACCCGTTTGAGAAGCAACCTCGGACATCATCCGTGCTTCCCAGATACCATGAGTCAACGGCTTCTGGCAGTATACGTGTTTGCCTGCCTGCATCGCCATGACTGAGGCATGAAAATGGTGGTGATCGGGAGTAGACACCGTGACGGCATCGACCTTATCGCCCATGTCGGCGAACATTTCACGGTAATCCGTCCAGAAGGGGACATCCGGATAGGCTTCCCTCGATTCAATCAAAACATTTTCGCGACGGTTGTTTTTTTTGTTTGCTCCGAACTTTTTTACGTCTACCACATCAACCAGTCCGACGATGTCAAAACCGGCCAATTCGCTGTTGGCGATGTCCGAACGGCCCTTACCACCGGATCCGATTCCGACCATTGTTGGCTTGGTTAAATTGCCCCAGGCTCTAGAAGGGATAAATTGAAAAGCAAAGGCCGCAGATGCAGCGGATGCTGTCTTTTTTCCGAATGTACGGCGGGATATCTTTGAAGAAGTATGGTTCGACATAGTGGTGAAAGAGTTTGCGAAAGAACAACGATTTGTCGAGACGGAGATTTCACCGCGTTTCCAAAAGATCAATGAAAAAGTCGTGACCCGCTTTCGCAAATTTAATTTTCTAATTCTAGAACTGATAAAACCTGAATTCCGCAAAGCTTTAAAAAGCGACAAGGAGA
>CEVA01219272.1_pt1 | contig 11869 bp, 10 predicted proteins | sample 361521 | NCBI WGS metagenome assembly CEVA01 (sample SAMEA2622823, study PRJEB7988) | marine metagenome | isolation source: saline water (ENVO:00002010), including | reverse complement strand
CGCGTGCTCCTCTTCGGCGATTCCGCCGTTGTCGAGCCGGTCATCCAGGTCGGCGATCTGTTCGAGCAACGCCGAACGTCGCGCACCGGGACCGAGTTCACCCGTCGGTTCTCCGCCCCTCCTCTTGCGGTCGATCTTTACGCAGACAACGGCCAGCATGGTGGCAAGGGCAAGGCTGGAAACGATCCACGGTGCGGGCGCTCCAGCGCCCCATTCATCGCGCTCCCTTTCGAGCGATCCGATCGTGAACGCGATATGCCGTCCCTTTGTGAGATTTTTTGCAGAGAGCCGGCGATATTGTCGTTGGCCGAGGGTGACGGGACCGACCTCCTGCAGCGTGGTTTCGGATACGGGCGTCTCCGGAGGCGTGACGAGGAGATCGACCGATTGCGTGTCGAACACGAGTTGCTGATGAAATCGACCGTCTGAAGGAAGAGGGAAGGAATACGCCAGCTGGATTCCGCCCGGGGGTACCGGCCGTGAGTCCACGAGAGTGGATCCGTGGTTGTGCAGGCCCTGGGGTCCGCCGAAAAACTGGGTGACGCCGTGGGGGAGTGGAATCTCGATTCCGTGACCGTGGCCCGTACGCGTTTTGTAAGTGCGGTCGCCGTCGTTGCGGAAGATGTAGATCTGAGAGACCTGGCCCGCCGTGGCATCGATGACGAGGTGATGAGAGACAACGCCAACCGACAAAAGATCGTCGGTGATTTCATAGACACTGACCTCGACCGGAGAACTGAGGTCGCTGACCCGCTCGGATGTGTAGGGAACGTCGAGATAGCGCGTGGAGATGAGGACAGGAATTTCGCTGCTGGGGACAGAGGGAAGTTCGAAGGTGAACCGGCCCTCGCTGTCCGTGGTATCCGAAAGAACCGTGGCGTCGGTCGTGCTGTGACTGACGATCTGAACGACAAGACCCGGTTCGGTGCGCGACAGGGTCTTGTTTGTGACGATGCCGGAAAGTGTTTCTGCGGCGAGAGTGGACGTGGTCAGGATTACGCCGCAGACGGCTGTGAAAGCCACCCGCCAGCGACGGGAGTCAAGCAGACGCGATATCGGTTTCAAGACGAGGACCGGGCCCTTCGAGCACGGACATCAGCGATTTCCTGCTCGATCACGTCTTCGATCGGGTCGGCGCGGTCGGTTCCCTCGTCGAGCTGGCTGATGACCGCAACGGCATCGGCCTCGTATCGAGAACGAATCGTACGGTAGTCGTCGTCTTCGAGTTTTCCCATTCGAAAATCAAAATCGAGTTCACGAATGGCCTCGAGCGTTCGCTCTCGCTCCTCGAGCAACTGTCGGCGTCGTGATTCACGATTGCTGGCACGATGGACCTCGCCCTGCTTGAGGAAGAGGGGCGTGAAGATATAGGCCAGGACTGCGCAGGCCGCGAGGATGCAGAAGGCCTCAAACATCGATGATCGAGAATCGAGAATCGGTCATTTCTATACGTCCCGTTCGCCGAGGGCGCTTTCGAGTTTCGCGCGGTCTGCTTCCGAGACGGTAGCAGAGGTCGATGCGGTGTGACGGTTGGCGTGCGTTCTGGACCAGTTCTTCATGATCGTGCGAACCGTATAGCCGCCAATGAGGATTCCGAAGGCCGGCATGAACCACACCATCAGGTTGAATCCCTTCTTGGGCGGGGTTACGAAGACGCGATCGCCGAACTCGGTGGCGAAACCGGCGATGATCTGGTCCTTCGATTTTCCTCCGTCGAGTTCGGTGGCGATTCGGTTTCGTTGGGTACCCGCGTAACCGCAGCGACACTCATCGAGAGGTCGGCTGGGGCAGTCTCCGCAAAGGCAGGCCAGTTCTTTGGCGACGTCCTTTACCTGGGCTTCGGTGATTTCGGCCTGGATGGCGGTGGAGCACAGGAGTAGCCAGCCGAGGATGAGGAGGAAGCGAAGCGGACGGTGGACCCTTCGACACGGCTGCTCAGGACAGGCAGTAGACGGTGGACGGTAGAGGACGGACGGACGGCTGTGGGACGCAGGTGCTTGGCGGAGGCCTGCGCCGGCAATTGATGCGTTCCGAGCGGATTCCATTCAGGCCACAGCTTCCCGGGTCTGCGGGGCGCCGGCGAAGCGTCGACGGCGGATCTGCTCGCGTTTGTCGGGCCAGATGACGACGATCATCCCGCCCGTCATGACCCATGCCCCGATCCACACCCACATGACGAGTGGGTTGACGTAGACGGTGAAGAAGGCCGTTCCATCCTGACTCTGACCTTCGTAGAGCACGTAGAGGTCTTCCCGGAGATCGGATCTCACGGCGACTTCGGTGGTTCGCTGCTGGTCGGCTCGCTTGTAGTAGATATTCTGCTCAGGGAAGAGCGTGCCGAGGCGACTCCCGCCAACGTAGACGCCCAGTTGGGTCTGGATGATTTCCCTCATGGGGCCCCGATTGAAATCGTAGCCCTCGTAGTCCAGGCGATAGCCGCGGATTTCGAAGCTGTCCCCTTTCTTGAGAGAGACCTCGGTCATTTCGTTGAAAGCGTTCCCGGTGAACCCGATGAAGAGCAGGACAAAGCCGAAGTGCACGATGTAGCCGCCGTAACGTCGTTTGTTCCTGCCGCACAGCCGCCAGAGCGCGGTGAGATAGGGTTCGTTCGAACTGCTGCCACGGGCGACGGCGCCTCGATGGAATTCCGAACAGATGGTGACGACGACGAAGGTGCAGAGCGCGAAGGAGATGACGGCGTAAACGTCACGGATGCCGAATCCGACACACGCGACGGCGGTGATCAGGACGCCGACGGAAGGCCAGGTGAAATGGCGCTTGAGTCCTGCGGGCGAGGTCTTGCGCCACGCAAGCAGCGGGCCGACACCGGTCAGGAACATCAGGACCAACCCGATGGGAATCATGACTGTGTTGAAGAATGGGGGGCCCACGGTGATTTTGGATCCGGTGACGGCTTCGGACAACACGGGGAACATCGTGCCCCAGAGTACGGCGAAGGTGGCTCCGAGGAAGAGCAGATTGTTGAGCAGAAACCCGCCTTCACGAGATACGGGAGAGTCATAATGCGCTTCGGACTTCAGAAGATCGAGACGCTGCAGCAGGAAAAAGGCCGAGAACACAAGGATCGCGATGACGAACCCGAAGAACAGGGGGCCGATCGGGGACTGGGCAAAGGTATGGACTGACGAGACGACACCGCTGCGGGTGATGAAGGTTCCGAAGATACACAGGGCGTAGGTCGTGAGAATCAGAACGATGTTCCAGATTTTGAGCATGCCCTTCTTTTCCTGGATCATCACGGAGTGAATGAAGGCGGTCGCTGTAAGCCAGGGGAGAAGGGCCGCATTTTCGACCGGGTCCCACCCCCAGTAACCGCCCCATCCGAGTACGACGTAGGCCCATTTCCCTCCGAGTAGCTGACCGACCCCGAGCAGGAACCACGGGACGAGGGTCCAGCGTCGTGTAGTGCGGATCCATTCCTCGTCGAGGTTGCGGCTGATGAGAGCGCCCATGGCGAAGGCGAATGGGACGACGAATCCGACGTAGCCGCAGTAGAGGATGGGGGGATGGATTGCCATGACCGGGTGGACGAGCAGCGGGTTCATGCCCTGACCATCCGAGGGCGCAAAGCCGACGGGTACGCTTTCGACGTCGCTGATGAGATGGAATGGATTCTCGTAGAGCAGGATGATTCCGAGGAAGAAGACCTGGTTCGCTGCCATGATGGCCGTTGCGTAGGCCGCACCCGGTCCTCGACGACGCTTGACGATGTGTACTGCGAAGAAAGTGAAGGATGCGAGTACGAGAGACCAAAGGAGGAGAGAGCCTTCCATGGCCGACCAGAGTGCGGTCACCTTGTAGAGCGCCGGGAGGTGGCGGCTGGAGCTTTTGGCGACGAAATAGACGTCGAACCGATCGGTGAGGAAGAAGTACTCGAGCAGCACGAAGCAGATCGCGACGAGCACGAACTGCGCCGTGATCGCACGCTCGGAGCTGAGGATCAGGTCGAGGCGTCGCGTCCGACCGGCGATGGTCCCCGCGATGACTGCGTAGACCGAAGCGAACAGGGCCAGGTAGAGGAGGAAGGTTCCGAGGGCGGGCATGATCAGGACTTCGTCACCGGGTCATCCTGGTGGAGCGCCTTCATTTCTTCGTAACTCTTGCTTTCATATTTGGAGGGACATTTGGCGAGGAGATGCTCGGCGACGAAGGTGCCGTTGTCGAGGGTTCTGCCCTCGAGGATGACTTCGGACTCGTCGCGGAACGTATCGGGGACGATGCCCTGATAGCGAACGATACGCGGGCTTGTGTGCGCGTCCTCACCGACCGGTTCCCAGACCCGGAAGCTGAGGTTCAAAGTGGCATCGTCCCGGATGATCGAATCGGGCACGACCTTGCCGGCCAGTTTGATCTTTTTCCCGACGAAGTCCATCTCCCGAGCTTCGAGTTCGGCTACGGTGAAGTAATGCATGGATGTCTCTCTGACGCTCGAAACGACGAGGGAAACGATGCAGAGCGTGATAAAGACGATTCCGACGGCGAGCTTCGTCTGCTTGACGGTCATGGGTGTCCTTGCGAAGGGTATCTGCTTGTACGAACAAGAGTTAAAGATATGTGCGCGGCCATGATCTGACAAGCCGCGGCCGGATTTCCGGATGAGATTTTTACCGGGCCGGATCGCACAGGATGGCGAGGGGCCCCTCGGCCGTGCGCGTCAGGATACACGTGGTTCTCTCGGATCCCTTCAGTTCCAGCTTTTTCCTGATCTCGTCAGGCTCCATCGGAAACCGCCGTTTCTTGATGTCGAGCGTGCCGATTCGGTGTTCGGCCACGTATGTCTGGAGCCGTTTCAGGCTGAAAGGTACGACGTCGCGCACCTTGAAGGCTCTGGCAAACGGGGTCGGATGGTGGCGATCCGAAGTCAGATAGGCTACCTGATCGCTCAGTTTGCCCGCCTGAAGCGTGTGGGCGATCTGGTCGATCAGGTGCGCACGTATGAGGGCCCGATCGGGCTCATATATATAGGTTCCCACCTTCGTGACCGGAGCCGCCTCCACCTTTGTCCGGGTGATCGTATCTCCCGACGGGAGTACGGTCGCTCTGATGTCTGCGTCAGACCTCAAGGCTCCTCGCCAGAGGACGGCTTCCCGGCATTCGCCGGCGACCGAGATGAATTCGGCCTCATAGCCTTCTGGAATCTCGCTATGGTCGATACCGGGAGCAACTTTGATGCCCAGGTTCTCTATGTTCGCGAGAGGCTCGGCGTCGATCCGGGGGACATAGTCGGACAGGTGAAAAACCCGACGGCCTGTCGCCCGACGGTCCGGGTCGAGAAAGGCAGCATCCGCCTCTGGCACCCACTTGATGGTGTCTGCGCAGACGACGGCGACGAAGCGATCCAGAACGAGTGCGTTCACCCGGGTGATGGCGGCACGCGAGGCACTGATATCGACGGAGACCGTGTTGGCGACACCCGCGAGCGCCACCGAATCGCCACCGATACCGCAGCAGAGGTCGGCTACGCGATCGTATGGGCGGTATCGCTGGGCCCGGTGCTCGGCGATGACGTCGCCAGAGGCCTGTTCAAGGCCCTGACGATCGAAGAACATGCAGTCGGCCTTCGTGAATTTGGGTCGGGCACGAGCACGCAGTTCGAGGAGGACCGTCGCCGCACGAACAGCGTCGGCCGAGTAGGATTTTCGGAGCGTGGTCTGCCTGAGAAGCAGATCGTCGGGCAATCCGGCGGCCTCATCGAGCAACTGGCGGCCCTTGGCTGACCGGAGGAAACGCAGGTCATCCCTCCTCACGGAGCGACCTTTCTGTGGGAGTCGTGGGACAGGTGTCGCATTGATTTCTCACGTCCCTGGGACGGTGAAGGCCGATGGTGCCGCCAGCCGAGTAAGGCGGCGTCTTGCCCGACCCGCCGTTTTCGGTTTCCTTTGATGGCCGGACGACGACTACTTAGGAACTCGATTGTTCACCATACCGTAGAGGTAGCTATGCATTTCCTTCGCACGCTGATCCTTGTGTCCCTTGTGTTGACGGGCTGCGCCACATCGAACCAGCCTGCTGCCAAGGCCGAAAAGCCCGTCACAAAGGCGAATCCGGATGCTCGGAAGAAACATCCATTGGACAAGTCCGAATACCGCCGCTTCGTGATGGAGAATGGGCTGCGGGTTCTGACGGTTTCCGACCCCCGGTTCAACAAGTCCTCGGCCTCGATGCTGGTCGAGGTCGGATCGCTGGACAATCCTGTTGAACGGCAAGGCCTCGCCCACTTTCTGGAACATATGCTGTTTCTCGGTACCGAGAAATACCCCGGTGTAGACGACTACGGGACGTTCATCACAGAGAACGGCGGCTACGATAACGCCTACACGAGCAGCGACCATACAAATTACTACTTCGAGATCAATCACGGCGCATTCAAGGGCGCCCTCGACCGGTTCTCCCAGTTCTTCGTCGCTCCGCTGTTTACCCAGGAATACACGGAACGTGAGATGAACGCCGTAAATTCCGAACATCAGAAGAATCTCGAGAATGACAGTCGACGACTGAGCCATATACAGCGGCTCTTCTTCCGGGAGGGTCATCCTGAACGGAAATTCAGTACGGGCTCACTCGAGACACTGAAAGGCATCACCCGAGAGGAATTGGTGTCCTTCTACAAGTCCTACTACAGCTCGGACCGAATGGTCCTCGTACTATTGGGGAAAGCTTCAACCGACAGTCTGCAGACGTGGGCACAACGATACTTCTCCGGTATCGTGGATCGCGATCTCACCAAGCCGACCTACCCGGCCGACTACCTGCCGTCGCTCGAGGCGGTCCGAACCTTGAAGATCGATCCGATCAAAGACATTCGCACGATGGAGATGATGTTCGATCTTCCGGCCTACACGCAGCTGCTTCGAAGCAAGCCCGTTGAGCTGATCGCGAGCCTCGTCGGTCACGAGGGGGAAGGCAGCCTGCTCTCCTTGCTGAAGAAGCGAAATCTTGCCTCGGCCCTTATCGCTCGCCACTATCATTCGACGGACAGCTATGGAGCGTTCGAGATCGAAGTCGAGATGACGCCTGAAGGGCTCGAGGCCTACCGAGAGGTCGTCAGGCTGTGTATGGCCTACATCGACATCCTGAAGAAAAGCCCCTATCCGGCCTACCACTTCGAGGAAGAGCGGAAGATGGCGAGTCTGGACGAAATCTATTCTGACCGAGGAGAGGGCGGTGGCTATTCGACGAGTCTTGCACGGAATATTTCGCGCTACTCGCTGGACATCAGTGAGCGTGTCTCATTTTTGTATGGGGAAGGCGATCCGGACGCCTACTTCTCGATTCTGTCCCATCTGACTCCCGATAACATGCTGGTCACCATGTCTGCAAAGGATGTTCCGACGACGGATACGGAACATCATTACCAGGCGAAGTACGGGTTCATGGAAGACCAGGAACTTTACGCTACTCTGCAGACGATTGAACCCGTCGAGGAACTTCGACTCCCGGATCCAAACCCTTTCATCCCGACGACGACCCAGATGCCGGATCGGCCACAGGCATCCGACATCGTACCAATGCAGATTCTGAATGAGCCGGGCGTTCGGCTTTATCACGCGCTCGACCAGGAATTCCTACGGCCCAAGGTATCGCTTCGCTACAAGCTTCGGTTCCCTGCTGACAGGATGAGTCTTCGCTTCAAGGTCCTGTTGGACACCTACACGAGCTGTGTGAACGAGTCGTTGAATGAACTGGCCTATCCTGCACAACTCGCGGGGTTGGACTACAACTTTTCCAACGGTTACGAGGGCGTTTACTTCCAGATCAACGGCTATGACGAATCCGCCTCCCTTTTGTTCGAGAGCTTTCTTTCACACATGCAGGACTTGAGTGTCTCAGAACAGCGATTCGCCATTCTCAAGGAGGGTGCGCTACGAGAGATTCGGAATTTCGCCAAACAGGATGCGTGGCGCATCACGATGACGCGGAAGGACGCATTACTTTACGCGGTCAACTTTTCTCCTGAGGAACGGCTGACGGTTCTGGAGGGACTCACGCTCGAGGAGGTGCGGACTTTCGCTTCGACGCTCTACGACAGGATCCACATCGAGGCCCTCGTGTATGGCAACCTCCCAGCAGACGAGGCGGTGGCCCTGACGAGAAGGATGCAGACTTCTCTCGGGTCAACACCGATCGGCGCCAGAGCCACGGTTACACAGACATCGTTGAAACAGCCCGCGCCCGAGTCGATCCGACAGGTTGCCAACCTGGATGTCAACAACTCCTGTTTCTGGCGTGAGTATCTTCTCGGCCCGACATCTCCTGAAACACAAGCGATCACGTCCATGATCGCGCTGGCTCTTGAGCAGCCGTTCTACACCGAAATGAGGACCAACCAGCAGCTCGGCTACATCGTGTGGAGCGGGAACTTCCGCCGCCGTGTCCAGACCTACCTCTATTACATCATTCAATCGGGTGATTATCCGGCTGACGAAGTCGAGCGGAGAGCCGATGCACAGATCGCCACCTACCCGGATCTGTTCAGGGAGATGGACGATGAGACGTTCGACGGTATTCGTGCGGCTGCCATCGAGGAAATTCGGCAGAGGGCCAAAACGATCAGCGAGCGTGCGAATGAGCTGAACGAGCAGGCCTACGTGAAGAGTGGAGACTTTGCTTACGAAGCGAAAACGATTGCGGCCCTGAACGCATTGACCCGCGATCGGGTCGCATCGGTTCTGGAGGCCACGTTGAGCGTAGACTCACGCCGGATGCGGACCGTGCTCTCCTTTGCGAGGGAGCACGAGCCGGCCGGCGAGATCCCGGATACGGTCGATGATATCACGGGGTGGAAGGCGTCCCGACAATACTAGCGCGAACTCAAGAGACGAGCGGAGCCGGATCGAATCATTGATCCGGCTTTCTCGTGTACGGGAGTGATGAAGATCAGGCTTCGCGGCCGGGCCACGGCCGATCGTTCCGAAGGTAACGGCCGTTGGCGAAGTCGGTGAAGAAGTGGGCAATGTAGGGATTCTCGACGGGGTCCGATTCCTCATCCGGTTCCAGACTGGACTCGGCCGGGTAGTAGATCTGATCGGAGTCGTCTGCGAGGACGTGATACCAGGGCTGATTTCGGTCGGGTTGGGTCCGGTTTCGCTGATACCACTGCTCATCGGCCTGGCAGGAGTCATCGATGTCGACGACGACCCCGCGATAGCCGTAGCGTTTGTGGCGGACGAGCTGTCCGATTTCGAACCGTGGCGTTTCCGACGGGGGTGGCGCAGGAGGATCACCCAACAGCTGTCGAATCCGGGCTCGCTGAGAGGGTGTGGGTGCGGGATCGAGGTCGTCGAGCTCAGATTCGAGTTCGGGACCGTAACTCCTGAGGGCGCCGGTAATGGCCGACCTTACAGATTCGGACGGATCGTCGAGGAGTAGAAGAATGTGGGGGAGGTCGGACATTGAGGATTTAAGATCGAGAATCGAGAATTGAAAGGCGAATTATTCGAACTGTTTCCTGAATTCGGCGAACTGAGATTGCAAGTCCGTGACCGTTTGCTTGAGGGAGGAAATTTCCTTCTCGAGCTGATCGACCCGCTCATTCTCGGCCTGAACGGCCACGGTGGCGGTATCGGTGGGTTCGGTCTCCTCGACGTCGACTTCGCCACAGAACAGGTGGGTGATCCGTGCTTCCTTCGTGCCGGGTTGACGAGGCAGGCGCCTGGCAAAGGGATCGGGAGTTCTGTCGATCAAGGTGTCGAGCACGCCGGCGACCTCGTCGAGGGACTCGAACTTGTACAACCGTTCCGTACGACCTCGAATCTCACCCACCGTTTGTGGGCCTCGCAGGATTAAAACCCCAACGACCGCCCTGAGTCGATCGTCGAAATCCATGGCTTCGGTAAAGAGTTGACGATACTTGGGCACCCGGCTGTCGTCGCTGATGATCCGGCGAGCATATCCCTTGTCCATCAACTGTTGAAGCGCACGCTGGACGGTCGTCTCCTCGAGGGTCCTGACCGGATTGCGGTTGGACTTCTGGTTGCACGCGTTGGTGAGGGCGTTGACCGTCAAGGGATAGTACTGTGGCGTCGTCACTTCCTTCTCGATCAACGATCCTACGACGTGAGCTTCGACCTGTGTGAGCAGAGGTTCCATTGGATGCGATTGCGGAATTAAGCAAGAGATTAGACGGAACGGACCGAGGCGCTGGTTCCGATGGGAATGAAACCCAATTTACGGCCGGGGATCAAGAGGGACGCGGAGCGGTCGGATGTAATCGCGGTCGATACGAAGCGATTTTCCGGGGAAGATTCAGGTGGGCGAGAGTGCTTCTGCGACGGCGGGGGGAAAGGCGTCGGTGACGTCCGCTTCGATTCGGAGGGTGACGATGGTCTGCATATCGTGGTCCGTGTCACCGCGATTGATGATCACGTATTTCGCACCATTCCTGGCGGCTTCGACCGGGATACCGGCTGCAGGGTAGACGGAGAGCGTGCTGCCCATCGCGATAACGAGGTCGGCTCTGCCCGCGGAAACCATCGCCCGTTCGATGTCGTCGGGGCGCAGATTCTGGCCGAAGCTGATGGTCGCGGTCTTGACGAGGCCCCCACATCCACATTGAGGTGGTTTCCTGGTTTCGGCGAACGCCTTGTAGTAGAGATCGGGTTGGGAGCGACGACCGCAATCCAGGCATTCGATCTCTGCGTTCGAACCGTGAATCTCGACGAGGCGCTCGGATGAAGTCCCCGCTTTGCCGTGGAGGCCGTCGACGTTCTGCGTGATGACGGCTTCGACCTTGCCCGAGCGTTCGAGTTGGGCGACGGCCTCGTGGATGGCGTTGGGTTCTGCGTCACGGAAGGCTTCCCAGCCCTCGAGTTTCTGGTCCCAATACTCGATCCTGGCTTCTTCGCTACTCAGGAAATCCTGAAAGTAGACAGGCCGACGGGTTTTCCAGACTCCCTGAGGACCCCTGAAATCGGGGATTCCCGAAGGCGTAGAAATGCCGGCGCCGGTAAAGATGAGGATCCGCGAGGAAGATCGGATGAGTTGGACGAGTTGTGGATTCGGGTCGGACATTCCTGTTAGGTTACGTGCTAGATGCCGGCCTTTCGACGAGACCAGGTGACGGCGTCGTCGAGTTGTGTTAAGGCGGCAGAGGTCGTGATGTCGGATCTGGACGGATCGAGGGCCTCGACGAGGCGTCGCATTCGATCGACTCCTGCGTCTGAGTCGGGGGCGAGGCAGACGCAGGTTGTGTCCGAATGCTTCTCGGTCGGATTCTGATTTCAGATCGAGTGCGGCGACCACGTCCTCGTCGGATGATGCGCCGGCTACGAGAGCGGCGAAGTCGTCAGGGGTACGTCCGAGGTAATCGAGAAGGGCTCGATCGAATCCGGAATCCTCTCCGTACAGAAGTCACCGAGGGTGTGATCGTTGAGCGCCCGAGCCTTGTCGATCATTCGGGCGAGATGATCGATCCCCCCGACGGTGTCATCGAAGACACTTCGGGGAGGGTGTCGAGTGAGGTCGGTCGTGCCGTAGCTGGATTCGTCGTCGAGATCGAGCAGATCGAACCAGGCGGTGACATCGATGCGTCCCGGCGCGACTCGAGCCAGCGTTCGATCGAAGATGTCGCGCTCGTGATCGTCAGCGGGCGCCCGAAAGGCGATGGCGGCGTTGAAGGCCGTTCTCTCTGCGTCGGATCTATCGCAGGCGGCATCGACCCATTCGGTACACTCGATATCGTTCTGGTTGAGCCACGCGGCTTTCTGGAAATCGACGGCGGTGAACCCTGTGAACGCGGTGATGGCCTGATCGATGGGACAGTCGTAGATGTAGTCGTTGAGCTTTCGGCTTCGGTCGGCACGCGCCTTGCCCGCCATTCGTGCGAGGCCGTAGATGCCGGCCACGAAAC
>CEVA01243569.1_pt1 | contig 11873 bp, 8 predicted proteins | sample 361521 | NCBI WGS metagenome assembly CEVA01 (sample SAMEA2622823, study PRJEB7988) | marine metagenome | isolation source: saline water (ENVO:00002010), including | reverse complement strand
GCGAACCAGTGTGTGATGCCGTTGCTCTCTGCCCTTGGGGTGTTTGCCCACCCTTCCAAATAACTACAGGTTTCTTTGATGCGACCTGTTTCAAAACATTAAAGAATCTTTTTCCGTCCTTTAATCCTTCAATATACATTCCGATTACTTCCACTGAGTCATCTTGGCCAAGGTATTCCAAATAATCGGCATTTTCTAGAACGACTCCATTGCCAAAACTGATCACTTTATTAATCCCGATGTTTCTAGCCTTAGCCGCTGTTGCGAAAGATCCTGCATGGCCACCGCTTTGCGATATAAACGCAACCGATCCAACGTTTTCTATGCTCTGTTCCTGGCTGAAGCGCACACCTTTTTGTGGGTTGTATAGCCCCATACAATTTGGGCCTAATAAGGCTACATCACCCTCACGAGCAATTTCTGTGATCTCATTTTGAAGCTCAATGCCTTCGGGCTCCTTAGTTTCAGCGAAACCAGAAGTAAACATGCCCACTCCGCCCACATTCTTGGCGATGCAGTCCCTTAAAACTTGTGGTGCGGCCGCACGTGGTACTGAAACAACAACATAGTCAATTTCGTCTGGGATATCTTTTATATTCGCGTAATTTTCAATGTTGAATTCTTTTTGTATTTCTTCTCCATGATCTGGATTGACGTGCACAGAGTAAAGTTTCCCTTGCAGATCACTCATGTTGCGTAGCCAGTTAAACCCATTTGCTTTTTTCGCCCCTACAACAGCAACGGTGGTCGGATTTAATGCGCGGTCCAATTTTGCTTTAGATACAGCCATTAGTAGTTGTACTCCAATCAGTTATGAGCGCAGATATTAATTTGCCCTGTGAAGACGCATTTAAGCGCAATTGTTTCATCATTTTCACAAGTTACGTATGAACTATTGTAGCCTTACGTGGTGAATAAGTGTAGCAATTCACAAATCGAAAGTATTCTTCTATCTCCGGTAATTTTGTGACTAGATGTTACCGATCATGGAATGTTGGGATGCGATTTTCCATAAAAGCTCGTACAGCCTCTGTTCGATCCTCACTGGATGAAGAATCAGAATTACCGAGGGTTTCACGGATAATCACATCATTGAGATTTTCGTCCCACGAGTCTATTAATCTTTTTATTGCACGCACGGTTATGGGTGGATTATTCGCTATATCATTGGCAATATCCTTGGCAGTGGTTATGAGGTCTTGGGCGGGGACAATACTATTTACAAGTCCCTTCTCAAGTGCCCACGGTGCGTTATAAATTCTGCCGGCGAGAGCCATTTCGGATGCGACGCCATGGCCAACGAGTTGAGCCAAGGTGTAAGACGTTCCCGTATCTGGTACTAATGATCGTCTGACAAATATGGCTGAGAAGCGTGCGTGTTGAGATGCTATTCGGAAATCAGCGGCAAGTGCCACTCCCAGACCCGCTCCGGCCGCTATTCCATTCACGGCTGCGATAACTGGTTGTGGAATGCTGCGGAGATGTGGTGCGAGTTCCACAATTCCTGGACCAATACTGGTGTTCGTGTCTGTTTGATTATCCTGTGATCGAGCCTCCGGCCAACGAGTTACGTCAGCTCCGGAACAAAAACCTCGACCTTGTCCAGTAATGATCAAGGTCCTTACATTTTGATTATCCCCGATTTCATCTATTGCCGTGTGGAATTCTGAAACGAGTTCCGCATTAAGGGCGTTCAATAGCTCGGGACGATTCAGTGTAAGAATCGCTAGATGATCCTCATATTCTAATTCGAGCAATTCATAGTTCATAAATGGTCCTCCCCAGACGTTCTTACTGTCATATTATTTTCCTTTGAACTGTGGGCTGCGTTTTTCGAGAAATGCGTTGATTGCTTCCTGATAATCCTGTGTTGTTTCTAGATTTGTTAAAGGATTTCTCGCGGTACGATTATTAATCGCATTGCTTGAATTATTGCGAATAGCTTGTACTGTTGCTCCCACAGCGAGTGGTGGGGCGGCCAATATTTTTCGAGCGATTGTTTCTGCTTCTGACAGAAGATTCTCCTCGGTAGTTACTTTGTTTACTAATCCAAAAGTATGAGCCAGTTCTCCTGAAATAAGATCTCCAGTTACTGCCATTTCAGTCGCAATCTTTGATGGGATCCACTGTGTGATACGTGCCCAAGCTGATGCTCCAGAAACACTTCGTTTAACTTCGTTCATTCCAAATTGGGCGGTTTCAGATGCAACGAGAATAGTACACTCGCTTGCGAGCATGATTCCTAAGCCCAGAACATGACCTTGCACTGCTGCAATTATGGGTTTACCACTTTTAATGGCGCTTAGGAATGGGGGGCCTACCGTCCGCTTCGTCAACGCTTTTTCGGGTGCTCTCATTCTGTCGCGAAACATAGATACATCTCGACCCGTACAAAAGCTTCGTCCCGTTCCAGTGAGAATCATGATCCAGGCGGATTGGTCAGATTCAAAATCTTCTACTGCGTCCGCAATGTCTTCCAGCATAGTGACGTTCATGGCATTTAATTTATGAGGACGATTTAAAGTCAAATAAGCGATCGGACCTTTCTTCTCATACAAGATTTCTTGATATGACATATCTCTGCCTTGCTATTACTGTCCAAAGCAAAAGTAATTTTGGTGATCTTTACGCAGTTTTAATCATTTGAAAGATGGACTTTTCTCTCTGGTTCGCGGCCGAAGCTTTTTGATTTGAGATTGTAGCGGCCCGCCAGTTCGTGTTGTAACCGTCTTATCCATTGGTCTTGTGGGGTGAGTCTTATTTCATCTTCTCCATTGAGAATACGTTCAACAGCATCTTCTGTTTCTTTCATGGCTAGTTCAGCTGTATCTGGGTCATTCTCAATCCCTGCAATTTTCCCTAATGCTTGGTCTAATTGGTTGCGACTATTATTGCGTAAGACAAACAATGAAATTCCAGCTTCCTCAGCTGTTGTTACTGTCCGGGTCCGTTTGCGGAACTGTTGCTTAGTTGTTAGAAGAATGTCAGCTTTCTCTATACGATCAACGATGCGGATTGGTAGACCACGTGTGCGAATTTCAGATTCTAAATTGGTGCGGCTAATCCCATAGGGATATATATCTTTAACATCATCGGATTTATCTGCAGTTTTGGAGCTACGCCTATCGTTGGATTTTGAGTTGCCCCGATGGGTTTCATTTTCCTTGAATTCATTGGGGATTTGCTCGTTTTCCACCTCTTGAATCTCACCTGAAGGTGAAATATGCCTTATAGCGGGGCGAGGTGTCGCTCCTCTTAACAATGTATCCACTGTCCTTGCAACTTCAGCATGAACGGCCACTTGTTGCCAACTTTGAATTTCTACCAAAACGTCAAATGTTGGAGGAGCCTTTCTTTCCAATATACTTTTTTGAGTGCGTCGGCGGTGAGCTTCTCTATCTCCAAGGGTGACAGATTGAATGCCTCCAACTAAATCACTAAGGGTTGGATTCATGATCAGGTTTTCTAGTGTATTACCATGCGCAGTGGCGACCAGTTGTACTCCTCGCTCAGCTATTGTTCTGGCTGCTGCAGCCTCCATTTCGGTACCGATTTCGTCAATAATTATGACCTGCGGCATGTGATTTTCGACAGCCTCTATCATTGTCCTATGTTGGAGTTGAGGTGATTGTACTTGCATACGGCGTGCATGCCCAATTGCAGGATGAGGGATGTCTCCGTCTCCCGCTATTTCGTTGGAAGTATCTACAATGACAACCCTTTTCTTCAGATCGTCGGCCAAGACACGAGCAATTTCTCGTAGCATAGTTGTTTTGCCGACACCTGGATGCCCGACTAGAAGAATGCTTTTACCTGATTCAACGATGTCGCGGATAATGTTCATCGTGCCGCTTACTGCTCGTCCAACCCGACATGTTATCCCGATCACATTTCCTTGTCTGTTACGGATTGCAGATATTCTGTGCAAGGTGCGTTCAATTCCGGCGCGGTTGTCCTCATTAAACTTCCCGATTTGTGAAGCAACGTAATCAAGATCTTCTTGGCCCACTTCGGTATTTCCGAGTTGGAATTCTTGATTGTTTGGGAATCGTGCTTCAGGAACACGCCCTAAATCCATAACAATTTCAAGCACGCTCGCTTCGGCAGCGATTTCATTTATCGCTTCCACAATATGTTTAGGGAGGGCATCCAACAGAACTGTTAAGTCTTCAGCCCATGTTTCTCGCATCTACAAAGCTCTTTTCAATTGATTCTTCCTACCCTTTTTGTGTACCGTGAATTTGATCTTAATTTCTATTTTACCTCTCTACATTGACGAGACCCAAGAATAGCTCGTGGACTCTCGTGTCGGTTGTAAGCTCAGGATGAAAAGCAGTTACGAGAACATTGTTATGTTGAGCAGCAATAATTGTTCCATCATCAAGTTGTGAGAGAATCGTAACGTTTGAATTTACCTTCTGAATAATAGGTGCCCGGATGAAAATGGCTGGGAAAGGCTTGTTTTTCAAACCAGTGATCATAATGTCTGTTTGGAAACTATCAATTTGGCGCCCAAATGCATTTCGCTGAACGTTAATGTCTATCAGGCCAAGAGGTTTACGGTCTAAATCAGGTACATTTTTTGCAGCAACTATCATTCCAGCGCACGTTCCCCAAACAGGATTCCCTTGTCGCGCAAAGTTTTTGATCGGCTCCACAAGACCAAATGTTTCCATTAATCGCGTGATGGTTGTGCTTTCCCCACCAGGAATGATAAGCGAGTCAACATCGATGAGATCTCGTGGGAGTCGAACTGGTAGCGCCTTGACATTTAATGCGGTCAGCATGTTGAGGTGTTCTAGGAAATCGCCTTGTACTGCGAGAACACCTATTCGTCTTGTCATCGAGTTACCAACCGCGTTTTGCAAGCACTTCTTCCGCAGAGAGCGAGCGCGCTGCAACTCCACTCATTGGTGCACCAAGATTCTTGGAGACACGAGCCAATATTTCGGGGTCTTCATAATGTGTTGTTGCTTCTACAACAGCTTTAGCAATTGTTGGTGGATCTTCGCCTTTGAATATGCCTGATCCTACAAAAACACCATCAGCACCGAGTTGCATCATGAGTGCTGCATCTGCCGGTGTTGCTACACCTCCTGCAGCAAAATTAACTACTGGCAAGTTTCCTTCGTCATGTACGTATTGTATTAAATCGAGCGGCGCGCCCAGTTCTTTAGCAACGGCTGGTAGTTCATCAGGCACCATATTTTTGATTCGGCGGATGTCATCTTGAACGGTTCTCATATGGCGGACTGCTTCTACGATGTCGCCCGTACCAGCTTCCCCTTTTGTTCGAATCATTGATGCGCCTTCAGATATACGTCTCAATGCTTCTCCTAAGTCACGGCATCCACAGACGAATGGAACTTTGAAATCATGTTTCCACACGTGATGGCTTTCATCTGCTGGAGTCAGGACCTCTGATTCATCAATGTAGTCTACGCCTAAGCTTTCAAGAATTTGGGCCTCAACGAAATGCCCGATCCTGCATTTGGCCATTACAGGGATTGATACAACTTTCATGATCGATTCAATAATTGTGGGGTCTGCCATTCGTGCGACTCCGCCTGCAGCTCTGATGTCTGCGGGTACTCGTTCAAGAGCCATCACTGCAGTCGCTCCCGCATCTTGTGCAATGAGTGCTTGATCTGGAGTCACGACATCCATGATCACCCCGCCCTTTAACATTTGTGCGAGGCCTGTTTTTAACGTTGATGTTCCTTGTTCCATTTGTATCTCCAATAGAAATTCTTGCTCTTTAATTGTAGCACTCTGATGAGAAGAACCAAAAAGAATGATCCTTTGAGGTCATTGAGTCAGAGCAGTGAACGATTTCAAAATGATTTATTTTTCTACCCTAACGGTTTGTCTGCCAGCAGCCAACATTGAGCAAGATGTTTGGTTCCCTTTGCGATCACAGGAGGTATTTGTTTTGAACATATTGGCAAAGCATTTTCACAACGTGGATGGAAATGGCAACCGGATGGGAGATCCGATAAATTTGGTGGGGATCCAGGGATGAAGTCTGGGGGGATTGGGGATTTGATTGTGGGCACACTTACTAGCAATCTTTTTGTATAGGGGTGTTGTGGATCCCTGAGGATTTGCTCGGCTGTTCCTGTTTCTACGATTTTACCCGCATATGCGACAGAAATTTCGTCACAGATGTCACTTGCAAGTGCGACATCATGAGTGACGAATATAATTGCTAACCCAAAATCAGTCTTTAATTTTTTTAGTAAATTCATTATTTGAGCTTGGACACTGACGTCCAAAGCTGAGGTTGGCTCATCAAGGATAATGATTTGAGGTTTCAATATTAATGCCATAGCGAGAAGCCCGCGTTGTTTCATCCCTCCACTTAATTCGTGCGGATACCGTGAAGCGATATCTTCAGATAATCCAACCATGTTCAACACTTCATTTGTTCTGGCTACAGCTTCCTTTTTTGTGGTTTTGTGGGGTCCTTCTTTGTACAAAAGGGGTTCGGATATCTGGTCCCCGAGGCGTAAAACTGGATTAAGTGCATTCATTGATCCTTGCGGAACCATCGAAATCCGGCTCCATCGTATTTGTTGCCGAAATTCATCATCGCTCATTGTCATGAGCTCTTCACCTTCCATTTTGATGGATCCGCTGTACTGAATTACTGCATTATCGAGCATGCGCATAAGAGCCAAACTGAGACTGCTCTTCCCACAACCTGATTCTCCTACAATGCCGAGCGCTCTTCCAGATTCATGTATTGACAGCGAAACATCATTTACGGCTCTTACACGACTAGACTCAGGGCCGTAATGTAATTCTAAGTTGTTTACTTCTAATAGTGATGTGCTCAATGGCTATTCCTTTGTGCTAAAAAGGTTCCTTTATCGCTGATATTTAACGCCTTTTCTTTGTCATTGGAGAGGTCTCTTTCTTAATCGCGGGTTTGTGACCTGTTCCATGCTTAGCGCCAATAGGATAAAGGTCATCGCAGTCGTGACGATCAAAAGACCTGGTGGCAGTACCCACCACCAATATCCAACGTATATCCCTCCGGACCTAAATCCCTGTTCGAGAATTTGTCCCCATGTCGGGATTGATGCGTCTCCTAGGCCTAAAAAACTTAACGCTGCTTCTGCCAATATTGCACTCGGGATCAAGAACACCAACTGCGCGAACACAAATGGTGCAGTTTGGGGAAAAATGTAGCGCGTCATTATGCGTGTGGGAGACGCTCCCAATGTAATCGCCATCTCTACTAATTGGCTTGAGCGGGTTTGCAGGACCATCGAACGTATCAAAATGGCAAGACTAGGCCAGCTGAATGCTACTAATACCAGAATAATTAAGTAAAGTTTAGATCCAATGATAAAAATGAGGAATATTAGAAGTGGCAAAACAGGAATATTTGCAACAATATCAGCGCCTCTTTGGATACAAATGTCGACCCATCCGCCGATATACCCGCTGGCTATACCAAGCGTTGTTCCAATAAGAGCAGTCAAAAGCGCAGCACCTACCCCTATTAATAGAGCAATTGGTAGACCAAACAAGAGACCTTTCAAAAGATCACGCCCTTGAGCATCTGTTCCCATGAATCCATATACGGATCCACCATAGACGAATTGCATTGGTCCGATATCATCACGTGGGTCTGATATGACTTGAATGTTAATCTCATAACGCCCTGTAAGGGGAGTAAATTCTGTTTGATTTAAGCTATCTTCAAATATGGGTGTCCCAAATATGGCATGCCGTGCAATGTCCGGGTTAAATGCTTTGCCACGAAAATCCTTAAATGAGGTTTTGAAGAATGTTTCCACGTTGTTTAACACGATTTTATCGCTAGTCAGTAGTGTGCGGTAATCGCTTTCAGAGTAACGTGAGAATGGAGATGTTTCGCCTGCTCTTGGCCCTCGGACGATATGCCTAAATAAAACGATCTCTTTATTGTCAGGTCTCAGCAAAGATATTCGTATTTGTGGTGCACGCGTGTGGAACTGAATTTCACTGAAGCTGATTGAAAGAAAGGATGGGGGTTCGTTTGAAGAATGAACGAATTCAGCTGAATACTGGTTGGTTCGGGAACCTCCATAAATATTTTCAGATCCAGGTTGAGACATTTTGAGTACAATGTGTTTCGGACGAGATTCTTCGGAGATTAAATTAACCCATTGTGGTGGGGCAGCTTTCGGGTAATCAGCCCATTGACTTGGGTCGCTCCAGATTTGGGAACCGAAGTTTCGAGGGAAAGTCGCTAAAACAAATATTGAAACAGATACCATAACGAAGAGTATTAAAATGCCCAAACGCCCGGAACCGCTTCGGAAAAGGTGAGAGATTATTTCGTTGCTGCCCATTTCGTTAATACCTCACTCGTGGATCCAAAAGGACATACATTATTTCCAAAATAATGCGGGCCACAATGTACATCAAGGTGAAAACAAACGTTAAAGCTACGATCATTCCTTCGTCTGGTGTTCCTGCGAAAGTTTCAAAGTAAAGCCTTCCCATACCTTGCCAATCAAACACAGTCTCAATCAGTATTGATCCTCCCAGTGTGCCTGTAAGGCCAAGAATTAAGCCGGTGACGATTGGAGGTGAAGCAACTCTTAAAATATGGGCTGTTAATACGTGGCGTTCGCGTAATCCTTTCGCACGTGCGGTTCGAACAAAGTCTTCTTGCGCTATGTTGATGGTCATTGTGCGAACAACATATATATAGGGGCCAAGACTGACAAGAACAAGAGTGATGATGGGGAGCGTAGCATGCAAAACTAAGTCCCAAAACCTTGGCAGTGAATCTACAGGAGGTGGCGAGCTATACATGCCTCCTGAGGGGAAAATCCGGAATTGAATCGCGAACAATAATATTAATATGATTCCAAGCCACCATGCAGGTATAGCAAACGATATTGCTGCAAAGTAAGAAATAATGCGATCTAGCCGTGAACCTGGATGTGTCGAAAGGTATGTTCCAACCGCTAGCCCTATCACGGTGGTCACCAAAAATGAGGTTGTAAGGAGAATCATTGTGTTAGGTAGTCGCTCAAGTACGATACGCGATATCTTTTTGCTACCTTCAAATGCACGCATGTTGCGTGCCTCTCCCAAATCAAGTGTGATGACACGAATCAAGCTGCCTGGGAGCCTCACGTACCAAGCCTTATCAAGGTCATAAAAAGATTCTAAATCTTGACGACGTTCTCGCATTACAGACTCAAGTTGGTCTGGATCGCGAATTGTTTGAGCTAGACCGGTTCTGATGCCCCTCAGGTCTTCATTGACGATTGATCGTAGTGTGCGATCAGAAAATCCCGTTGCCCCCAATGTAATGACCAAAAGGAAAAGGATCACAAAAAAAACGACAACTAAACTAAGGGTGCGAACGAGTAACGGTTGAAGAATACTCATCTTTTGTGACCTAACTCTTCTCCTTAATCGTCCCTAAGATTGTTTTTGTGATTGTGGGCAATCAATGAATTTGGGTGATATCATGAAATTAGCTAGCCTGATCCTATCTGCGTTTCCTGCGCATAGCAAATGCGACCATTGAGATTGTTCCAATGAGGTACGTTGTTTCTATAGGCGCAGGCTGGGTTTTGGGTGATGCAAAGGCGCAACCACCAGTTGAATTCGGGCTTGTTGTCGGAGTTGATTCCGCCAATTGTTGATTAAGGGCCTGTTTTTCACCAGCATCCAAGGAAGCTTCTAGTTCCAGTTTCCGTTCACCTAAGCGCGCTATTTTATCACTGAAACCTGCTAGGAAAATTTGATAAGTTCCTGGGGATAATTGGCTTGTAAATTGGTTATCAAGTGTGATCCTGAAATCCGAATTGTTTTGCGAGCTAGCGTTTGAGGCTAACAGAATTTCGCCTGTCGAAGGATCTATAATCTGGTAGCGTAACCCCAACTTGCCGGGTCCATCCATTTTTATATTCAGAGTAGTTTCTTCTCCAATCGGTATGAACGGGTCCTGCATGGGCGAAAATGAGATCACTTCTGGTGTCCCGTGGTGCCAATCTCCTGGCTTGTAAGGGTACGATTCATCCCGAAACGCTTTCAATTCTGCAAATTGAGCTGGTGGATCATAACGTGTGAGCATGTATGGTCCATTGCTGATTACCAGCATTTGGTATTTATCAAACCAATTCAAAAGGGCTTGGTATCGATGTTTTGCGTCGGATAGATTCGCGTATGACTGCATGCCGATTGTAAATATTTCTTCTGGGAATCGCTCTTCACGCAAGGATTCACGTGCGGATCTTTTCACAAGGTTCGCGTCAGAGCGAATTGCTAAACTTAACCATGGGACTTGGAAACGTGCCGCCGCCGTATTACTATATGCTGCCTTGCGGTCCTGAAAGACGATCTGGTCCATTATCGAGAGTAATTCCCATGGAGTTGTTAAGCTTGAAGGATTGGCGAAGGAAGCGATTTGATCATCAACGAAATGCCAGAAATCAACGTAAACTTCTAGTTTGGTGTCATCAATTACACGATATCCTTGAAAAGTTTCAAGGAAAGGTCTGGAGGTAACTCCTAGTGCAAACTCTACTCGTGATTTGTCTTGATCAAATGCGATCTCAAATTGTTGCTGGATTGAGTAGAGCACATCTGCCATTGTGATCGGGACATCATGGTGCCATTTGGATTGGAAGTACTTTGAATAATCGTAAGTAACTTTGCTTGTCGCTTTTATGTCGTCTCCAATGAATCGCCATTTGTTTGTGACCACGTCCCACTTCATCCCATCGACAGGAACATCTAATTTTGCAGAGGGCCCGGCAGTAACTACTTCATATTCTGCTCGCAAAGGCATGGGGATTCCTGTTGCTGGGTGATTCGTGATGGGCGGATCATGCAAAGCTGCCCATATGTCGGATGAATAAACATCTCCGAAACCACCAATCGGGTTCCAAGTTGTTCGATCCGTCCAAACCCATAAATTACCAATGGTTATTGTGTCTTGGTCAGGAATAAAAGCTTCTCGGATAGTCCAAAGAGCTTTAGGGCCTGATACGAGATCCAGAGTCACTCCATTTAACTGCTTTTCGGCAGCAAAATTATTCATTACATTTGCGATCCAAATTCTTATTGAGGATGAAGTTGCCAGGTCAGTCATATCTTTATATATTTTGTTACGTTCTTCTAAGGATGCGAACTCACCAGTGAAGAGTTTTTTCCCCATTGCATCTATTTCAGCATTTTCATATTGCCAAAATCCGACCTCTTGCCAACCTGGCATGTTTCCAAGCCAAGGTGCTGTCATGCCGTTTATATTTGCGAAATCGTATCTTTGGGGTGCACTGCGTCCCCAGCCCTCTGTATAAATGTGCCATTGCAGTAGTGCCGGATCTGATGAATACACTGTTTGGATCGCCGGTCCAAACTGTTGATATCGGGCATCGACTTCAAACCCGATCTTATTTAGTTGTGATCGAACTAGATCGCCTATCTCTCTTCTCTCATCTTCGGTTCTGATGATGAATTTTATGCGGATTGGTTGTCCGGCAAAATGCCATATTTCATTAATCTTTTCCGCACCAGCTGTCTCCATTGCATCGTCAATAAGCTGTCGAGCGTAGTCTGGTTCAAATTGGATATTTTGCTCTTGGACTAAGTCAAAAATTGTTAAGAAGTCAAAATCTAAAGGACTCACATGAGTTGTCATTGGATGGCCAAGGCCTTGGTAAATCTCGTTTGAGATGAAATTCCTGTCAACAAGAAATTGCATCGCATAACGCACAGTTGGTATTGAAAATGGATTTAATTGGTTTGGTGGGGCTGGCGCAGGATTCAAGACTAACGATAGTGTGGATGCAGGTGCTTCATATAATGCGATGTTTGGATCGGAGGCCAGTTCTCGAGCAGCCGCAGTTTTGAGG
>CEVA01241474.1_pt1 | contig 11890 bp, 8 predicted proteins | sample 361521 | NCBI WGS metagenome assembly CEVA01 (sample SAMEA2622823, study PRJEB7988) | marine metagenome | isolation source: saline water (ENVO:00002010), including | reverse complement strand
TCCGCCTGCCGAAGAATCGCCTCAGATTCACTCCCACCCGCAAGCAATTCTGTCTTCTGGTTTTCAAGCAAAATAAGCTCAGAGTTCGCCAGACTGAGATCGGCACGCGCTACCGAGATTGAAGATGGCGTCGCAGGCTTTATAGCCTCGGTGTAAACCCGCTGCGCCGCTTGATAATCGAGATCAGCTTTTTCTTTTTTCGCTGCGCTAGCACCCGAACTAGTCCGGATAATGTCATCGCGGGTAAGACGTGCCTTTTCGAGCGTCTGCTCGGCTTCGAGCAATTCCGAAGGAGTTGGTTTGTTAACTAAACCAGTAAGAGTTTCCTCAAACGTCGCTACCGTCAATCGCTTAGATGCAATCTTGGATTTCAATCGCTCAAGTTCTTCCACCGCATTTGCCCGCGCAACAGCATCAATGTTTACCAACAGAGCTTGCGCCATCGCGTAATCCTGTTCGCTAAGCGTCAGCGCCGCCTTAGCAGCTGCGACCGCAGCTACTGCAGTATCCACCCGAATTTGTGCACGTTGCAGGGGCGAAGCCTCTGTCGATGATGATCCTGCTTCAAGGACACGTTGACTCTCCAACGCAGCTAACAGATCTGCCTGTAATCCGCTCAGCATGGCCTTCGCCTCAGCCTGAGCCTGTTGACCTGTAACAGTTCCCGCCGCCGTGAGTTCTGCCACTGTGCGCTCGGCATCCTGAACGACCCTCTTAGCCCTGAGCAGGGAAGCCTCGGCCTCAATGACATTAACGTCAGGCGACTTATCGACCTCGCGACCGTCCATGGTAACTTCCAGCAATTCAATTTGCTTCGCCGTCGCACGCCTTAAAAGTCTCGTAAAAGCTTCCTGTTCTACTTCGAGCTTCAATTCTGCGTCCGCAACAGCCCGCTGCGCAGACGCCCTCTCATCACGCGCACGAGTTTTCGCCGCATCCAGCCGCAACTCCGCGTTCTTGAGGGCCTCTTGAGCATTTTCAATATCCGCATCAAGACGACCGGTTTCTAGTTCCGCAATTATGTCGTCCTTCTTGACGGAATCACCCTGCCCCACGCTTAGCGTCTTCAGGCGACCACCATTCTTAAAGAAGAGTTCCGCACGATCGACCGCTTCAACCCGCGCTGTAGTACGAATCGCCTCGATCAACTGACCTCGTTCAACTCGCGCCATGGGACGCTGACGAACAGAGTCAGTGCGCGCAATTAGCGTCGGCGTCGGCTCAACGGTTTGAACAAATGGCGTACATGCTGCAGTAACAGCAATCGCAACCACCACGAGCACAAAAGTTGGACTAGCACGTCTATTTAGCCAAAAAACAAAAGCGGACTGACTCAAACATTTTGCCGACACAGCTACTCACCGTAGTACGCTGCAGCCTGAACAGTGAGGCCGCGTCGATTTCATTGTTCCACATCACCGAAAACCACAACGCAAAAACAAACACATTTGCCCACTGACAATCAGTAGCATTCGAAGACAGTGAAAGCTACGACCCCAACAGATTCAACATGAACTGCTGCTACACTCGCCGCGGATTTCTACTGGATTAGGCAACCTGGTTGACAAACACACCTTCGACTAACAACTCACCTGCAGCCCACATTCGACAAACTGCCGAAATGATCAGAGCCGCCATTCCGGAAGGCGGGCTTCAGAACCCCGAGTCTGACACGGATTCGACCGGTGGGGCATGGCGTATATCGCCAGAACCATTTCCTCTATCGCCAACAACAGTAGCCGCTCTTGAATCACTCGGTAATGACCTCTTGGAGTTCTATCGAGCAGCTAACCGCCTTTACATTGACAGCACGCGGGGAAACGCTCCTGACTGGGTCACGAATTACCTCAACCTCGGAAAAAATGACCGGGTGCAAGATCTTGGACGCTTGCGCAGATATCGAGCATCGCTACCAAGCGTAATACGACCTGATCTCATGGCACTAGAGGACGGCCGATTGGTAGCAACCGAACTTGACTCCGTACCTGGTGGATTCGGCGCGCTGGCAGAGCTAAGCCGCGCTTACCAAGACCTTGGATATGAATTGGTTGGTGGCAACGATGGAATACCGCGTGGTTTTGCTGCTGCTCTCCAAGACATCGCTGGAACCGAGAATCCATCGGTCGCCATCGTCGTCTCGAACGAGTCTGACGATTACCGGTCAGAAATGGAGGCGCTCGCATCATTGCTTCAAGAGTCCGGGTTACGGAGTCACCAAGTACACCCCAGCATGCTCCGTCTACACGAAGAACGGCTCCAAGCCCAGACATCAGAGGGATGGTTAAACCTGGATCTCGTATATCGATTCTTCGAATTACACGATTTGCCCAATATTCCCAAAATCGACCTTCTGATCTATGCCGTCAAACACCGGATTGTTTCAATCACAGCCCCCATGAAAGCCTATCTCGAGGAAAAAATCCTCCTCGCTCTTTTTCACCATCCAGAACTCCAGGAATTCTGGAAGCATACGCTTGGCACAGAGGTTTATTTTCGTCTGCAGCAAACAATCCCCCAAACGTGGATCGTGGACCCTCAACCGATCCCGCCCGGAGCCGCGATTAATCCGCCGCTTATCTCTAATGGAAAGCAAATTCACCGCTGGAATGATCTTCTCGGACTTTCCCAGAAACAACGACGACTGGTCCTTAAACCCTCTGGCTTCTCTGAACTGGCTTGGGGAAGTCGGGGCGTCACCATTGGTCACGACGTTCCCCAATCGGACTGGGACGCAGCCGTAGAGACCGCACTAAACAGTTACACGGTGACGCCATACGTGCTTCAGGAGTACCACCAGAGTCGTCGGGTAGACGTGGGGTATTTCGATTTTGAAGCCAATGAGGTGCACTCGTTACAGGCACGAACCCGCATATGTCCGTACTACACCGTCGCAGACGGCGAAGCCAAGTTAAGTGGTGTTCTCGTCACGGCAGTTCCGTCGTCCAGTAAGATCATCCATGGATCTCCCGTATCCGTGATGATGCCAGCAACTGCCAGCAAATCTGCTGTCATCTAAGTCCAAATGCACTGGTTAAAAGGCTGACAAGGCACCTGCTATCCTCTGGTTTTAGTCCACTCGACTAAGCGGCGTTCTACAAGTTCTCGTGCGATTTCAGGCCCCTGTTCCCGCAACACGTCGTATAGACCAGCCGACCGAAGTTCACGCCAAAAGTGTTCACGATCACTAAATTGTTGGATCTGACTACGAACCAAAGCTCTCCACTCTAGATAGCATCCAAGATGCGCCTCAATCTCCGGGCCATACCGAGCAGCAATGTCGTCTTTTAGCGCAGCCGTAAATCCCGGACTGGCTCCTCCTGAGCTAACCGCCACCGACACCACTCCATGTCGAACGTAGGCAGATGCAAAAAAGTCACAGTGATCCGGATCATCAACCACATTAACCAGCAGGCCCTGGCCTCGCGCGTCAGCCTCGATTGCGTAATCAGTCTCCCGATCTCCCGTAGCAATAACTGCCATGTAATGTCCGTGTAGCAGATCAGGTCCGTACTCTCGCCGAACCAACTGAACCAACTCATGATTTTCGAATTCCGAAAACCGATCATCGATATCTGAGATGTCACAAGCGATCACAGTGATCGAAATACCAAAATCTGCAAGCAATAACGTCTTGAAATAAGCCGGCTCTCCCGCACCAATAATCACGGCGGATCGATGACGCATGTTTATTGCGACAGGCAAGTAGGGCCTACTGGCCATGGAAACCCCAAAACATTACAAACACACGCCTACGATTGTTACAAACGTTTGCTAAGAATCTGAGCAGCCGAGCGAATCCAATTCACTGTCGCACCATCAGCGCCTGCTTCTACAGCGCGCCAGAGATCAGCCGGGCGCCGAATACCGAACGTGCGAACGACTAGGCCTTCTGCGTGAATGCGTCGCACATACTCGACCGTAAGAAGATCGATCCTCGGATTGCATTCCTGCAATCCGAGTTCCATGCACGTTTTAATGGACTTAGCAGGATCTGGGATCGGATCCCCATACCTAGGAAACAGCCAGCCTAGTCGAATTTGTTCATCGATTGCCCTCAACCGCACCAACTGAGTCAAATCGAATGAGGTAAAGGTACAGCGATCCAACACACCCCGATCGTCGATCGCCTTAAAGGTCGCAGTCGGGAGTTCACTACCTTTCCCCTTTATCTCGATATGGTGATGGAAATCAAATCCAAACTCGTCCAAATACGAATCCAGGCCCATCACGCATCCTCCTGACGGCCTCTGTAGCTCGCCTTCATCCCATCCGGCATCTGGATCGTTCAAATCCGTGTAACCGTCTCGAAAAAACCATGAACCAATGTTCATACCTTCGAGTTCGGCTAACGTCACCTTCTCAACCGCACTGTCCAAACCAAGCTTCCTACGCAGCGTGGCATCATGAAACAGCACGACTCGCCGATCACGAGTCAAACGCACATCCGTCTCAACCTCAGAAACTCCCAACTCCCGTGCCCGACGAAATGCTGCACGCGTATTTTCTGGAGCCAAAACAGAAGCTCCCCGATGAGCAATGAGGCGAAAACCCTCAGCACCATTCGTGTTCATGGGGATTCGTTTAGTCTAATCACGCTAAGGAACCATCACGTCAGTCGCGAAGAAGCTAATAGGGCAATTCGGTGTCTTGATTCGCTTTAATGTACTGGGCCTGTTCCACACCGAAGTTCTCTTGTAGTTGCACGGAGAGCCCACCATCCACCACGAGCGTATGTCCGGTAACAAACGCCGCGTCCTCAGAACATAAAAAGGCCACAGCCGCAGCGATGTCCTCGGGTTCCCCAACCCGACCCACGGGATATTGCGCTGCAAAAAACGCACGACCTGTAGGATTCTTATCCCACAAAGCCTGTTCAATCACCTCTGTAGCGATATGCCCTGGAGCGATCGCATTGGCACGAATCCCATCTTTTCCATACTCGACCGCCATCTGCCGAGTAGCCGCAATCAACGCAGCTTTGCCAGTCTCATAAACAAAGGCCCCTCTCGCTGCCAAAAGACCATGGACCGACGAAATGTTGACAATGCTTCCTCCACCCACACGTCGCATATGAGAAACACCAAATCTGGCAGCGAGATAGGAAGCCTTCACTAACACGGCCATCGCCTTGTCATAGTCTTCAGGCAACACATCTTCAGCACCGCCGGTCACAGCCTCCATGGCAGGAAAAGCGTTATTGACCAGCATGTCCAAACGCCCCCATCGTCCGACCGCATCACCAACCATCCCCTCGACATCGGCAACAAGGCCAACATCTACCTGACGAGCAGCCGCTTTAATGCCATCGGCCTCGAGTTCTTCGGCCCGCCGCTGGACTCCTTCACCGTTCAGATCGGCCAAGAGCACCGCTGCCCCCTCATTACCGAGGCGTTGTGCGATCGCCCATCCAATGCCCTGTGCCGCGCCGGTCACCACGGCTACCTGTCCGTCAAAACGCCCCACACTTTTCGCCCTTCAACTCTCTGTGGCCAAGCCCATTACACGCTAACAGGTACTTTGACCGGTTTTTTTCGCTTAGACGTCCTGGCACCACGACCTTCGTGCGATTTACCTTTTCGAACCTTTGAACGAGGCGCTAGAGCGCGCTGCAGGTATTGACCGGTATAACTTTCGGACTCGACAGCAACCTGCTCCGGAGTCCCAACGGCCACAACCTCTCCGCCTGCGTCTCCCCCTTCAGGACCAAGATCTATCAACCAATCAGCCGACTTGATCACATCCAGATTGTGCTCAATCACAATCACTGTGTTTCCAGAGTCAACCAACCGCTGCAACACGTCTATGAGCCGGCGTACATCTGAAAAATGCAGGCCCGTTGTGGGCTCATCCAATATATATACCGTCTTTCCGGTGGCACGCTTAGACAACTCCGAAGCCAGCTTGATGCGCTGGGCCTCACCTCCAGACAGTGTCGTCGCTGACTGACCTAATCGTATGTAGCCAAGGCCGACATCAACCAAAGTTCCAAGCCTGCGCTCTACTACTGGAATGTTGGCGAAGAATTTGTGCGCCTCTTCCACCGTCATGTCCAAGACATCCGCGATGGTTCGCCCTCGGTACAAGATATCCAAAGCTTCTCGGTTGTAACGACTTCCATCACAAACCTCACACGTCACATATACGTCAGGCAGAAACTGCATTTCTATCCTGATCAAGCCCTGCCCTTCACACGCCTCACACCGTCCGCCTTTTACATTAAATGAAAATCTCCCGGGTTTATACCCGCGTGCTCGTGCCTCAGGCACAGCAGAGAAGAGATCGCGGATTGGGGTAAAAGCCCCCGTATACGTCGCAGGATTAGATCGTGGAGTCCGACCGATCGGTGACTGATCTATCTCGATCACCTTGTCTAGATGTTCAAGACCACGAATCCTCGAATGCTCACCTGCAACATCTCGACTGCCCCAAATACGTTGGGCGAGAGCTCGATAAAGCACATCATCAACAAGCGTGCTTTTTCCGGAGCCCGAAACCCCAGTAACGCAAACAAAGCAACCAAGCGGAAACTCGACGTTCACCGACTTCAGGTTGTTCGCTCTTGCCCCCTCAATCCTTAACGTGGAGCCATTACCTTCCCTGCGCGAGCCCGGAATGCCGATAACCTCGCGACCAGCCATAAACGCGCCGGTCAACGATTTCGAGTTGCGTGCAATCGCTTTAGGGGTCCCCTCCGCAACGACTGTGCCACCATGCTCACCCGCGCCTGGGCCAATATCAACCACCCAGTCGGCTGACCAAATGGTCTCTTCGTCATGTTCCACGACAAGTACGGTGTTCCCAAGATCTCGCAACCCTTCCAGGGTGCGTACCAACCGTGCGTTATCCCGCTGATGCAACCCAATACTGGGCTCGTCAAGAATATAGAGCACACCAACCAAGCTTGATCCAATCTGTGTGGCCAAGCGGATTCGCTGGGCCTCTCCGCCTGATAGCGTTTCAGCAGCCCTAGCTAGGGTGAGATATTCAAGACCGACTGCCTCAAGAAATCCAAGACGCGCATTGATCTCCTTTAACACTTGCGCAGCAATAACTTTTTCCCGCTTACGTAATTTCAATTCGCCAAAAAACAGTGAAGCCGACTGAATCGTCATAGTGGTCACTTCGTGTATCGACTTCTTCCCCACATGGACGGCCAAGGCCTGAGGACAAAGACGGGCGCTCTCACAGTCCGGACAGACACGCCGCGCCATATAGCGTTCAATCTCGCCTCTTACAAAGTCGGACTCCGTAGCTTCATACCGTCGTCGTAAATTAGGGATCACACCCTCAAATTCAACGTCGTAAACACGCCGGCGCCCCGCTGCATTTGTGTACTCAACAATAAGCGGCTGACCTGCCGCCCCATAAATCAGAACATCGATGATCGAGGGATCCAACTTTTCGATCGGCGTGTCAATGCTGAACCCATATTTGCTGGCAAGCGCTTCCATCACATGACGAGTCACAGAGGATTCACGCGTATGCGCTTTAGCCCAGGGCGCGATCGCACCCTGGGAAAGAGAAAGCGTGCGGTTCGGAATGATGAGCGACGGATCAAACTCGAGCTTGGAACCTAGGCCATTACATTCACTGCAAGCGCCGTGGGGAGTATTAAACGAAAAGAGTCGAGGCTCGAGATCCGCCACGGTGACATGGCCATTCTTACAAGCAAGATGCTCGCTCATGGTCACTGGATCACTTCCAACAACCTGTATTGTCACAATACCGTCCGCTAGCTTTAACGAGGTCTCTAGCGAGTCAGCCAAGCGGGTCCTGATATCTGCAGATACCGCCAGCCGATCCACCACAATATCAATGTCGTGCCAGAGCCTTCTATCAAGCTCTGGAAACTCCTCAATCGGCATGACCTCGCTATTAACCCGAACACGCACAAACCCAGCCTGCCGGGCGTCCTCAATAACACCCTTGTGTTCACCTTTTCTATGAACAACCACTGGTGCGAGAACCAAAAACCGTGTTTCTTCCTCCCATGCCAAGACCTGGTCCACCATTTCCTGCACCGTCTGCGACGAAAGTGCTTCACCACAGCTATGACAGTGCGGCCGACCAATCCGTGCCCACAACAGGCGCATGTAGTCATATATTTCAGTAACCGTTCCAACCGTGGACCTAGGGTTATGGGAAGTTGACTTCTGATCGATTGAAATCGCCGGGGACAGGCCCTCGATTTGATCAACGTCAGGTTTTTCGAGTTGCCCCAAGAATTGGCGTGCGTACGCAGACAGCGATTCGACATAGCGACGTTGCCCTTCGGCATACAACGTGTCGAACGCTAAACTTGACTTCCCCGAACCTGAAATCCCAGAAATGACCACAAGTTTGTCCCGTGGGATCTCAAGATCGATGTTCTTTAGGTTGTGTTCTCGCGCGCCGCGAATAACGATGGCGTTCTCGCCCATACTGTCTAGCTTATGCGATTAGCAGATCTTTCGCGGAACGGAAAAAAAGAAATTGTGTGGGAAAAACCATGCATCAACTAATTCGGCAAGCTCTCGAACAACGTGCAGCCGCAAACAATCCTGTTCGAATCGCTCTCGTTGGGTGTGGACGGTTTGGGACCAGCGTCGCTGCCCAAATATCTCAGATTCCAGGCATGCTCCTGGTGGCGGCCGTCGATCCGAAGATCGCAAACGGCCAATCCGCGCTAGAAGCCGCGGGCTGGACGCGCACACAATGGCAACAAGTCGAATCCGCCAAATCGGCCGCGGTTGCTGCTGACACCGGGCATGCAGTGCTAGGGCCAGATGAAGAAATCTTAGACCTTCTCAATATCGATGTTGTCGTCGAAGCCACTGGACACCCTGAAGTCGGAGCAGCCTCAGCTCTAAGAGCCATCCGCTTAGGACGTCACGTAATCATGGTTACAGTTGAAGCAGACGTGACATGTGGTTGGGCACTTGCCAACGAGGCTCGATCACAGGGCGTGATCTATTCCTTAACCGCCGGCGATCAACCCGGGACGATCATGGAATTACTGGACTGGGCTCAGACGTGCGGACTAAAAGTTGTGGCCGCTGGCCGTGGCACCAAGTTTTACCCATCAGACGCTGATGGAAATCCCAGCGAAGCATTCGGACGTTATGGATACAACGCCGAACTTGTCGAGCGTCGACGTCTGAACCCAAACATGTACAACTCGTTCCGTGACGGCACCAAAGCCCAAATCGAAATGTGTGCGGTGTCTAACATGACGGGTTTACCACCTGATGTTCGGGGCATGCACCAACCATCAGCATCCCTACACGATATACCGATGCTATTTACGTCCAAAGCCAAGGGCGGACTACTTGAGAACGAAGGCGTTGTTGACCTGGCCAATGCCGTTAGCCTAGATGGTCAAACACTAGTACCCAACCACATTGAAATCGGGGTTTGGGTAGTCGTCACTTCCGAACAAGGGCTCATACGCGAAGATCTGTCCTTTTATGGATTACCAACCGATCCTTCAGGTGAGCGAGCGTTACTGTATCGACCTTTTCATCTGTGCGGTGTCGAAACCCCGGTGACAATTGCGCAAGCCGCACTCCTCAAAACCCCGACAGGAACCCCACAAAACCAACCGACCTCTGAAGTCGTAGCCGTGGCCAAACGGAGCTTATCGCCAGGCGATGTACTCGACGGATCCGGCGGGAAAAATGTAGGAGGAATAATTGAGCGGCGATCCATCGTTGCCCGAGACAAATTACTGCCTCTTGGATTCGCCTACGGGGCAGCCGTTAACCAGCAAGTTAGATCGGGCGAAGTGATTCCGTCAGCAGCCGTTCCACGTCAGACCGGGACTCTGGTCAAACTTCGCGAAGCAGCAAATCCTGCCCGTGACTCCAGCAAATAAATCTCCGAGAATCAACACGGTAATCTCTAACAAACATTTGTAACGATACGTTTCGCTCTGACCATCTACGCAGCCATCTGGAATTCCTGCTCTCCGAACCTCAATACCTTGTGTAGCTGTGGATAACTTTTACCGTTCGGCCTGCCTTCCGCCTAAAGTCAAATTCATTTAAGATTTCCGCACAAACGGGGTCACTACAGCAAGCGGATGCTAAAAATGACGAAAACCAAACTGCGGGCACTTACGAAAGATCAAGTCAGTCAGTTCATACGCGATGGGTTTGTTGTCGTAGAGGATCTGCTAACCGGAGACGAGATTTCGGCGTTGGCCTCGCGCGCTGACCTGATCGCTTCAGGGAAAGCCGACCACGTTAGTGCTGGAACGGTCCAACTCGAAAAGCCTTTCCGGGAGGGTGCTACCGACGTCAAGGACCAGGTAATGTCCACCCGAAAACTCGCACACATTGTCCCGGAGGACGAAATCCTTCGAGCGCACGCAAACAACTCGAAAATCGTGGACGTTATTGCCGATTTACTAGATTGCGATGACATCACGCTGTACGGCGATCAACTCTTTATGAAACCACCGCATCATGGATCCGCAAAAGAGTGGCATCAGGACTCAGCTTCCTTTAAGAATATTTTTCCCATGGACCTTGTCTCAGCATGGGCTGCCATTGATGACGCCACGATCGATAATGGGTGCTTATGGATGGTTCCCGGAAGTCATCGCTGGGCAGTCATCCCTGAATCGTCGAGGCCGACCATTGAAAGCCAGTTCGGCGAAGAGTACCCGACCATTCCGGTACCACTTCGGTCAGGCAGCGTAAGTTTCCATCACAGTCTCACGTATCACGCAAGTGGACCCAATACGACCGACACTCGGCGTCGAGGCTACGCGACCCACTACATGCGCTCTACATCGATCAACGATCAGGCCATCGAAAACGCCCCAAGCGTCACCGGGTTCACCCACGTGCGGGGCCGACGGTTTCCAGACACCGTCTCGGATGAAGTGCTCGAGGTCTAAGCAACAACACTCCACAACTGCCTTGTAGAACGATTCATCGGTACTACCGCAGACGGGGTAAGTGGCTTTACAGAAAAAGTAAACATTTATCGGTGGAAACAGCTGTTAGGACAGGATCTATATCGATGAGTAACAACAAACTCTACAGCTTGAGCTTTGCAAAGATTTATCCCCTTTACATCGCCAAAGCTGAGCGAAAAGGACGGACAAAAGAGGAGGTTGATGAGATTGTCCGATGGCTCACTGGATACGACCAAGCAGGACTTGAAGCTCGGCTAACAGATGAGTCGGACTTTGAGAGCTTCTTTGCCAACTCCCCCCGGTTGAACCCGCTAAGGACGCAGATCACCGGGATTGTCTGCGGCGTTCGTGTGGAAGACATCGAAGATGATGTGATGAGGGGGATTCGTTATCTCGACAAACTGATTGACGAGCTGGCCAGAGGGAAATCAATGCCCAATATCCTCAGAGAGTGACAGGATTACATCTCTTCCGAAGCAAAGTATGGGGCACTCAAATTCTTTATGTGTACGGCCTAACCACAACTGTTCGGGTAACACGAACGTTGCTCCAAACCAGCCATGTGAATACCTTCAACCCTGCGGGGGGGAGTTCGTAACCAACAAACGGAGCAACTGCCCACGACGCTCCTCAACCACATAAATCTCTCCGTCCTCACCTTCCCCAAACGAGGCAATCCGACCAGCAACTTTCCCTCGCTGTACCATCTGCCAACCCTCGGAATCCCCCAATTCCAGAGTCCAAATACGCCCACTACAGTAATCACCAAACACGTACATGCCGACCAGTTCCGCAAATCTTTGGCCACGATAAACATAGCCACCGGTCACAGAACATCCATAGTCACGACCGTATTCGGCTACCGGCGGCTCAAAATCAGTAGGGACGCACCCGGTAAAGACACCAAGTCCAGGAGGAAAACACTGACTGCCCTCCAACTTATTCCACCCAAAATTAAGGCCGCCTCTAAGCGGTGCTAATGCCAAA
>CEVA01207737.1_pt1 | contig 11890 bp, 8 predicted proteins | sample 361521 | NCBI WGS metagenome assembly CEVA01 (sample SAMEA2622823, study PRJEB7988) | marine metagenome | isolation source: saline water (ENVO:00002010), including | reverse complement strand
AGTGCAACGACATTATTCCCGTCTTCATCTGCCTCGACCAAAGCGGTCGGAGGCATCAAGAAGAATCTAGGATAATCCGTTATATCTCCGTAGATCTCTTTCGCGTGCCCGACGTAGTTGCGGAATACTGCCCATCCAACTGCCATGAATCCTCGAACAGCCCCAATCTCATTATCGCATCGCTTGGGAGTCAAGAGGTTGAAGGCTCTCCAATGGCTGAACAGTATTGATGGCAGAGGACCCGTATCGAGTTCTCGGAGTCTCCAAGGATGCGACAGATGCAGAGATTAAGCGCGCCTACCGCAAACTCGCGCGCCAGTACCATCCCGACCGCAACCCGGGTGATGCTGCGGCCGAGGAGAGATTCAAGGCGATTCAAGCCGCTCACGAGACTATCGGCTCGGCCGAGGCCAGAAGAGAACATGACCAGCGCCGACGCATGGAGGAGATGTTCAGGGGCGGCGGACAAGGAAACCCGTTTGGAGGTGGTTTTGGAGGAGTCGATATTGGAGATATCTTTTCTCAATTCATGGGAGGAAGAGGATTCGGCGGAGGATTTTCTCAGCAGCAGGCACCGCCACGTGAAGATGGCCCAAAACCTAGAGGGGCAGACATTGAGGCTGGCCTTGACATCTCACTTGAGCAAGCATTGGACGGCACCGAAGTCAGATTCAGCCACAGGAGACTGAAGCGCTGTGACAAGTGTGAAGGAGCAAGTTTCGGCCGCTCAAAGAGATGCACTCCGTGCAATGGTACAGGAGTTCAGACCAAGGGAAGCACTCTGACCGTAAAGGTCCCTCCCAAGGCACAACACGGTCAGCAACTTCGCCTGCGTAAGATGGGTCACGAGCATCCTGAGGGGGAACCAGGCGACTTACTCATTACACTACGACTGGATGCCAAGGAAGGAAGGCGCTGGGAGGATGGCAGACTAGTCCAAGAAGTCCCTGTTCCAATCACTACTTTGCTTCTAGGAGGCAAGGTGAGAATCTCCACGCCTGCCGGAAAGAGAGTACAGATTGAGGTTCAGGAAGGGACTCGTATCGGCGATAGAAGGAGACTACAGGGCCACGGACACTCCGGTGGTCCTTTGGATATCGAATTCATATTGGCAGAGAGTGAAGAGTTGACGTCTGAGCAGAAGGAAGCGCTTGAGAGACTCAGAGACAGTGGTTTGTAGGTATACGAAACCTGTCAAATACGAAGTTCACGGGGCAGATTCGTGCGTGACTTCTCCAATGTGGCCGACTTCCTAGTTCCAAGACGTCGACAGACACACCTTGTCGTCTTCGTCATGTCATTGCTGATGCTTCCCGGAATCTCTGCCACATTCAGCCCTATCGACATAGAATCCTACGACCTTGAATCACCTGAGTTGGAGGCCAATGATATCCTGATGGAGGAGTTCTCAGCGGCGGGAGGAATCGAGGCCTTCGGAATCTATCTGAGGGATCCCAGTCACTTCGGCGAGCCCGACTCGGATGTATCGATGATTGCCGACTATAATGGCTACGGCGAGGGTGTGATGAATCCTCAAGGAGGCATACTAAACCTCTCAGTTCTGCGAGAAATCGACATCAAAGCTCAGCATCTCAGAGACCACGAGGTCTCTCAGTTCTACCTACCATTCGTCTCTCAAATTACTGGAGCACCAGTAGTGGGTGTCTACGACCTAGCGACCGACTTCCGTTCATTCATGTCAGGCCAATCATCACTCACGAGTCCTAGAATAGACCCTAGCACACTGCAGATGACTGATCCTTCTACCAATTGGACAGACTGTGGCGACTTAGATTGCCTCACTTTTGATGATGAGAACTTGACCCAAGCCCACATCGACCTCGCAGCCCACAGGCTCTCAAACCATAGTTCGGGAGCCTTCCTGAGACTGCTTTCAAATGACCGCGCATTCACTCCAGATCCGACTAGCGAAGTCATCGGACCATACAGCCACGATCTGCTTGAGGATGGCACCATAGTAGCTGATGAATGGGGCCCGGGAAGATGGTCGGCCTCCTCGGCTTGGCTCCTCATCAATTTCGAGCGCGAGAGAATCGAGGAGGCCGGATGGACCTATTCGTGGCTTGACTCACAAACAGAGTTCGGCTACTACTGGGAAGGAGTTACTCTGCACACTGACCCAGTTCACAATTCTGTAGAGGAGTGTGGACAGAGAGCAACCGACGGAGAGAAGCTATGCGCAATGGAATGGCTCTACCTCGCTCTTGAGGATGACCTCAGATCGACCGATGAGATGGTTGTCACACTGATGCTCGCAGAGGGTGTTAATGTCGAGATTAATCGTGAATTGCTCTCGAGTATATATTTGGTCGGAATCATGGCACTGGTCGTCACTCTACTACTCTGGTTTAGCCTGAGAAGAGTGTCAGACGTGGCTATTGTAGCAGTTGGTCTGACCCTATCTCTGCTGTGGATGCAGGGCTTCATCGGATGGGCAATCATTCTGGGACAGAAGATTGGCTTCGAAGTAATCTTCCGCTCTCAGTTCTCCAATTTGCTACCAATTCTCGTTCTGGCTTTGGGGATAGACGACAGTCTACATGCACTACATCGCTACAAGGAGGAGAGAAGGAATGGAGCCACTCCTGAGGAGGCATCCCACATCTCAGTCACTCGAGTGGGCCGAGCGATTATGCTGACTTCCACCACGACCATTGTAGCATTCCTCGCCAACCTAACTTCAGATATCGCTGCACTTCGTTCCTTTGGCATAGAGGCTGGTTTCGGAGTGTTGTCAGCATTCCTTCTCACGGGGATTTGGGTCCCATTACTCAGGCACGACGTTGATGAGTGGATGGAGTCCAAGGGCAAACTCGAGGAGGAAAGAGACGGAATCATCCACATGGTCCCCAAGGAATGGCTGGCAAACCTCGCCTCGACATCTGCCAGCAAAGCCCCCTTCATCGCAGTTCTGACGGTGCTGATCACCGCTCTGGCAGTACCGATGATGCTGTCTTTAGAGGGTGACTTCCAAGTCGAGGACTTCATTGAGACAGAGTCCGATCTTGCCGTTGGAATCTATCTAGTGAATGAGAGATTCAGTGACGAGGGTGAACCAGGATTCATTTTGGTCGAAGGCGACATGGCTGATCCGAAGGTGATAGCAGCATTCAGTGAGTTACGTCAGAATGTCAACTCGAGACAGCCCGGCGAGCCCGACCAGATTTCTCGACTTCCCACGGGGGAAGTCGAACTAATCGCCATCGACAGCGTACTCGTTTTGGCGAAGGCTGCTATGGCATGGGACATCGAACCTTTCGAACAGGCCGGCTGGGATTCACAAGCCGATGATGGCGGGGTTGGCTGTGCCAAGGACTTCCTAGGTCTCCCTTCACTTGCGGACCGAGACTGCTTGCTGTTCCTGTATGGCTACATGCTGACTCGAGGGATTCCGGAGAGCGGAGGATATCCCGCAATGCCTCCATCCATCGCTGCAGAGTACATTCAAGTCGCTGAAGAACTCGACTATGATAGCCCCTGGTTAACCTCAACAGGAGAATCACCTTCATACATCCGCGCCTCAATTAGATTCGGCATCTCCAGTCCCGAGCAATTCGCTCTGGTAGAGCCCGCACTAGAGCAGTTGCAGGATGACATGGCGCCATTACAGGAACTAGCTCGCAACCCACTCAGGGAACGCGCTGACATAGAATCTGCAGACTCGGAGTATCCAATCACATGGGCGATTCCCAGCGGCGAGCCTGTTGTAAGATTCGTCGCTGCTGACTCGATGCAGGACGAGATGCAAGGCACCCTGCTCCTTGGAGTCGCATTCTGTACCTTGACACTCTGGTGGGGATTCCGAGAGGAAACTTCCGCAAGGCAGAGATGGAGAGAATCAATCTCAGATCCCGCAGCATCGGCCCGTAAAGTAGGCTCAGTAGCCATCATGACTGGAATCGCAGCATATCTGTTCCTCGGTCCAACATATGGGGTCGTTCTAGCCATTCTAGCAGTTGCCCTCTCTCTGTTATGGGGGACCGCTCCGTTCTACATCGCCACAGTCACGACTGGCCCGATTCTAGTGGTAATCATCTGGCTGTACGCAATGATTTCTCTAGCAGGTTACGGACTAAACATGGTCACCGTTGCTATCGCGGCGATGTCTTTGGGAGTAGGCATTGACTATGTCATTCACTTCATCGAGAGATATCGCGAAGAGCGTGAGGAAGGCTCCACACCAGATGTCTCGATAGCCGCTGTCGGTGGCGCATCAGGCCTCGCTCTGTTCGGCTCTGCAGTTTCTGACATGGCCGGATTCATGGTAATCAACCAGTCGAAGATGGGATTTTTCTCGACCTTCGGCCTGTTCTGTGCCATCATGATCGGCCTCTCTCTATTGGCTAGCATGGTGCTCGCACCAGCTGTACTAGGGCTGATTCATAGGAATTCTATTTCATCCTCGCAGTAGGCCGTTTTACCTATATGCTAACCATCTAAGCAGAAAACAGGTGTTTTTAGGTTCAGATTATCCCCTCGACTCATGGCCTTCAAGTGCAATATCGATGCCCGCGGCAAGGCGGTGAGATTCAAACTCGGTATGCTTGGAATAGTGACAGGAATCTTCCTAGCCATCTCACTGCTTCTAGTCGGAGCGGGATTGAACGCCCTGTGGCTACTGCCCCTAGGGGCCATTGGAGGAGGCGCATTCGCACTCTTCGAGGCTCGTACAGGTTGGTGCGTTGTCCGTGCTATGGGATTCAGGACGCCTATCTGATGCGTTCTCTCTACTATTGAGAGATCATTAACGCCACATGCCCAGAGAATCTCTCAAACCATCTTCAAGATTTTCGTGGACGAACTTGTATCCTTCTTCGACCAGCCTGTCGGGAAGCACGCGCTGACTGTCGAGAGTCAACCTCTCTCCCATCTCACCGAACATGATCTTGATTACGAATCTAGGCAGAGGCATGAATGCAGGCCTTCTGAGGACACTACCGAGCAACTTAGCAAATCTGCGTTGCCTTACAGGGTACGGCGCGGTGACGTTGTAAACTCCCTTGGAGGACTCATCCATCAACAGGTGGTTCATCGCGTAAATCTGGTCATCCAGACTAATCCAAGACATCCACTGCTTGCCACCTCCCATGGGACCTCCAGCACCCATCTTGAATGGCAGTAGCATCCTACCCAAAGCCCCTCCAGTGGCTGCTAGAACTATGCCAGTTCTGAGATAGACTGTCCTTACTCCAGCTTCCTCTGCTGGCGAAGCCGCACTTTCCCATTGCTTGCAAACATCGGGTAGGAAACCCTCTCCGATCTCACTCGATTCATTGAGCTCCTCGTTTCCTCTGTCTCCATACCATCCAATCGCGCTGGCTAGGATGAATGACTCTGGCTTCTCATCGAGCGATGCTATCGCTTCAGACAACAGTCTAGTGCTGTTTACCCTACTGTCTCTAATTGCTTGCTTGCGCTTTTCACTCCAGCGCCTGTCTCCAATCGGCTCTCCACCTAGGTGGATGATTACATCGAAGCCACTGAGTAGTTTAGAGTCCAATTCGTTGTTTTTTGGATCCCATCTAATCTCCTTGGCGTTTGGCTTGAGTGTTCTTCTGACTAGCCTCCAGACATCATGTCCGCCCGTGTCTAAGAATGCCACTAATTGGGTACCAATCATTCCCGATGAACCTGCCACCAGAATCCTCTTGCGGGGCAGATGAGAGAAGTCTGAGTGCCTCTGAAGATCTCTCTGCAATCTGAGTTCTCTTGCCTTGAACATCCTTGAGAGTCGGCCCTTTACTAGCATGCCTCCGAGTATGGAATCGGCTAGATTTCCTAATGGTCCGAATGGGACTTGGTAGGTCACATCGTCAACCACTTCTGTCTTGCCGTTAATCTCGGTTAGGTTGTGGTTGTGAGTCCAATGCCAGAACGGCCCCTTGACCATCTTGTCTGCAAAGTGATGAGGCGGGTCATAGGCAGTATGCTCGGCCACCCAAGTCATCTTGACGAAAGGAGCACCAGGGGCTGGAAATCTAAACACCCTTTGGGAGCCAACCTCCAAAGACTCGTCTGCACGGACTTCTTCGGCTACTTCCCAAGGAGGCATCAGACGCCTGAACGAGCCTTCGTGTTCGAACCAGTCAAAGGTCGAGTCAATATCAGAATCAACAGTAGTCACATGTTTGTACTTGTACATCTAATCACCTAAGTTGCATTGGTGCCCCTTCCGCCCATCTCTCGAGATACGTTTCTAGAGCGATCTTCTTCCTTGTGTTCTTTGAAGACATGTATCTGACCTTACCGAAAATCGGCCTCTCAGGACCCCAAGCTCTGTCGTGCCTGCCCAATACCCAGAATATCCCAGTGTAAGAGTTCGGATCCCTACCGTCGAGAGCCCATCTATCGTTGATTTCAATCATCCACTCGGCCGCTATCTCGGGATCTGGAGCCCATTCCAGTATGCGCTTACCCCACAGCATTCTGAGGTAGTTGTGGATGTGCCCGGAGTTGATCAACTGGCGCTGAGCAGCATTCCATACTTCATCATCAGTACGGGCGCTCTCTAAATCATCGAAGGAGTATTCCTGCCTTTGGTCTCCGGCGTGCGCTCTCAATGATTTCTTGGCCCAATCAGGAATCGAGTGTATACTCATATGATCGTGACGGAAGTTAGCGAAGTTGTACCCCAACTCTCTCCAAGTGATGATTTGGTCGAGGAACGACTCATGCGCCTGACATAGCCCCCACCAACCACTTCTCGAACCCTTCCCAGTATCTTCTATTGAAATCATACTCGGGTCCCAACCGCACTTGTCTAACACGGCTTGTACTACTTCGATACTCGATAGATGTCCGAAGTGAATCCAAGGAGAAAGACCACTTGAGGCTGAATCATCAACATCGTTTCTGCCTGTATCATATCGGTCTAATCCATTCTCCATGAATGCCTCAAGTTTCACCAGAGCAGCGAACCTTCCGCCTCGCTTCGACTCGACCGGCCCGACCTCGTGATCTATCGCAAGAGGATCACAAGCCTCCGCACCAATCTCGCCTCCTTGTGCAACTCTCCAAATCCATTCATACGGAGTAATATCGATTCCAATCGACTCAAACGTACTCTCGATTAACTTCTCGTCGACACGTAGATCCTTACTCACTGAGGACATGCTGTCGTGGACAGGCAAAGTTGCCAGTGCTTCCATCAAATTCCTCTGCATATGTTTCCTGAATGAGTATGCAGTCAGATGAGCATCATCTGCCATGTCCATAGGCAGAATTCCGTTTGAGTCAACAGCCTCGAGGCTGACATAACAAATCTCTGAGGCTCTGTTCATGATATCTCGAGGCAAGTAAGTAGGGTAGTTGTCAATCACTACAGCACAGGATTTTCGTGAAAGCCGTCTCAGCAGACCGTTACCAGTTTCTTTGTGCGTCTCAACCCAAGGAACATACGACAATCGCTTAGCATCAAAGACGGCCTGATTGTCTAGAGTCCCTTGAGCGAAGAAGGTGAGAATTCGATCACTCGACCATCGGTGCCTAATTGAGACCGGTTCAACTACTAGCAGCGGTTTATCCATCTCAAGGGCAATCTGAATGCATCGCTCTAAAGCGGCGTTGTGATGGAATCTCCTACAAGCTGTCATCCAATAGAGGACAAAATCCCCGTCCGGGTTTCTAGGTAATTGGTTCAGTTCCTTAACCCGGTGTCGTAGAGAAGGAAACTCAACTCTGCCAGAGCCCGACATGCCCCTTACATTTCCTTTTAGCATATAACCGACTGTTTACTTCCAACAGGAAGTTAAACACTCATTCATAACCGGTTGAGTAAACCCAGCCTTATGACCATCCAAATTGGAAACAACAACGAACCAGAGATTATGCCTGATTCTTTCTTACCTACAGAATACGGCAACTTCAGGGTTCGAGTTACCGTCGATGAGTATGGCAAGGAACACGCACTACTGTACACAGGAGACCTAAACAAATCCAACCCGCCATTGGTACGTATTCACTCGGAATGCCTTACTGGTGATGCCTTTGGATCGATGAAGTGTGATTGCGGCCCACAGCTGCAAGCAGCGATGAAACAAATCCAGGAAGAGGGTTCAGGCGCAATCGTATATCTTCGCCAAGAGGGCAGAGGAATCGGATTGCAGCACAAGATTCAGGCCTATGCTCTCCAAGATATTGGGTACGACACTCTAGATGCAAATCTAGCACTCGGACTTCCCGCGGATGCGCGCGAATATTCCATTGCTGCAAAGATGCTGAAAGATGCAGGCGTAGATTCGGTTAGGTTACTGACCAATAATCCACTCAAGGTTAGAGGACTAGTCGAAAATGGCGTAGAAGTCGCTAGAAGAAAGCCTCACATCACCGGCGTATCAGCAACAAACCAAGAATATCTCAAGACAAAATCGGCTAGAATGGGTCACATACTCGACATAGATTGAGTTAAACCCAAATCTAAGAGGGAAGCAACATGGGGAGCATGGTAGGAGACAAGGCTCCTGACTTCACACTCAAGACCAGTGAGGGAGAAGAGTTCTCACTCAGCGATCTCGACGGTCAGTGGAAAGTTCTGTTCTTTTACGCCAAGGACGGCTCTCCTACGTGCAAGAGAGGATGCCTCTCGTTCAAGGATCAGTACGACTTGTTCCGCTCCCTTGAGCCTCCGGTGGAGATTATTGGCATTAGCCAGAACAGCGTTACTGAGCACAGGGAATTCAAAGACGAACTACAACTCCCATTCACGCTTCTTTCCGATCCGGACAGAAAGGTCGCTGAGAGTTTCAAAGTGCCAGTTCATCTAGGCACCTTCCCGGCCAAATCTTCCTTCGTAATCGGCCCTGACAACACCATTCATCATGTCTATGACTGGCTTTTCAGACCTAGGCAACACGTAGCAAACATCCTGTCTGCTCTGAGTAGCGTTACCAATTGAGATGTATATATGGGCTGGAATAGAATTCTTTCCGATGCAGGACTCTCGGACAAGGAAGCCAATGCTGTAATCGCTCTTTCTAACCGCCCTAACCTCAAGGCCAGTGAGTTGGCCAAAGAATTAGGCACTACGCGACTAGACGCATACAACTCTCTCGAGAGATTGCAACGCATCGGTTTAGTATCTTCAACAGCAGACAGACCTATGCGATTCTCAAGCCCTCCAATCGGAGAGGTCGTCAAGATGCTAATTGATATCAGGCGTGAACAACTCTCTCGCATCGAGGAGAACTACAAGGGTCTGAACACGGATTCTAGTGTCTCTGATGCTACCGATGAGAAGTCATCTGAAGATGCGAGGTTCGCGGTTCTAAAGGAGCGAATTCACATCCTAAAGAGAATAGAGAAGATGGCTGAAGCGGCAGAAGAATCGATAATGCTCGTTCTAGGTAGATTTGGAATACTACACCTATGTAGAAGTACAACTCTAGAAGCGATTAATACAGCAGCTTCCAAAGGAATCTCAATCAGAGTTCTGGCACAGTTAGACAGGCGCACAATCAGGTTCTACGAGCAGCTTGATGACTTCATTGAAGTCAGACATTCGGATGATATAGATTCACAGGTAGTTGTGATGGATGTGCGCGAGACCATCCAATACCTGAACGCGGAAGATAACCCGGTCGGCCGCGGTAGGAGTGACGCCGCCCTAGTGGTCGAGTCTGATACTTTCGCTGATTCACAGATGAATCTCATGGAGGCTATTTGGGATGATGCAATTCCCTTTGATACAGCTTCTAAGAGATTCACTGAGCATAAAATCGTAGAGCCATTGAAACTCACTCTTGACAGCATGTCTTTCCTAGATAGGATGAGGGATGTTCTCCAGATTCAGGAACAACTTCCTGATACCGATACACCATTCGATCTCAATGCTTTCATGGCGTCCGGTCAGGAGGTCAATGAGGCTAGGAGAAACCTTGAGTCCGGAGGAATAAGAAGTCTTTCTTCATTCGGAATCGATATCTCCTCGCTGTTACGTCAAGTGGGGAATAGAATTGGCGAGGAGCTTGCATTCAGCCTCAGACAAATCAAGGGAAACATCGAGTTTCTCAACGAGATGATGGATTGGTGGGAGTATGCCGGACTTGGCAAACTCAGTTACGATATAGAGCCAGAATTCCATATCAAGGTCGAGTTGGGAAGCCCGATTTCGAATGGCGACGAACTCCCACTTTGGGCGCTTGATGATGGGATTATCGAGGGAGCACTACTGGCTAGATACCCTCCCGAAGGTGAAGTAATAGTCCAAAGAGAGCAGAACGAAGACAGCGAGGAATTCTGCAGATATAACCTGAAATTAAGCCCCAGACCTGACGATATCTGAAGTATTCTCGATTAAACACTCATTAATAACACGCATTTGCTATTCACTAGCATGCCTGGCGATAGTAGGTTTGATGCAATCATCATCGGCGCAGGGCCGGGCGGACTGACCTGTTCGATGCTTCTGGCTAAGGCCGGAGTCAAGGTTCTGATACTCGAGAAGTCGGATGTAGTAGGGGGTCGAACCAGACTTGTCAGCAAGGATGGATTCACCTTCGACAGGGGCCCCACTTTCTTCCATTATCCAGAAATTTCGGAGGAGATATTCTCTGCTCTCGGCATGGATGTACACGAGGAACTCGACCTAATCAGGCTAGAGCCTAATTACAGATTGATCTTCGGTCAAGGCGGACAGATTGACGCAACTACCGACATGGAGCACATGGCATCTCAGATTGAGGAATTGTCCGGACCTCGGGATGCAGAGGGATTTAGGAGATTCATGATAGACAACCGCAGGAAGTTAAAACTCTCAAAGAAATGCCTCAATACCCCTTGGAAGGGAGCATCGGACCTGATTAGTCGCAGGGCGCTTCGTGTCTCTAGAGTACTACGTCCCTGGCGAAACGTCTCCTCGGATCTCTCAAAGTTGTTCAATGATGACAGACTAAAATTGGCCACTTCATTCCAGACCAAGTATCTAGGAATGAGTCCTTTCCATGCCCCCAGTCTGTTCACGTTTCTGTCCTATCTTGAGTATGAGTACGGGGTCTTCCATCCCAGGGGAGGTGTTGGCTCAATCACTCCTAAGATGGCTGCAATTGCAGAGGATTTAGGAGTCGAAATCAGACTTTCTGAACCAGTTGAGGAGGTGATATTCAAGGGCAAGAAGGCGATTGGAGTCAGGACTGAACAGGGTGTTTATTCTTCAGAAAAGATAGTCATGAACGCAGATTTCGCTACTGGAATGACTGGATTAGTTCCTGACAAATTGAGGAAGAGATGGTCTGACAAGAAGATTGCAAACAAAGAGTACTCTTGCTCGACATTCATGCTTTATCTAGGAATCAATCGCACATACGAAACACCACATCACCAAATCTACGCCTCGGCAGATTACGAGGGCAACCTCAAGGATATCAGCGAACACAGAATTACTTGGGACGACCCTTCGGTATATGTTCAGAACGCCTGCGTCACCGACCCGTCATTGGCCCCTGAAGGATGCTCAACGCTGTATGTACTAGTGCCCGTTACCAATGTCCACGAATCAGTCAACTGGGATGCCCACAAGCAGAGATTCAGAGATGTCATCGTATCTCAGATGGAGAAGATGGGTTTCGAAGGACTCTCTGACCATATTGTCTCGGAGACTATTGTGACTCCTGACGACTGGTCGACAAACGATATCTATCGAGGAGCCGTGTTCAATCTTGCACACAGTCTCGACCAAATGCTCTGGAAGCGACCACAGAATTACTTTGAGGAGACGGAAGGCCTGTATTTGGTAGGAGGAGGAACTCATCCTGGAAGCGGCCTTCCGACTATATTCGAGAGTGGCAGGATAACTAGCAAGATGATCTGCGCTCATCTAGGAATAGATCCAGATTGGAATGGTATGGACCCTTGGTTCGAAGAATATCGGCGACCA
>CEVA01113519.1_pt1 | contig 11893 bp, 10 predicted proteins | sample 361521 | NCBI WGS metagenome assembly CEVA01 (sample SAMEA2622823, study PRJEB7988) | marine metagenome | isolation source: saline water (ENVO:00002010), including | reverse complement strand
CCACGTGGCAAGGTAGAGGATGGGGAGGGATTCGAGTGAAATCGAGCCGCCGTAAGGCATCCGGGGAAGGGGCAGGGCTTTGAAGACGAGACCAAGGACCACGGCCAGAGCGGCCGTGCTTCCGACGAGAGTCAGGTCGCGAACACTCACCGCTGGCCTAAAGGCCGGCTTCCTGCTTCAGCCGTTCCTTGCGTTGCTGTAGCGTCCGTTCCTGATTTTTCTTCTGGTAGGTGAGATTGACATTCTGGAAGAAGCCTAGGAACGGCATCAGCGTTTCCTGTTGGAGCTCGTCCCATGCCTTCCGGATGGCCATCCGTCCGTTGCCCGTGTTCAGATCTCCGTACTGGTTGACGTGGAGACTCTCCTGCTGACCGTGGTCGCTTTGCCACCATTTTAAGAGAGTTTCGCACGCATCCCGAACGTCTTTCACCGCGAGCACGTCGAGTTCGGCCAGCGTCGATTCGAGAATGTCCAAGGCGTTCCGTTCGTCGATGGGTGTGGTCTCGATTCCGAGGTCGCCCAGGGGACTGGTCGAATCCCCGTCCTCTTCGGATGCCTCCCCCTCCGAGGGCTTGGGAGCGTCGGCTTTCTGAAGGGGCGAGGCGGCGAGGTTGCAATCCTGGACGAGTTGGGCATACCCACCGAGCGCCGTGTCGAAAATCCGGGCCAATAACTTGCCGGCCTTGCTGCTCAGGTTGAGGCGCCCCCGGATATCGCGGATCTGCTTGAGGCTGGACCGTGCGGAACTGCCAAGATCCTGAATGTCCGATATCCGCTCGGGACCCAGGAGCTTCATGCGACGTTGGACGAATTCCTCGGCGGCATCTCGCTCCTCCTGTGTCAGGATGAGCAGTATTTCTTTGAGGTTATCCACGAGTTTTCCAGTTAATGAAGGCTCATGATGCGCAGCGTAAATATAGTGAAGTGAGCCCGATATTCAATAGAGCGTACGATGTCTGAAGAGAACGGTGCAGAGACTCTGGGCACGGTCCTGATCGCCCAGCGCGAACCACAGGATCAACAGTTCGTACAGGTGCTCCTGAGTACGTTCGGAAAATTCAACGTTGTCGAGGCCAACTCGTCGGCAGGCGTGATCCGGGGGTTATTTGCACAGCCCGACCTTATTCTGGTCGATCCGCTGATCCGAGGAGATTTCCTGAGGGCCGTCGAGCTTATGCGGCGGATGCCCAAATTGAATCACGTGGCGATCGTGGGGTTGAGCGGCGACCTGAGCCAGGCAGCCCGCGTCTCGGGCAAGGGGTTCAACGCCTTTATTTCAAAGCCGTTCAAGCCCGAGAGTCTGCTCGCTCAAGTTTGGAAGACCCTGGATTCACAGCCGTTGCCGCCCGGAGATGGCAGCCCGGTCGAGTTGAACGTCGATATCGATCAGATCGAGGGCCTGCCCACCTTGCCCACGGTCTACGCCCAGGTGGAACAGCTGTGCGCGGATCCTCACGTCGATGCCGAGGAGCTCGCGAAAGTGATCGAGACCGATCCTTCGATCACGATGAAACTGCTCAAACTGTCCAACTCAGCCTTCTTCGGGTTCACGCGCGAAATCAAGTCGATCGGTGACGCCGTGTCCTTGTTGGGGAACGAGACAGTGAAGAATGCGGTCTTGAGCATCTCTGTGTTCGAGGCGACGAAGGATATGGAAGATTCGGCGGGGATCGACCGCAAGATGTTCTGGCAGCACGCGACTGCTGTCGGCTCCGCTGTGCGGTTCATTGCCAAGAAGATGAAAATTCAGCGGGAAGAGAGTTTTACTGCGGGGATTCTCCACGACATCGGGAAGATCGTGCTCGACGGATTATTCGCGGAATTCTACAAGGGTACCCTGGAAGCCGTCGAGTCGGAGAAGCAATCGATCCTGGAGGCCGAAGAACGGACGATCGGCCTGACCCATACCAAACTGGGCCACGAGCTGTCGGAGAGCTGGGGGATTCCGGGGGGGCTTTCCAACGCGATTCTATACCACCACCGCCCGAAGTCGTCCGACAGCGATGCGGAACTGGCGAGCCTCGTGCACATCGCCGATGCGTGCGCGCGGAACCTGGGGTTTGGTTCGGGGGGCGACCCTTACGTACCCACGATCCAACCTTTTGCAATGGAACATCTGGCAGTGGGTGGGAACGATCTGATGGTGTGGGAAGAAGAAATGAAGCAGGTGATCGAGAAAGATATGGCGTTCCTGTCCGCAATCGCGTAGATCTATGGACGAGTATAAGGAAAAGGCCGCCGCCTCGTCAGAGGCGGCGGCCTTTTCCTTATACCGTGTGCCCAGGGTTCGCTGGCTACTTATGTGCCGCTTCCCAAATGGGCTGGATTTTCTTGATCAGTTCATCGTCTGTTGCGCACGATTTGACTATTTCAGTAAACTCATCTGCTGAGATGCCTAGTTCCTCCAGGAACTTTTTGTCAGCGCCTCACGGATAGATGTAGTCCCCGATCGTGCCTCTCAGGAACGCACGCGCCTTGTCCGAAATTCTGGGCAACCAGGGAACACCGCCGATCATCAAAGGCCGGCTCCTGGGTCGGAAATCCAGAGACTCGCTCAAGCTGTCCACCTTGGCATCACCCCTCTTTCGTCGTTTGATTTCGGGTTTGCACAGAAACTAAGCTCTTTAACGCTGCTGTCAAGCGAACCGTGATGTCTTGTAGCCGGCTCTTGCCAGGGCAGCGGTGGTGGGATGGGGTCTGGACGTCAGGCAGCGACGTAGGTCGTCAGGCAGGTTTCTCCGTACACCTTGGAGCGGATCGGGGTGAAGCCGTTCACGCTCTCGGGCATCTCGAACGAAGTGTGGTGCTGAAGGAGGACGCGGGTGTGGGGCGCGGCCAGAGGTGAGGTGACAAAGGCCTCCAGGGCCGCCTGTGCGAGGGGGGTTTCGCGCAGCGTTTCGTGGTAGGGAGGATCGAGGTAGGCGACATCTACAGGGTCATCGTTGGAGGAGGACAGAAACGCAAAAGCATTCTTTTGACCGATCTGCAGGCGTTCGCGGATTCCCCATTCTTCCACGAGGGACTTGATGAACTGATAACGACGGCCGTCCTGCTCGTTCAGCGTGACGTCCGCTCCTCGGCTCCAGGCCTCTAGGCCGATCTGCCCTGAGCCTGCGAACAAGTCCAGAAAGCGTTCCCCTGCTACAGGACCCAAAGTCGAGAAAGCGGCTTCCTTAACGAAATCGGATGTCACTCTCGCGTTTCCGAACCGGTTGTTGTTGAAGGGAATCCGGCGACCCTTCAGGTCGCCCGTGATGACTCTCAAGGGAGGTCCCTACGTTGAGGGTTGATATCGCGCATCCTGGTCGGTGTAGAATATCCAGACGAAGCGGCGACGTCAACGCCGCCGCCGTTGACTCGGTGCCGCACCTTTACTTACAATCGGACCATCCCCCATTCTCAGGGTGACTGTGATTCGACATTTCCTTTTCGTCTTCCTTTTTCTGAGCTCTCCCGCCCGGGCCCTCGACCTGAACCTCGAAGGCCTCGTGGGCGCGGTATCGGTCGAAGATCGAGTCTGGCAGCGTATCGATCTACGCCCCCGCCTTCGCTACGGTGCCCTGGAGGCTTCGTTCGACCTGGAGTTGTTCATCGACGGAGAAGGGAAGATCAGGGATCGAGGGTGGGATTTTTCCAGTCGGAGACGAGGGTTGGAGAGCGTTCTGCGCAAGATTCACTACATCCGTTACGGTCTTCCAGAAGACCCGACGCGAAAGGCTTACTTCAGGGTTGGTGCGCTGGATCGATTGACGCTGGGAAACGGTCTGATTGTCCGCGATTACAGGAATACCTTCGGACACCCCGGGGTGAAACGGACGGGAATCGACATTCAGGTTCGTGGGCTGGTATGGGAATCCCTTTCGATCCGTGGTTTCCTGAACGATGCGGTGGATTTGCTCGATCGGGGGTCTCCGCTGATCGGAGGTCGCGCGAGTGCGGTCTCCGTAGGGGGTCTCGAGGTGGGAGCGACGTTGGCGCTGGATCTGGATCAGCTTTCGTCCTTGCCGGATTCGGTGCGGTCGGGGGCCGAAGATGACGCGTACGGAGCCTACGGGGTCGATCTGGCTTATCCGCTCGTTCAGGGCAGGAATCTTTTCCTGACAGTGTATGGAGGTGTGGCTCGTCCCGTCGCGACGACCAGGAAAGGAACCGGATTCCACGGCCCTGGACTGCGGTTGGTCGTCGGGAAGCTGTCAGCCCGGTCTGAGGTTCGCTTCGTTCGCGGTGCGTTCGAGCCGGATCACTTTGATGCTGTCTACGAACAAACCCGAGTGTACATTGCCGATGATGGATCGATCGTAACACGGGAGGCGGGGGTGGCTGACGTCGATCTGAACGGTTTCCTGGCAACCGTTGAGGCTCGGGATGTGGGTATTTTCGGGGGGGCGGTGTCGTATCAGCACCTGGTCGGAGGTGGGTTGGACGACCGCTTCCTGCGGGGGAAACTCTCAGTCAGACCTGGATTTCTGGGTCCGTTTCGCCACGTCTCTTTGTCTGAGGCCTACCTGGAGATGAGAGATCGAGCGGCTACGCCCGCCGGTTTCTTCGAGGTGAACGAGGATACGAGATTCGGCTATCGGTTCGGTCTGCGGCCGGCCGGTCGGGTTTCGGTGATCTGGAATATGGAGTTTTCCTACGAGCCGGACGGGGCGGGTGGGTTCGAGCGACGGAGGACCCTCGGTCTGCAGACCGTGTTCGGGCTCTGAAACCCTGACGGAGCAGAAACGAAAAGGGGGATCGTGTCTGGATGACACGATCCCCCTTTTGCTTAAGGTCACGAGAGTCAGGAAGGTTCGATGGGCTCCGCCTCAGGGGGTGTCGGGGAGAGCGGCAGGACGAACGAGAAGGTGCTGCCTTCCCCTTCGACGCTTTCCACCCAGATTTTTCCACCGTGGGCCTCGATGGCCACCTTGCACAAGGTAAGTCCGAGCCCGGCCCCACTGCGTCTCTTCCGGTCGACCTGTCCGAATTTTTCGAAGATCCGTTCAAGGTAATCTTCGGGAATGCCGTGGCCGTTGTCAGCGACATTGATCTGGACCGAATCGTCGACCTTTCGCCCTTTGAGCGTGATCGTGCCGCCTCGGCCTGTGTGCTTGATCGCGTTGAGCATCAGGTTGGACACGACTCGATAAACGAGGTCGCGATCAGCCGGGACGGAAGGCAGCCCGTCATCGACCTCGAGCCGAACGTCCTTTCCTTCGGCCTGTGCGGGGGCGTCGACTTCATTCACGACGTCCTGGCCCAACTCGTTGAAATTCATCGCTTCCCGGCTGAGGGTGAGTTCTCCTTCTTCCATCCGAGAGATGTCGAGCAGGTCCTGAATCATACTATAGAGCAGATCGGAGCTACGCTGGGCGGCCTCAAGACACTCTCGGGTATCTGTCAGGTCGTCCATTCCCACGATCTCGAGATTGGCCTTGATTCCGGTCAGGGGATTCTTGAGATCGTGAATGATCATCTGGGTGAGGTGCTCTTTGGTATCCTGGAGTTCCTGCAGTTCGCGATAGCTTCTCCCCAGGTCATCGTGGAGAGGCTTCACGCGGACGAGGGACTTGATGTGCGTGAGCAGCTCGATCTTGACGATGGGTTTGGTCAGGAAGTCGTCGGCTCCGGCTTCGATGCTTTTGATCTTGTCATCGAGATCCTTGAGTGCGGTGACCATCACGATTGGAATGAACCGTGTGGTCTCGTCACTCTTGAGCTTCTGACAGACCTCGGAGCCGTCCATCCTGGGCATCATCACCTCGAGCAGCACGATGTCAGGCGCGAACTCGGCGACCCTTCGAGGGACTCGACGCCATCGAAGGCCGTGGTGACGTCGTAGCCTTCGGGCAGCAGGTAGGCCTCCAGCAATTCAACATTCTTAGGATGATCGTCAACGACGAGGATCTTGGCTGGTTCCATAGATCTGTGCCTGTCGTTGAGTCCGTCGGGTTGTTACGCGCATCCAGATACTTGCGAACCGTGTTTGGGACTGCGCGCGTGTCGATGGGTTTGGAAATGTAGCCGTCGCAGCCTGCCTCGCGAGCCTTCTCTTCGTCACCGCGCATCGCGTGCGCCGTCAGGGCGATGATCGGGAGGTCGCTGTTTTCGGGCTTCTCCTTGATTATTCCCGTGATGGCGAGACCGTCAAGCCCGGGCAGTTGAATGTCCATCAGGATCAGGTCCGGGCGGCTCTCTTCGACCATTTTGAGTGCCTCGGAACCCGTCGTTGCCGCTTTGACCTGATAGTCGTGCGCTTCCAGGATGTCGCTAATCAGCTCCAGGTTGAGCGGATTGTCCTCAACGATCAGGATGGTCTCACCGGCCACGGCTGCGACCCCGGCGACTCTGGATTGTACTATAGTAGTGGTTTTTCATACAGTTAGCGACAAATCACGCGGTGCCGTTGGTGTGTCAAGCCTTTCTTCCTATTCCGGTACCCGGTAGCGGCGGAGCCTGCGAGCGGCTTCGCCCTCGCCGTTGTGCTCCAGGATGGTTACGATATGCTCTTTCAGCCGCAGGTGTTCAGGATGCTGGGGGTCGATCGCCAGGGCGCGACGCAGGGCGTTCCATCCCCGGTTCAGGTCCCCTTCTCCAACTCGCGCAGCGGCCAGGCCAAGCCAAATTTCGGCGTCACGAGGATTCAATGAGGTGGCTCTGGCGAAGGACGAGGCAGCTTCGGTATGGTTCCTGCGGGTAAGGTGGAGGGCGCCGAGATTTCGATGGGCCAGGTGCAGTTTTTCATCAAGTTCGACCGCTCTGTCATAACTCGCGTGAGCGCTGTCGAGGTCTCCGGCGTGGAAGGCTGCGAGCCCCTGTTCGAACAGTTTTCTCGCGCCATATCCCCGTAAGAACTGCTGCTCTCGACCAGGATCTCTCCCGGTGAGCAGACGATAGAGGTAGTCTGTGCCGACGGTCTCGAGCCCGAGTTCAACGAGTCCCACCGCATCCCACCACGAGGGGCGAGCGAGATCGACCTGCTCCCTCGAGCTATTGAACCTTCCGAGCTTCAGGTAAACCTCCGCCAGCAACATTCTGGACAGCGAGAAATCGGGCCAGCGGGCAACGATGTCTTCGAGGAGCTCTGCCGCATCCTTGTAGCTTCGACGACGATAGTGGTCGGCGGCCAGCACGACGGCACCGTCAGGCCGAGTCGGATCATCCAGGATCTCACGCTTCCAGGCATCGATCTGGTCGAGCCCATAGGATCCCTTTCGAAAGATATCGATCGTGGGCCGATCGAATCCCGTGACGCTGGGCTCGGTTCCCGATTCGTCGATCTCGAGACCGAAAAAGGACGGCACCCGACGAAAGGTGGTCTGGTGTTCGAACCCAAGGTCGCCGGCGTAGAGCTTGTCGAAGAGCGAAGCGCCAAGGCGGTAGTGCGATCGTGCGGCCTGATACTGACGCGCTCTGTTCTCGCGAATGAGGATCCAGTAGTCGACAGGTTCGAGGGCCTGGTGGACAAGGTCCAGGACGTGAACGTCGAGGACCCCGCCGGAGACTCTTACGAAGAAACTGCCCATATCGGGGACGGCGGTCATTCCGTCGGGCACCATCCACAGCGTCGGAAACCCGCCACCTTCCGCGTAGACGGTACTCCCCACGGGGGCAAGCTCTTTCAACGAGCGCTGCGCCTGGTAGCGGACGTTTTCTTCCGTGTAGGTTGCCGAGAGGGCGATGGCTCCGGTGGCGGTCAGCGCAACAAGGACGATGGGCGGAACGGCTGAGAGTCGACCGTGCCACCTGCTCATACGGGACCCGGTGGCCAGCGCTCCCCAAGCTGCAAAGAGGGAGAGGGCGGGGAGCATCGGGACCGTGTACCGGACGGGTTTGGTGAACAGACAGCCTACGACCAGGAGGTAGGGCAGGATCCACGCAAGGAGCAGGAGGGCGTCCCACGTTCTACGTCGCGCGGCCCATCCAATGCCAAGGAGTGTACACAGAAACAGGGGAACTCCCTGGGCGGTGGGAAGTAGATCGGTGACGTAGAAGAGGTAGGGCGTCGTCGAGAAATCGTAGAGCGTCCACATCCTGGGCTCTTTTCCGACGACGACATCGACACTCGGTGCAAAGTCCCTCTGATCGTGACTCTCGTAGAGGTGGTCCTGATCAAGCAAGAGAAACGGAGTCGAGGCAGTGGCAATGACGAGGACGATCGCCGCAGTAAGGATGGACCGGGCTGAGAACAGAACGCCCACGCGTGAGGTGAGCCGGTCCAGGATGGTTCTGAAGGTGTCACCGGGCTGGCTGAGGTGCGCGACGATGTAGGGAATAACGAGCAGTCCGGCCAGCAACCGGTAGCCTGTGGCGGCTCCGACGGCGAGCCCGCACACCACATAGGAAATGGGGGACGGCCGAGGGAGACGTAAGATCGCGAGGAGGCCGAGTGTCACGAACAGCGTGATCGACACGTCGACGGTGTAGTAGTGAGACTGTTGCACGTGCCCGGGTGTCACAGCGAGGAGGGTGGCTGCGAGGAGCCCCGTGCGGGGACCCTCGAGCTGACGGCCAAGCAGGTAGACCGCCCAGACGGTCAGGACGCCGGCCAGACCGGAAAGCGTACGGGCGACGATGTGGGTTGTCCGGAGGTCGTCGTTTTCAGATCCGTAGGGTGTGTAGTCGAGGACAGCAGAGAGGACTGCCTGGGCCACGGCCAGAATGTAAGCGGGCAGGTGACCGTAGGCGGTCGCCATTCGCCCCGGATTTTCGGTCGCCCACCTGGCATTGGCGATCAGCGTAACCTCATCCGGGTGGAACGCCCTGAATTCGCCGGTGGAGGCTTCCGTGCCCCAGTCGAGTCCTGTCAGGCGAAGGGCGCCGGCGAGGAGGAGAACGGCAACGAGGGCGATGGGTTCGCGGTCGCGCAAGAGAAGAGACATCAGGGAGAACCGAAGTAGCGCGCGTGGATTCTGAGCAGTTCGAAGGGCGCTTTCAGGAGGTCGACGGGATGGAGTTTGGATCCGGAGACGTCCTGCCAGGTCCGGAGGGGCAGCTCGTAGATCTGATCCGCTCGTGAGACGTCCCCAACCGGCAGCGTGATCCACCTTGCGAGTAGCTCGACGTCGAAGATCCACCGACTGATGAACGGCTCTGCCAGGATGGTGCGCAGATCTTCAGAGACTTGGAACAGCTTGGCGCCGCATTGCGTGTCGTAGACGGGAAGCCCTAAAACGGCCGAAACGGCGGTCGCGAAGATGCGCCCGACGTAGTGGCGGGAACTGCTCCGGTGTATTTCGCGGCCGAGCAAGTTTATGCGGGCGCCCAGTACGAGGTCGATTCGTTCGTCTCTATCGAGGATGGCATTGAAACGCGGAATCTCTTCGAAGGGTGTTGCGAGGTCGGCATCCCAGTATCCGACGCGAGTGGCGCCGTCGTGGATGGCGGTCAGGAGGCCCTGACGCACGGCCTCGGCTTTACCGACGTTCGTCGTGAGAATCAGCTGGCGATGCCTGCCGTCCTCACAGATCCGATCGATGACCTCCCGCGTCCGGTCAGTGCTCCCGTCATCGACGAGTAGACAGGGCGTCTGCACCTGGGCGAATGCATCCGGATCGAGTCGTCCGGCTTCGTTGTAGCAGGGAACGACGATGAGGGTCATGAGGGGACACCCACCCGCAATGCGGCAAGCAGGCTGACGCCCCTTCGATAGGGGGAGGGGCCGCCCAGTTCGATCGCGTGTACGAGAGAGCGACGCTCGCCCGCGAAGATCGATTCGAGCACCCCGTTGAGCGGGAAGGGAGGCACCCAGAGATCTGTGTCGGCCTCTCCGACCGTGTGTCCTCGCCAGACCGTGTAGGCCCTCAATGCGCGCACGAGGGGGTACAGCCTCGAATTGAAGTGCATCAGTGTCACTTCAGCCGTTTCCAGGGTCTCCCAGACGGCGCTGAGGCGTTCGGGCGTGTACCGCCGGTGATGGCCGTGGTTCGTGTCGTGGGGACTCCACGCAACGTCGGAGGACGGGACGGTGATGAAGAGATGACCGCCGGGACGCAGAAGCCTGCACCAGTTGCTCAGAAACTCACTGTCGTCTTCGATGTGCTCGAGTACATCGGCCAGGAGGAATGCGTCTGCCTGGAGACCTGAGGTTTCATCGGGACCTGTTGCGCGGATGAACTGTATGTTGGGGTAGGCGTCCCGGGCGTAGGACAGAGCGGATTCTGCCGCATCGATGCCGATGCACCGATAGCTCTCACCCAGGGCCGCGATGTTAGCGCCTGTGCCGCAACCGATGTCGATCAGCGTTGCACCTGCGGGAACGCGAGCGCAGATGGCGGCCGCGAGAATGCGTCTCCGGGCGACGAACCACCAGTGGTCCCTCTCGATTCGGTCGTGCAGTTCGAATTGGTCGGTTTGCAAATGAGGCCGCGACGGACGGGGTGAACGGGTTAGAAGCCTTCGAGGCGGGACAGGTCGGCTACACCGTCGGGTAGTGCGGCGATGTGTTGGACAAGGCCCAGCCGGGATCGTTTCTGTTTCTCATCGTCAGACATGACGAGGACGTCGTCAAAGAACCGGGTGATCGGTTCTTCGAGCGCATCTAGGGCGTTCGAGATCGATTCGATCGAGGGACCGTCGGTTTCAGTTGCCTCGCTGACTTTGACATAGGCCTCGTGCAGGGCCTTGGACGAAGGTTCGTCGTCGTCCTCGGGCGCGAGGGGAAGCGGCTCGTCGAAATCTCTGACGATCCTCTTGCATCGGGCGTAGGCGTTGAACCTGCTCTCCCATCCATCAGCGGAGATCATCTCCCGGAGTCCTTCGGCCGCGAGCCGGATGGCGTGGGGATCGTCGCTACCCCCCTCGATTGCCGCGTCGACCACGTCGAACGCGAACCCTTCATCGCGAAGCTGCACCTCGAGGCGACGCAGGACGAAATCCAGGGCCTCGTCGAGCGCATTCGGATCGGCCTCGATGGGGAGGGCCTTGCCTGCGGTAGAAAGCCCCTTGCGAATTGAGAAAGCGTGTTGCCGGTCGATCAGACAGGTTAGGAGTCCGATAGCGTCCCTTCGGAGGCCGTAGGGGTCGGCTGTGGCGCGAGGGCGAACCCCCGCGCAGAACAGGCCCGCGAGACTGTCGAGCCGATCGGCGACGGACAGGGCGAAACCGATGGCAGAGGTGGGGGCCGGATCTCCCGGGAAGCGCGGCCGGTAGTGCGTTTCGATCGCTTCAGCAACAGCCTCGTTCTCGCCCGCGGCGAGCGCGTAGTAACGGCCCATCACCCCCTGAAGGGAAGTCATCTCGACGACCATGCTGGTTGCGAGGTCGGCCTTGCATAGCTTGGCAGCCCGGAGAGCGTCGGATCGTGTCTCCCCGGTGAGGGCGAGATCTTCAGCGAGCGCATCGACGAGCCGTCCGATTCGGTCGACCTTGTCGAGCATCGAGCCGAGATCTTCCTGGAAGGTGAGAGTGTGGAGCATGGTCAGGAAGTCGTCCAGCTTGTGTCGGGCGTCCTCACGGTAGAAGAAGGCGGCGTCAGCGTAGCGAGCACGGATGACGCCTTCGTTTCCTTTGACGACGAGGTCGGGTGTTTCGGGTACGCCGTTCGATACCGTGATGAAGTGGGGCAGGAGCGTGCCCGCCTCGTCGGTGAGAGGAAAGTAACGCTGGTGCTTCCGCATGACGGTCACGAGGACTTCCTTCGGCAGTTCGAGGTGTGACGCGTCGAACGTGCCTCGAAGGGCGTGCGGGGTCTCGACCAGGTCGGTCACTTCCTCGAGCAGGTCGGGATCGTCGGGGATCCGACCGCCGACTTCGGCCGCGAGGCGATCGATCTGTTCGCGGATGCTGGCGCGGCGCACATCACGATCGATCTGGATGCGGAGGTCCTGAAGTACGGCGTTCAGGGAGGAAGCATCATCGACATCGACTTCCGGTGCGCGATCGGGCCGAAGGCCAAGCGTGGTGCGACCGC
>CEVA01051418.1_pt1 | contig 11898 bp, 10 predicted proteins | sample 361521 | NCBI WGS metagenome assembly CEVA01 (sample SAMEA2622823, study PRJEB7988) | marine metagenome | isolation source: saline water (ENVO:00002010), including | reverse complement strand
CAATATGTTTTTTGCGGAACCGAGTTAATTGGCAAGGGAGTTCATAGCCGGAAACAAAATTTGGTTTGCAAACACCGCTGGCGCTTTGTCCTCCAACTCTTCAAAACCTCGAACTTGCCATTTGCTCGGCAAGCCCTAACGTAAGTTGCGTGAAAAAATCCTTCTTGGCTTATGCGATGATCTTGGCGTTGCTTGCATTTGCAAGTTGCGGGGAAGATTCAAGCAGTGAGAACACTAAAACGGTGAGCGAGGCGGGTCGGGAGGAACCTCGCAAGATTCGTAAGTCCACGAAGGACAAAGAAGATCTAAATCCTGTGGATTCGCCTGACAATGCTGGTAACCAAGTGGATGAAACGATTCGTCCCCCATTGCCCCCCGAGGTGGTTCCGCCTGAGGGCAGGTACGCTGAATATTTCAACCAGTCTTTGGAATTCACGGACTTGCATCCCGGCAGATGGAGCCAAAATGAGGATATTGAGGAGCCTGCCTTGCTTTTTTCGGCTGCTGGAGCCGAAGCCACGATTTTGTTTCATGGTCGAGACCAAAGACCGTTCACTGGATGGGTGAAGGCATGGCACTCCAATGATGGCTTGGCTGTACTTTGTCGCTTCAAGAATGGGGCTAGGCACGGGGAGATGTTGCAATGGTACCCGAACGGTAAATTGCGGGCTCAAGGATTCTATGCAGATGGCAAGCCGGAAGATACTTGGTATTTTTGGGATGAGGAGGGCAACGAGACCGATTCCAAGAAATTTGAAAACGGACTTCGGGTGGATCCGTGAAGAGGCAAGCCCGTAGGGGTTTTTTCCGCATCAAGTAAAGCAAGGATAAACGCAAAATGAATGAATGGTCGGTTATTAGTCTGAAATTCGAATTTCTGGCGTCTTGGTGGAATCGCCTCGGGGTCGATGTTCTGGACGAAGAATTATTCCAAGGTAATGCCTATGGAGATTTGGTGACCTCGTTGCTGATCATCCTCGGTGCCATCATACTCACTCGTACGGTCTATTGGTTCATCGAGAAATACGTCAAGCGGGTGACGGAAAAAACCAAGACCAAGCTGGACGACGTCTTGCTCGAGACCTTCAAGAAACCCTTGGTTTTCGCGGGAGGTTTGGCCGGTGCTTGGTTTGGTCTTCAGATTCTCCAATTCCCCCCCGAAGTCGACCTTTGGGTCAATGGGTTCTTCTCCGTTCTCGTCACCTTTCTCGGGGCGTGGTTGGTGTGTCGGGTGTTCGAGGCCATCTTGGACGAGTACGTCGGGCCTTACTTCGCCGACACCGAAAACGACTTGGACGACGTCCTTCTTCCAATCGTTCGACGCGGGGTCAGAACCATAGTCTGGGTGGTCGCAATTATCATGGCTTTGGACAATTCCGGCTACGACATCACCACGGTACTGGCTGGTTTGGGTGTGGCCGGCATGGCGTTCGCCTTGGCGGCCAAGGATTCACTCTCCAACTTGTTCGGCGGATTCACGATATTCACGGACAAGCCGTTTAGCTTGAAGGATCGCATAAAGGTTAACGGTTTTGACGGGAGCGTAACCGAGATAGGCATGCGCAGCACTCGCTTGAAGACCTTGGATGGGCGCATGGTGACGATCCCGAATTCCAAGATCTCGGACAACGCCGTGGAAAACGTTTCTTCGGAACCTTCCCGAAAGGTGGTGGTGAAACTGGGGCTGACCTACGACATGGACGATGCCAAGATGGCGCGGGCGATGGAGGTGCTACGTGAAATCGTCGAGGAACACGAGGAGGACGTCGAAGAAGATTTCGCGATTGGCTTCAATGAATTCGGAGATTTCTCCCTCAACTTGATCTTTGTCTACAGGATCACCAAGGGGTCCGACATTCTCGGTACCCAGACTAGTATCAACATGGCCATCCTGAAGCGTTTCAACGCGGAGGGTCTCGAGATGGCCTTCCCGTCCCAGACCATCTACAACAAAGAGGCCTAGCCCTGCCACCGGCCCAAGGCTCGTTTGAGCAGAGCGAGGCTTTCGGGAAGTCCGCCGAGTCGGGCTCTTGCCAACCACAGGCTTTCGTAACGGCTCGGCAATTCCTTTGCGGAAGAGAGCGCGGTCGATGGGCTCTCCCCCAACAGGTTTTGACCGTGGGCCAGAGCATGGGCGGAGAGATCGAGCCCTAGCAGCAGCTCTTTAGCCGCCAACCCGGCGTTGCCGGAGTCGTCGGCCAAATCGGCCAAATCGACCCTGAGGGATGCGATTCTATCTTGGCCGTCCCGCAGTTTCTTGACCGGATGATCCCTTTCCAGGCGCTCAGGCAGTTTTTCGGGTTGGTCGGCGAAGGCGAGCAACCAGGGGAGGCTGGCGTTGACGATCTTGGGACCCAGGCAAAGGTCGAGGTGACCGATTTCGAGCATTGCCTGGCTGGGGGTATCGCTTTCATTGGAGAAAAGGAAATGGTCGAGAAGCGGCACGAGCTCGGTTTCAGGATCCGAAGTTTCATTCCAGGAAAGGCCCGCGGTTTGCAGCAGGGTGGGGTACAAGGTGGACCATGGTTGGTGGTTCCCGCAGTCTCCCCAACTTGTGAGCAAAATTCCAGCGGCGCCATGGGCCAGCCCTGCGGCTACCGACGAGCGTACGTTGGCCAGGGCGTTGGGCAGGCGTCCGGTGAAGCTGCGCCAATTCGCGGTTCCAGGCGCAATGTAGAAGGATAACCCGCAGGAGGCGACGGCTTGGGCTTGTTCCTGAAAGGGGTGTTCGGCCTCGTAACCCCAGATGACGGGGCAAGCCGTTTGCGGCACACGGGAGGCATTGCCAGATTCTTCAAGCAGGACGTCTGCCCAAAATAGCATTTCACGGCTGTGTTTTTCGACTAGCTTGCGTATTTCGTCGAGATGTTCGAGATAGATGGCCTGCTTCCCTTGGGCCTCGACTTGCGGTTTGCTCCATCCTTGCCCGAGTTCCCAAGGTTCGTCCATTCCCACGTTAAAGCGTCCAGAGGTGAAGTTCGGCAGGTACTCGGCGTAGAGGGAGTCGATGAAGGCCAAGCTTTCCTTGTTTGGTTTCAAGGTAGTGCCGTGATCACGCTCCATGAAGGGGTTCTCGCGGCGAAAGCCATCCGGGCATTCCGCTAACTCCTTGTAAGGTTCGTGCCGTAACCAACGCTCGAAATGGCCGAATGAGTTCAGGTTCGGCACCAACTCGATGAAGCGTTCCCGGCAACGTTCGTCGAGTAGTTTGATTTCATCGGCGGTGAGAGGGGAGGCTTCCCGCCAGACGGTTTCGTGGTCGCTGAAGGCGAAGGTATGCTCCACGTAGAGTTGCAGTTCGTTGTACTTCAGGTCGGCCAGCAAGTCGATTAGCTCGAACAGCGACTCCATGGTCGGCACCTTGCAGCGACTGACGTCCAACATGAAGCCGCGATGAGGAAATGCCGGATGATCCTTGATCTCGAGGCAGGGGAGGGGGGCTACGCCTTCGGCAAGCAAGGTCTTCAGTGTGCGGGTAGCCCGGAAAGCGCCGGTGGGGCTGGCTGCTTGCAGGAGAATGCCGTTCGTTTCCAAAATGACACGGTAGGCTTCCTCGCCGCCGGTCAGGTCGCCGACCAGTTCGTATCGCAACCACCCGAAACCATCGGTTGGCTGCATTGCTCTTTCTCGGCCAAAGAACTCGGCGACTTCGACCAAGGCGGTATGGTGGACGGAGAAAGTAGGTCGTTCGGGGATGGAGATTTCGCCGCCGAGGAAGACGACTTGGCGGGGGAGGGGAAAGAGCTTGGGAGCGCTCACGCCTTTATATAGGAAGACGAGAAGGTTGCTCTCGCCGTGGGATCAAGAGGCCGCACCCCCAAGTAATGAATACGGTGACGGGCCAGGCCCAGACGGAATTCACGATGGCCTTGGGTTTACCGTCCTCGGTGGGGGCTATGGTTGGGAAACCGGCAATGCTTTCGATTGTCATGAAGTCGAGGTTTAAAAGAATCGTCCATAGGTCGGTGCGGATTAATAGGACCAGTAAAAAGGACAGGGCGAAACCGACGACCAGTCCTCGCAGACTGGCTTGGGGCGTAAAGTAGGCGGCGAGGAAAAAGCCGAGCATCGGACCTACCGTGTAGGAGGTCATGCCAAAGGCGAGAACGACCACGTTGACCTCGCCACGCATGGAATCCAAGGCAATGGCGAAGGCGGAGAGCGCGATGCCCCAACCGATTACCAAGCTTCGAGACAAGGCGAGATCCCTGCCTGCGGATTCTTCGGAGTGAGCCCCGTCGGTTTTGCGGATAAGCGACATGGTGGTCTGGGACAAGGCCGCCAATATCGAGTCGAGGCTGGAGATGGCGGCGGCGAATATTCCTGCTAGGATCAGGCCGCGGAGACCTTCGGGAAGTTCCGTGACGATCCAGACCGGATAGTAGGCGTCTTTCCGTTCGGAAGGCTCGAGGCTGGCGATTTTCGCGTCGAACTGGGCAAAGCTCTCCGGCGGGACGGGTTGGTTGTAGAAAGCGAACAAGGCGGCCCCTACCATCAACATCAGCATGGTGATGAGAAGCCCGGCGGAACTTGTCAAGATGGCTTTGCGGGCATCACTTTCGGAGCGGCAGCAAAACATTCGTTGGGCATTCAACTGGTCTACGCCGAACATGCTGACGTTCTGGAAAGGAACCGCGATGATGGCGACCCACAGGGTAAAGCCTGCAGCTGGATCGCTCGTAAGGTTCAGCAAGTTGAACTTCCCGGCTTCTCCGGAAATTTCCGTCATGCCCGACCATCCTCCCTCAATGCCGCCAATCATCCAGAAAAGCGAAAGCAGGCCGGCGCCGACGAAAAGGAAGAACTGCATGACGTCTGTCCAGATGACGGTCCGCATGCCGCCCATAAGCGTCCAGCCGATGGCGAAGACCCCGATGATCATGATGCAGTACTCGAAGTCGAGCGGGGTAACCACCTTGAGGGCGAGGGCGGCGACCAGTACGCGCACACTTTGCCCTAGGATACCCCCGATTTGGAACACTACGGTGGCTAGACGCTTGACGCCTTCGCCGAGTCGGTTGCCCATATAGTCGTAGGGGCTGTAGATTTCGCGTTCATAAAAGGCTCGGACGAAGATGAACCCAACGATCAGACGGGCGATGATCGACCCGATACCCCATTGCAGGTAGGTGAAATCGCCTTGTGCCGCGTAGACCATGCCGGGTACCCCAATGAAGGTGACTCCGCTGATCTCGGTCGCGATGATGGACCCGCTCACCGCGGGCCAAGGCAGCGAACGGCCTCCGAGGAAGAAGTCCTTCATGCTGGCCTGTTTTCCCCGCAATAGATGGCCAACCAAGGTAGTCAGCAGCAAATAGCCCGCTACCACCGCCCAGTCAACGTAAGTGAAGTTCACTTTTGCAATCCCTTGGTCACCATTCCCTCTTTATCAAGTTATGGGTCTTCGTCCTCGACGGGCAACCCTTTCTTTCGCTCTTGGTAAAAAGAAATTTGAAGATTGCCAGAAGGAGCCTTTTGCGGCTTGCTCGTGAATATGCCAAAGGATTGGCTGAAAGGGGTTAACGACTACTACGACGTCGTTGTTGTGGGCAGCGGATTAGGCGGCCTGACGGGTGCGAACGCGCTCGCCAAGGCAGGGCATTCCGTGCTTTTGCTCGAGCATCACTACCAGTTCGGGGGATTGGCCACTTGGTTCAAGCGAGCCGGCGGTCATATCTTCGATATCTCGCTGCATGGTTTTCCCTTCGGCATGATCAAGTCCTGTCGCAAGTACTGGACCCAGGAAATCGCCGAGTCCATCGTCCAGTTGAAGAACATTCGTTTTGTCAATCCGCAGTTCGACTTGAAAACGACTTTCGACCGGTGGGACTTCACGAGTTTGCTGCAAAAGAAATTCAAGGTGGCGAAGGAGAAGGTGGAAGATTTTTTCGAGCACCTTCGGAAGATGAATTACTTCGACCGCGACGAGCGTACCACGGGCGAGATGTTCGAGGAGTTCTTTCCGGGGCGCGACGACGTCAAGCGCCTCCTCATGGAACCCATTGCCTACGCCAACGGTTCCACTCTCGAGGATCCGGCCATCACCTATGGCATCGTGTTCTCCAATTTCATGAACAAGGGAGTCTTCACCTTCCAGGGCGGCACCGACGTGTTGATCAAGAAAATGGTGGGCGAGTTGCGTTCCAACGGCGTGGATCTTCGCCGAAAATGCCTTGTCGAGAAGGTCATCACCGAAGAACGGAACGGCAAGCCCTGTGTTCGCGGCATTCGCGTGAACGGCCGAGAAGTGGCCTGTCGGACCGTTCTCTCCAACGCCAACGTGAAGGACACCATTGATCGTCTCTTGGGCAAGGACAAGATACCTGCGAAGTTTCGCAAGGCAAGCGACAGCGTGCGCGTCAACTCGAGTTCATGCCAAGTCTATTTCGGCCTTAAGAAAGGGGCTCGCATCCCTCACGTCGGGGATCTCATTTTCGTTTCCGACTCCGAGGTTTTCTCCAGCGAGGAACTGGTCGACAGGCGAACTACCAGTCGTACCTTCTCGATATACTATCCGGAAACGCGGCCCCACCTGAAGGAGCCTCGTTACGCCATCGTGGCGTCCCTCAACGCCCAATGGGCGGATTGGGACAATCTTTCCGCCAAGGAGTACGAGGCGGAAAAGAAGCGCCTGTGCGAAGAGTCTCTTGAATCGCTCGATCGCATCATACCGGGCATACGGGACAAGATCGACCACGTGGAGGCAGCCACCCCACGAACCATCCATCATTACACGCGTCACGTCGGAGGAACTTCTTTTGGCACCAAGTTCGAGGGGTTGGAGATTTCCACGCAGTTGCCGGAAATGGCCCCCGGGTTGTTTCACGCCGGCTCGGTGGGCATCATCATGTCGGGTTGGCTAGGAGCCATCAACTACGGCGTCATCACCGCGAATAAAATGGACCAATACCTTCGGTCGACCGAGCGAAGCGCATTACCCCCGGAGGACAAGAGCGCTCTCTAAGGCCGTTGACTTCGGAGCCAACGACTTTTTGCGGTCCTATTTTGTCATGGAGGAAATTCACCGCCGCATTCCACATCGTCCCCCCTTTCTTTTTGTGGACGAGATTGTCGAAATCGGGGAAATGGGAGCTATTACCCGGTTACAGGTTAGACCGGACTTCCCGTTTTTCGAGGGGCATTATCCGGGAAACCCCATTATGCCTGGAGTCTTGCTTTGTGAGGCGGTTTTTCAGGCAGGAGCCATTTACTTGTCCGAGAAGTTGGCCAACGGATCGATCGACGCCACCGAGGTGGATCCCGTGCTTTCCCGTATTCGAGATGCCCGCTTCAAGCGCATGGTATTGCCAGGCGACGAACTTGAAATCCATGTTACCGAAAAAGACCAGATGGGGAAGTTTTACAACATGACCGGAGAGATTCGAAAAGAGGGTAAGACCGCAGTCACGGTGGCCTTCGCCTTGGCCATGGTGCCCAAGGAGGAGTGAGTGATGAGTTTTTTAGGCGTTGAGGGGAAACGATTTCTCGTTCTTGGAGTGGCCAACCGCAAGAGCGTGGCTTGGGCCGTGAGCAAGATTTTGGAGGCGGAGGGAGCGGAGGTGGTGTACTCCGTTCGCAGCGAGAAGCGAAAAGAGGAAACAGCCAAGTTGCTGGAAGGTCGCGTGGTTCATGTTTGCGACGTGGAAGACGAAGGGGAAATTGCTGCTCTTGGGCAAACTCTCGAGGCGGCCGGTCAATTCCCTTTGGACGGGGTCCTTCACTCGATTGCCTTCGCCAATTATTCGGAAGGTTTCAAGCCCTTCCATGAAACCAAGCGTGAAGATTTTCTCCAAGCCACTCAGATCACGGCTTTCTCACTTGTGGAGATTGCCAACGCCTGCAAGTCGCTCCTGAGTCCAGATGCCTCCGTGGTGACCATAGGCATATCCTCCACGGAAGTAACGGCCGAAAACTATGGTTACGTCGCCCCGATCAAAGCAGCCTTGGAAACCTCGGTTCGTTATTTGGCGAAATCGTTTTCTTCCGATTCCGAGGTACGCTTCAACTCGGTCAACGCAGGGCCACTCAAGACAAGTGCCTCCGCGGGCATACCCGGTTACCTTGAAAACTACCTCTACGCCGAGAAATTAACCTTTCGCAAACGAGCCTTGGCTACCGACGAGGTGGCGAACTTGGCCGCCTTTCTTCTCAGTCCGCGCTCCAGCGGCATCAATGGACAAGGCATCGTGATCGACGCGGGCATGGGATTCAACTATTTCGACAAGGAGGTTGTCCGCTCCGCCACGAAACCTGAATAGACGGGATATTCAGCATGCGCTTCAGCAACGTTGCAATCGAGGCCATGGCCTATTCATTGCCCCCCGAAACATGGACCTCGGCTCAAATCGAGGACCAATTGGCTCCTCTTTACGATCGCCTGAATTTGCCGCACGGGCGGCTTGAGTTGATGACGGGTATCAGGGAACGCCGCTTTTGGCCGGCCAGTTTCCGTCCTTCAGAAGCGAGCGCCGAGGCTGGCAACGCCTTGCTGGCGAATGGCGTGGATGCCGGCAAAGTGGATCTTCTCATTCACTCGGCTGTCTGCCGCGATCGACTGGAACCGGCCACTGCTTCCTACGTGCATCGACTCATGGGCATGGGGGACCGTACGCAGATCCTGGACGTTTCCAATGCATGCCTCGGCTTCCTCAACGCCGTGGTGTTGGCCGGCGGCTTGATCGAGAGTGGCCAGATCAAGCGAGCGGTCATCGTTGCCGGGGAAAATGGTCGCCCCTTGGTCGACCGCACCATAGAGATTCTCAACCGCGGCGATTTGGATCGGCAAGCCATCAAACCTTATTTCGCCAACCTCACGATTGGAGCGGGCGCCGTGGCATGGTCGGTGGTTCACCGGGATTTGCTCGAGGAGCCTGCCCCCTTGCTCGGCGAAGGAGTGATCGAGACTGATACCAGCAGTAATGAACTTTGCCAGGGTGATTCGGCTGGTGATGCGTTGGAGATGCAAACTGATTCAGAGGAACTGTTGCATGCCGGCATTGCGGTGGCCGAACGAGCATGGTCGAAATTCACAAAAGAGACGGGATGGTCGGCGGAAATGCCGGAGCTTGTGGTGACTCACCAAGTAGGCAAGGCTCACACCCAAGCGCTTTTCGATGCCGTTGGATTGGATCCTGCCAAAAACCATTCGACTTTCGAGACGCTCGGCAACGTGGGGTCCGTGTCTTTGCCCATTACCTACGCGATGGCTCGAGAGGCAGGACTTGCCACAAGTGGGCAGTCGACTCTCCTCATGGGTATCGGCAGCGGCCTTTCGGCAATCATTCACTCCCTCACGAATTGAAACTGCCCCCGGAGGTCAGCGCGGAGTATCCCTTCAAGGGGCGCTTCGTTGAAACCGCATCGGGGGCGCGGTTGCACTACCTGGACGAAGGAAAAGGGGAGGGGACGCCCGTTCTCATGCTGCATGGCAATCCCTCTTGGTCCTTTCTTTATCGAAACCTCGTTCTCGCTCTTCGCGAAGATAACCGTTGCCTTGTCCCCGATCATCTTGGTTGCGGCCTTTCGGACAAGCCCGCCTATCCCGGATTTTCCTACGACCTAGCTTCTCACGTTGAGAATTTGCGTGATTTACTGGAGGGCCTTGGCGTCGAGAAGGTGCGACTCGTCGTCCACGACTGGGGAGGAGCCATCGGGTTCGGCGCTTTTCGAGACCAACCGGAAAGAGTCGAAAGCATAGTGATCCTCAACACGGCCGCTTTTCCCTCGTCCCGTTGTCCTTTTCGAATCCGAATTTGCCGCTATCCTTTTTTGGGAGCATTGCTGGTTCGGGGTTTTAATGGTTTCGCTGGTCCCGCGGCCCGCATGGCGGTTCACAGGCCCCTTACACAGGCGGTTCGCCAAGGCTTTCTTCTGCCTTATGATTCCTGGGCCAATCGTGTCGCGGTCTGGCGCTTCGTGCGCGACATTCCCCTTACTTCCAATCATCCTTCCATGCCATTGCTAAAGGAAACAGGGGAGAGCTTGTCCAAATACACGCAAACACCTGCCTTGGCTTGTTGGGGAGGACGGGACTTTTGTTTCAACGAAGTCTTCCTGCGAGAGTGGCAAGCTCGCTTGCCTCAACTCGAGACCAATCTTTACGAGGATGCCGGACACTACGTCTTGGAAGACGCCGGCGAAAAAGCGATCCGGGCGATCCAAGCCTTTCTTGGTTGAACCTCGGGATTATGTCTAATTGGGCATGGGGTTTACAACCGCTGATCGGCCCGTGATCTGGGCTTGTTCCCTTAGGTAAGGAGCTGTTTCATCCCGCAGTATGCCGAATTGTTCAGGAGTGATTCTCCACCGCCAGTTGCCTGTTGGCGTCCCTGGTACGTTGAACCGTGCCTCCGATCCCAGGGACAGTAGGTCCTGCGCGGTGACGACGGTTAATTTTGCGACCGAGCGATAAGCCGCCCGGAGAAAGTCCCAAGGAGCGTCTTCTCCGGAGGTGTTGAGGTAGCGTCGGAAGTTGTCGCGTACTTCCTCGGAAGCGGATTCGTACCAGCCTTTCGCCACGTCGTTGTCGTGCGTTCCCACGTAAAGAACGGTATCGGCATTCAGGTTATGGGGGAGATAGAGGTTGTCGGAGTCGCCGTCGAAGGCGAATTGCAAAACCGCCATGCCTGGCAATCCGACTGTATCCCTTAACTGATGAACACCAGCATTCAGGAGACCCAGGTCTTCCGCGAGGAAAGGCATTGCCGGAAATTTCGCCCTGACGGCCTCGAAGAAAGGCAAGCCAGGCCCTTTTTCCCATTCCCCGAGGCGTGCATCGTTTGCAGTTGCAGGAATGCTCCAATAGTCGTGGAAGGCGCGGAAATGATCGATTCGCACGACGTCGAACAGCTGCAATTGAGCTTCCAAGCGTTCGAGCCACCAGGAAAAACCATCTTGTTGGTGCATGGGCCAATCGTAGAGCGGATTGCCCCAACGTTGGCCTTCGGGAGCAAAATAGTCAGGTGGCACGCCGGAAACGCGAGAAGGCAAGGAATCCTCGCCCAGCTGGAAAAGCTCCGGTCTCGCCCAGACTTCGGCACCATCGGGAGCCGCGTAAATAGGGAGGTCCCCAATAATTCGCAACCCGAGGTCGTGTGCCTTCCTTCTCAAAGCGTCCCATTGACCGAAGAAAACGTACTGAAGGAATTCCTCATGCTGAATGGTTTCTAGGAGAGATTCGTCGAACCGTTGTTCATTGGCGGCGTCGAAGGAGCGCTCTTGGATTGGCCATGCCCACCAAGGCTGACCGTCATGGGATTCCTTCAAGGCCTTGAAAAGGCAGTAAGGCCTTAGCCATCGTTCGTGGATGGTGACGAATTCTGAGAAGTCTCCATATAGAGATGCTAAAACAGTAGGTTGCTCATGAAACTTTTTGGAAACTTGCTTGGAGATGGGGAGGAAGTGATGGCGAAGGGAATCGTAATCCACTACGTTGGTTGGCAGGGAGCGAAGGGAAGTAATTTCGGGCTCGCTAACGATTTGAGCTTCAAGAAGAGGCTCCCAATCAATGAAATAGGGATTTCCAGCATCCGATGAGAAGGTCTGGTAAGGCGAGTCTCCGAATCCAGTGGGTCCCAGGGGACAGGTTTGCCAAGAGGAAAACCCGGCTTCGACCAGGAATTCAAGGAAGTCATGGGCTCCGGGCCCCAGGTTTCCGATGCCAAAGGAACCCGGTAGGCTCGAGACGTGAAGTAACAAACCTGTGGAACGATGCTGAATCCAAGCCGGTGAATTACCTGTCTTGGCGTTGTCTTTCATTAAACGGGGAATAGGGAACGCTTTATTGCAACCGATTGCATGGCAAGGAGATGATAATTAGACATAATGCATGTTGTGCGAAATCGTGGTGCGAAAAAGGGTGTTTTCCCGTTGTGTGTCAGCCGCAAAGCGGTTTTCCGA
>CEVA01037166.1_pt1 | contig 11908 bp, 9 predicted proteins | sample 361521 | NCBI WGS metagenome assembly CEVA01 (sample SAMEA2622823, study PRJEB7988) | marine metagenome | isolation source: saline water (ENVO:00002010), including | reverse complement strand
GGTGAACTACGATCTCCTGCCCACCTTCGTCGACTGGGCCGGCGGTCAGCCCGGGAAATTAAAGGACATCGACGGCGTCTCCCTCGCCGGCTATCTGCGCGGCCAAAAACCCACCGCCGCCTTCCTCAAGCGCCATCTCTATTTTCATTACCCGCACAACCGCACCTCCATGCCGCACTCGGCCATCGTCTCCGGTACCGACAAGGTCATTCACTTTTATGGCCATGACGACATCCCGATGCTCTTCGACCTCGCCAAGGACGAAGCCGAAACCACCAACCTCGCCGCCAAGAATCCCGAACGCCACCGCCAGCTTTTCACCGAGATGATGCGCTACCTCAAAGCCGTCAACGGTCGCATGCCCAAGGTGAACCCCGAATTCGACCCCAAGGCTTATCAGCAGACTGAAGCCTACGAAAAGCGCCTGCCCCACCTACCCTTCAATCACAAACGCCCCCTGGCCGATGACGAGAAGTAATCCGTTTCTGCAACAGGCATTGGGTTTCCTGATCAGTATCGTTTACCTGGTTGTGTCCGCACCAGCGCAGTCAGCAACCTCTGACCGCCCAAACGTCCTCTTCATTGCGGTGGATGATATGAACGATTGGATCGGGTGTTTGGGCAGCCCGAATGCTGCCCTGACACCCAACATCGACCGACTCGCGGCGCGCGGCGTAAGCTTTTCCAACGCCCACACTGCCGGGGTGTATTGCGCCCCGAGTCGGGCGGCGATTTTCTCAGGTCAATTCGCCTCCACCACCGGCTGTTACCAGAGCGCGACCTATTTTGTGGAGCATCCGAAAATCGAGTCGCTGCAAACCAGCTTCGCCAAAGCCGGTTATGCCACCTACGGTGGGGGCAAACTGTTTCATCATCCCGCCGGCAATATTGACACACGTGACTGGACGGAGTTTTTCCTGCGCAACCCGCATCAACGCGATACCGGTTGGCCCATGGAATCCTGGAGCAAGGAAACGCCGTTCCCGCATCCGTTCCCGGCCAGCCCGTACAATGCCGGGAGGGAGATCCCTGGCGGCCTCTACCTTGAGTGGGCTCCCATTCCAAATGATCAGGAGGAAGCCATGGCCGACACCCAGCGCGCCAACTGGGCCGTGCGGCAATTGCAGAAAAAACATCAGAAACCATTCTTTCTTGGCATTGGATTTTACGCCCCTCATTACCCGAACTATTGTCCGCAAAAATATTTCGACCTGTACGATCCCAAGCAAATCAAACCCCCGCCCATCAAGGCCGATGACCTTGAGGATCTGCCGCTGCGCATCCGAACACTCCGGACCGGCCGTTCACGCATTCACCACAAGCTGGAAACCCTGAATGCCGTGGAAGACGCCATTCACGGCTATCTCGCGTGCATAAGTTATGCCGATGCCATGATTGGCCGAGTACTCGATGCTCTCGAGGCTGGTCCTCATGCCTACAATACCCTCGTCGTACTCTGGAGCGATCACGGATATCATCACGGGGAAAAACTAAACTGGGGCAAACACACCCTTTGGGAACGCACCTCCAACATCCCCTTCATTTGGGCCGGACCAGGTGTGGCCCGAGGCAAACAGACTGATGTCACGGTGAGTCTCATCGACATCTACCCCACCCTCGCCGAATTATGCCGACTACCGCAGACACACCAGAAACTCGAAGGCACCTCGATCGCCGCCACTCTGGCTGCCCCCGCAGAGGCCAAGGATCGAAGCGTGTTTCTTCCCTATACGGGCCCCGAAGAATTCGCCGTCATTAACCGCGACTGGCGTTACATCCGTTATCGTGATGGCGAGGAACTCTACGATTTGAACACCGATCCCCATGAGTGGCACAACCTTGCGAATCAACCTAAGTATCGGGCCATCAAAGCCCAGCTCGCGGCCATCGCCCCCAAAAAGTTCGCCCCGCCAGCACGGAAATATGTGATCCGACGCGATCTTGTTTCCCAGGATGGCAAATTTACGTGGCAGTATCGCAAGGGTAATATCGACTACACACCCACCTATAAACCGCCTGTAACTTCAAAGCCGATCCAGCCGTAGCGGACCAACCGGAGCTACTGAATTGAATTCAGCACTGGATTCCGGTAGGCTCACGCCTGATTTGGCCGTATTTCAAACTCATTCATTCCGCCACTGGATCGTCTGCATCAGCGTTTTGATGGGGTGCGTGGAGAGCATGGCCGCAGGGAAGGCGGATCCCACGGCAATTTTTGAGAAAGACATTCGGCCACTGATTCAAAAGCATTGCGTAGCCTGTCACGGGCCGGAAAAGCAAAAGGGCAAATTTCGGATCGACACACTCAAGGCCGAACTGCATGAGGGTGAGAGTGCCGGTTTTTGGCACGAGGTGCTGGATCAACTCAACGAAGGCGAAATGCCGCCGAAAGACGAGTCATCGTTGACCGCCGCAGAATTGGCCACCTTCACCGATTGGCTGGAGACCGGCCTCAAACAGGCGGCTGCCAAACGGTCCAGCACGGGCGGCCGGCAGTTGATGCGGCGCATGAGCCGCTACGAGTATCAGTATACGCTGGAGGATTTGCTAGGTGTCCGGCTCGATTACACGGCCCATGTCCCGGGCGATTTATCCGGTGAAGACGGCCTGATGACCAATGCCAGACACCTCGGCATGTCGCCGGTCTTGATGAATAGCTACCTGGAAGTGGCGCTGCTGGCCGCAAACGAAGCTTTGCCGGATGCGCCCGAAAAAATTTACCAGCAATCCATCACCCGATTTCAGCCCACCAAGATCCGCGGCCAACGCGAGGTCGGCGTGCAAAAAAGGAAGAAGGGCGAACCCAAGCCGAAAACGCAGCCGGTGCGGACTGACCCCAACACCCTTGCGCCGACACCCGGGTTTAAGCTTTCGCATTTTAAGGCCGATCTACCCCGCAAGGTCACGTTCGTCGAACGCCCTTTCGCCGGACGTTTTGCCATTCGGCTTAAGGTGAAGGCGACGGCCGATTCACAGGGGCGCTGGCCCGAGCTCACCATCCATGTCGGTCACCGGGCCTCGGGCGATTATGATCCCAAGAAAATCATGGGTCGGCGCATGGTGGATCCCGCCAAGGGCGAACACCTCATCGAGTTCATCGGCAACATCGAGGATTTTCCGCTCGGCAAAAAAGGCGGCTACTACAACGGGAGTGGCAGCCATGACGTGACCCATCTGTCGGTCTACGCATGGAACACCGCCGAACCCCAAGAAAAATACAACCGCAACACGCCGCTGGAGGAGGTCGATGAACCGCTGATTCGTTTGGTTTCCATCGAGATGGAAGGCCCGCTGCACGACGGGTACCCGAGTGAAACCGCCCGCAACCTGTTTCCGCCAAAGCCGGCCGACCTCGGGGAAACCGCGCATGTGCGTCAGGTTCTCGGCCGATTCCTTCAGCGCGCCTACCGACGCGAAGCGCAGGCGGATGAATTGGCTCACGCCATGGCCACCTATCAACGATTCAAAAAACTTCTCAAAGACGAACGCGCCGCCGCCCGTGCCACGGTGGCGTCCATCTTGGTTTCGCCCAAGTTCCTTTACCTCGTCGAGCCTTCGCCCGAGGCCCAACCATCCAAGGCCCGCTCGCTCAATGCCTATGAGCTGGCCACCCGCCTGTCTTATTTCCTTTGGGCTTCCATGCCGGATGACGAACTGCTCGCGCTGGCTGACAATGGACAACTCCTCCAGCCGGCCGTCCTCAAGCAACAGGTCGCCCGCATGCGACAGGATGCCCGGTTCAGCCGGTTCGCGCGGCATTTCAGCCATCAATGGCTGGGGCTGCCTTCGCTGGAAAATGTCGCCATCGATCCCAAGCGGCATCCGGGTTTTTCCGATGCCACGCGCGAGGCGCTCAAGGAAGAGACGCTCGCCTTTGCGGAGCACGTGTTCACTGAGGATCTCAGTGCGATGAATTTCGTTCGCTCCAACTTCGCCATGCTCAACAACACGCTGGCCAGGCATTACAACATTGAGGGCGTACACGGCGCTCACTTTCGCCCTGTAAAGTTAACCGCCGATGCCGGCCGCGGCGGTGTGCTCACACAGGGCAGCATCCTGCTTATGGGCAGCGACGGCGCGGAATCCAACCCCATCTACCGCGGCGTGTGGCTGCGCAAACGACTCTTTGCCGATCCGCCCCCGCCGCCACCACCCGGTGCGCCGCCTCTGGAAAAGCAGAACGATGCCAAACTCTCGCTCAAGGAACAAATCGCCCGGCACCGCGAGGAGACCGCCTGCGCCCGATGCCACAACAAGATTGACCCGTGGGGGATCGCCTTCGAGGCCTACGATCCCACCGGCCGACTCAAGCGCGGCGGCTTCGATGCCAGCACCGTCCTGCCCGGCGGTAAGACGGTGGATGGCCTGCATGAATTGCAGCAATACATCCGGAACAACAAATCCCGCGACTTCGCCAACGGGCTCGCCCGCCGCATTGCCGGCTACGCCCTGGGCCGGCAATTGGAGTATTCCGACGACGCACTCATCGAGCAACTTACAGACAATTTGATTGCCAACGAATTCCGGCCCAGTAGCCTGATCGCAGAGTTGGTGACGCACCCCGCATTCCTGACCAAGTAACTTTTTTGAACATGAAAAAATCCTGGCACCTTTCCCGACGCGACGCCCTCCGCGGCATCGGCGGCATCACGCTTGGCCTGCCATTTCTGGAGGCCATGGCCGCCCCCTCGCAGGGGACCGTTTCCCCGCCCAAGCGCTTGGCCTGCATGTTCTTCCCAAACGGCGTCACCCTGCCGCCGGAGAAAGATCCGCACCACGCCGACTGGCACTGGTTCCCCAAGGGCGAAGGCAAAGATTTCCAGCTCAACAAGTCCACCGCATCGTTTGAACCGCATCGCAAAGATCTCACGTTCCTATCCGGCCTCTCCCATCCGGCCGGACGGCACATGGCCGGCCACGGGGTTTCGGATGTATTCCTGACTGCCGGCCCGGTGGATGCCAACGCCTATCAAAACACCATTTCGTTTGACCAGCTGGTGGCCGAAAAACACGGTCGCGATACGCGCCTGCCGTTCCTGCCATTATCCGTGGGCGGCGGCGTCGGCACGCTCGGCCGCACGCACACGCTTTCCTACACCAAGACCGGTCAGCCCATCCCCGCCGAGAACAACATCCGCCGTTGTTTCAACCTCATGTTTGGCCAGGAGAAGGACAGCCTCGACAAGGCCCGCCGGGAACTGATCGTCCGCCAAAGCATGCTCGACAGTGTGCTGGAGGATTCCCGCTCATTGAAGACCCGGCTCAACGCCGCCGACCGCAGCACACTCGACAACTATCTCGATTCGGTGCGCCAACAGGAACAACGCATCCAGCGCCTCGAGAGCTGGCTCGACAAACCCAAGGCCGAGGTGGACGAGGCGTCCCTCAGCGTCGATGCCACCAGCGCGAACATGAAGGATTATGTCCGTGCCTTCTACGACCTCATGTTCCACGCCTTTCGCACCGACACCACCCGGGTCATTACCCACATGCTCGGCATAGAAGGCGGCGGCTCCAAGTCGGATCATTTCCCCACCGCGCTGGGCCTCGATGCACACCACGCCCTGAGCCACCGCCGCAAATCCACTTTCAAGGACTGGGGTATTTGGGATCAGTTCATGAATGAAAACTTTGCCTACCTGCTGAAGCAGCTGAAGGAAGCACCCGAAGGCGAAGGCAGCGTGCTCGACAACACACTGATCATGTACGGCTGCTCCACCAGCACTACGCACCTGGCGCGCAATTACCCGCTTATCCTCGCCGGCGGCGGGAATATGGGCCTGCAACACGGCCACTTCCGCAAGTTCGATGAAAACAAGGTGCGCCTGTCCGACATGTACGTCACCATGCTCAACACGCTTGACGTGGAGACCCGCCAATTCGGCGACAGCACCCGCGAACTGAACGAGATTCGGCAGGCGTAATTAACGCGTCACCAGATCGGAGATCCCGGCATCCCACTTCAACGTGGCCACCTTGGTGAGCCCGCCTTGGCCGGTGATGCGGTATGCCGTCAACGTCGCACCAGTGGTGGCCGTCACCAATAGATATTTTCCATCCGGCGACAAGGCAAAGCCCCACGGGATTTTATCGGCATCGGTCAGGCCCAGGAATTCCGCGTGTCCATTGGCCAGCACCCGATAACGACTGATCTTGTCGAAATCCTGCCGATGCCCGCGCAGACCGCCGAAGAGATATTTGCCGTCCGGCGTGATCACCAGATCCGAGGCGCTCAGCCCGGTCTTGGACATCCCTTGCGGCAACACACTGAGATCCTGCTCGATCTTCAATTGCCCGTTGGCCGCACGACGATAAGTGGACAGCCCGATGCCCTGTTCGTTGGTGAAATAAACCATGGGCAGCTTGGGATGGTACGCCATGTGCCTCGGTCCGGTGCCTTCCGGCGGCCGGGCATCCTTGGGCTCCAACGCCGTAATCGCACCTGTGTCACCATTGTAGCCGTACTGCAACAGCGCGAGATTGCCTTTCACGTAAGGGATGTAGAGGTGCTTGTTATCCGGCGATACCAACACACAATGGGCCGCGTTGATCCCTTCATCTATTGTGGTCACCGCCTTGCCCGGAACGCCGTCCTTGCCCAATGGATACACATTCAAGCGGCCGTTCCCATAGCTCACCCCGAGCAAATGTTTGTGCCCACGATCCACGCTCAGATAACAGGCACCGTCATTGAACTGCACCGGCACGTGTTTTTGATATCCGCCCTCGGCCGATAGGGTCACCATCGCTCCGGGGATTTTCCCGGGCTCACCGTTCACCGCCGTCACATACAAGAGCGGTTTGGCCGGATGTGCCGTGATAACCCGGCCGGCCAGCCCCAGTTCCACCTTACGTTCGACCTGCAACTGGAGGCCCTTGTCTTCCGGCGTAGCTTTCACCACCCAGAGTTTGCCGGCCCTCGAGCTCGGCGCATAAATCCGGAATGTATCGGCCCAACCCATGCGGGTCAGCAGCAAAACACAAACAAGGAAGAGAAGATTTTTCATGATTGATGATGGGAATTGGAATTAGCGTTTCAAGTGATTGTTAAAGAATTCGAGCGTGATCTTCTTGGCCTCCGGCGAAATAAACTGGGGTCCACCGTGCCCGGCGCCCTCGAGTTCCAGCAGTGTGGATACCACTCCATGCGCCTTAAGCTTGGCATGCAGTTTCTGGCTCTGAACCAGCGGTACGCCCTTGTCCGCTGTGCCATGCATGATGAGAAAAGGCGCATCACCGCGGCTCACATGGTCCAGCGCACTGGCATCCTTGGCGAGCCGGGGCACATCGCGCACCGTGGCACCGAGCAGCTTGGCGCCGTTGGATTTTGCAATATCCGCCTCCGTCCGGCCATGGCCCACATTGTTCGGCGGCATCGTCAACAGTTCACTCGGACCATACCAATCCATCACCGCCTGCACGCGGCTGGAGGTTGTTTCCTTGCCGGGAAAAGTGCGTGTGCCCATCAGCGCCACCAGATGTCCGCCGGCCGAGGTCCCCCAGCAACCCACCCGTTCGCCGTCGAGATGGAATCGCTTGGCATTGTTCCGCACCCAACGCACAGCGGCGTAGCAGTCGTTGATCTGGTCCGGCCACTGCCCCTGGTCGGTGAGACGGTAATTGATCGATACGACGGCGAACCCATGAGGCACCATCCACGCGCCGCGCCGACCGCGATCTTTGTTACCGTTCTTCCAGCCGCCACCGTGTACAAACACAATCACCGGTGAAGGTACCGAGGCCGCTTTTGGTCGATACAAGTCCAACTTCAACGAAATCCCCTCGGGTTTGGCGTACTCAATATCCGGCAACACCTCGACCTTCGCCGGCAAGGGCGGCTGTGGCTTTTTCTTTTTGGCCGGTTTCGAGGCGGCATCCGCCGCCAGATCGGCAGGCACGATCACCGATAAGAGAATGGCAAATGTGGTTAGGTATTTCATTTAGCGTTTTGATTTCAGTTGATTCAGTTCCATATCGGCCCACGGTTGAGTGCGGGACTGGTATTGTTTGCGAATCCGGTAAACCTCGTCTTTTGAGATCGCGGGGATCAACTGAGCCGGATCACCGCCCACCCATTTGGAATCCGTGGCAACCTTCCTGTTGTGATGATTGCGTACATCAACAATCAACACACGAACCAGCTCGGTCGCCTGCATCTGCAGGCTGCAGACCAGGCCGACCCACAACAGTGTTCGCCTGAACTTCATTTCCGATCGAACACCATGGCATCGGCAAACTTGATACCAAGATCCAAGTAGCCGGCCGTATCGTAATGCCACGGATCCGAGTTTCCGTAATCATCCGTACTGGTCACCAGTGCGGCATTCGGATGTTGCTTCACGAAGGCCGCCTGCGCTGCGCGAACTGTCGTGCCATGAGTCCACACCTTCCAGTTGGTGATGCGCCCGATCACGACACGTTGTTTTGGATCTCCCAAATCCTTGGCCAACAGCGCCATTAATCGGGTCAAATTGGCCTCGTATTGGTCGGCAACCGCCTTGGCTTGCGCATCGCTCTCGCCCTGCATCCACACCAGACCGGACGGAATCAGGCGATCCGGCTCGCCGTCGCCATCGATATCCTTCACCGCGCGGGCATGCTTGAGTGTGGCCAAAAAATGATCGTACTGGTTGACCCCCTTGCCGGCCCCTTCGCCTCCGGCCCAATCCGGGGCCCAGCAACCAAATCGCTTGGCGGCGGAGGCCTTGTCGGAAATGGATGTGCCGCCGCGGGAATATTTGATCAAAGCAATGTGACGGTCAGGATAAATCTTCTTCAGGCGCCGGGCAAAGGTCAGCTCCGCACCGAATCGATCCGAGTACTTGTTGGTCTTGCCGTCGGAGGCGAATGACCTTCCGTGCCCGGGCTTCAACGGACTCCACTTTCCCTGGCCCGCCGGCTTTTGACCGTCCAAGCCCATGTTGCCGTGAAAAATCCACACCCCGGAAACCCCATTCTTCAGGTCCGCCGGCAGTTCACTCACCTTGCCGTAACCATCCATGTTCGACTGACCGCCGAGATAGTAGACGTGATAATCCTTGGCAAACGCCGGGGCGGTAAGCCCCACGCCCAAACCAAGCGCGAGAACAATAAATATTCGTTTCATGCGTAAAGTGGGTTCCGAAGACCGCCTTGATTAGTGAACCGGTCCGCCAAAACGTCAATGCCCAAACATTCCAAGCCGAATAGAATGCCCAAATAGACTTCCCTTGCTCCGGTCCCAGCAGTAGAAGCAGCCCATGCATTTCATCGTTGGGACATCTCTCGTCTGGGTACTCGCCGCCCTACATCTGGCTGCCGATGAACCGGGAAAATTGATCTTTCAAGATTCCTTCAACCGGACCGAGTCTCAGGAAACAACGGACGAACCGGGAAATGGCTGGAGCACGAACAGCGACAAGCGCGCGCAAGGCGACAAACAAGTCGATCTCAAGGAGGGCACCCTGCGCATCTTCATCAGCCCGCGCGCAGACCACGCCGTTTCCGTCACGCATCCCGCCGAGTTTACCAATGGTACGGTGGCGTTGCGGTTTCAATTCGAAAATCCAAAAGACAGTCTCGGCCTGAATTTTGCCGACTTACAATTTAAAGAGGTCCACGCCGGCCACCTGTTTGTCACCCGCCTCTATCGCGATCGCGTGGAATTAACGGATCTCAAGACCGGCAACATGCGCCTCGACATCCGCACGGCCCGCAAGGCCAAGCAACCGTTGAACGATGAACAAAAGAAGGCTTTGATCGGCAAGACGGTGCGTTTTCCGCACCAACTCGCCATCGGCCAATGGCACGAGGTGCGGATCCTTGTCATCGGCGATCAACTCAGTCTCCAGCTGAACGGCAAGCTGATCGGTAAGCTGAAATCCCCCGGCATCGCCCATCCCACCAAACGCACCCTGCGCCTCTCTGTCCCGCGACAGGTGGTGGTGGATGACGTCCGAATTTGGCGGCGATAATCTTCCTGCCCAGCAACGAGACTACCCATCCATGACGCCCCCCGGCTACTTTCGGTAATCCTTGCCGGACCAACTGGACAACACGGAGCGTTGCCAGGCTTCGAGTGCTTTTTTCATTTTGGCAACCCGTTGGGGCTCGACTTGACTGAGGTCTTTTTTCTCCATGGGGTCATTGACCAGATGATAAAGTTCGAAGGTTACTTTTCGGTTTTTCTCGATGCGATGCAGTTTCCACGGCCAATCGTTCCAGGCGGCGTGCCCGCGCAGGGCGTCCTCGCCGAAGGTCGGAAATTTGTTCACGTTCTTGAGCACCCGGTTCGGAAACGGGTTGGGTTGTCCGGCTTGTTTGGCTTCCAACAGGGCCTTGATGATCCGGTCATTCCAGGTGCTTTGGCCCGCAGTGTGGCCAAACCAAAAACCCATCGGTGGCCGTTTCGTTTGTTTTCCGGATAGCAAAGGGAGCAAATCGATTCCGTCCAAAATGGGTTGATGCGCAACCTTGGCCTGAGTCAGGGCGATCAGTGTGGGATACAGGTCGGAAGTAAACGCGGGCGTGTCAATGGTGGCCGATTGGTAACGGGCCGGCCACTCCATGACGGCGGGAACACGCAAGCCGCCCTCATAGATACTGCCTTTTTTGGCCCGGCCCCCTGAAGATTCCGCGACCAAGCCTCCGTTATCGCTGCAATAAAACAGCAGCGTGTTTTTGGCGATCCCCAGTTGGCGCAGACTCCGGCGCAATTTGCCGATTTGCTGATCCAGAAGGGTGATCTCCCGGAAATAGCCGGGTTTTTTGGTGTTCTCGTTGTTATAAAGCGTAGCCGCATGGGGCAGGTTTTGCGGCAATTCCGCCTGCGGATCGTGAGGCGATGGGAACCAGGTCACAGCAAAGATCGGCTTGTCCCCTTTCGCATGTTTTTCCAGAAACTCGATCGTGGCATCCATGCTAATCACCGAGCCGGGGCCTAGGTGTTGTTTGTAAACCCCGTTGCGACTCAGGTACGGGTTGTTGTCGAAGAAATTCAATCCCGACAGCCATTCATCAAATCCCGCCCCGCCAGGACTGGTGGGACTGTTCGGTTGTACGGAGCCAATGTGCCATTTACCGAAATGGCCAGTGACATATCCGGCACCCTTGAGTGCCTCCGCAATCGTGGTCTCATGCGGACGCAGATAATGCCCATGATTGGGTACGTTCACGCGGAATGAATGACGCCCGGTCATCACGCTGGCCCGCGTCGGCGAACACACCGGCGCGCTCGAATAAAACCGGTTGAACACCACCCCCGCCTTGGCCATCGCGTCCAAATGCGGCGTCTTCACAAACGGGTGCCCCGTGAAACCGGTATCGCCGTAGCCATGATCGTCGGCCATCACCAGCACGATGTGGGGGCGGGATTCCGCGACCGCCGGAACCGATAAACCCAACAGCAACAGGGAAAGCATCAATCGAATCATGGTCAAATCCGTGCCGGCTTGGGTCATTCTCCCGAGATCATTCTTTACCGTATACCGGCGGCTTCCAGTCCTTGGGCAGGCGACCTTGCGGGCGGACACCCAGGGAACCGGCGGGAATCGGGCGATCCTTGGGCTGCAGCAACGGCAGGTTGTCCGGTAGATGCTTGATGCGGAAGTTTTTGTATTCCACTTTCATGGGCGGCCCCTTGTGCACCTGCACGGCTAACACGCCATCGAGCGAACGGCCTTTCGGATCAAAGTCAATGAGATCCGCGGTCGGATGCCCGTCAATCCAGTGCTGGATATGATTTCCCCGCACCAAGACACGGTACTCGTGCCATTCATCTGCAGGAAATTCCTTCACAGGCATTTGGCCAACGATCCAGGAACGACCCGTTTCGTCGACAATCACCTTTTCACCGGTGTGTGCTAAAATACGGCGGCCTTTTTCCTCATAAACCATCCCGTTGTAATTGGGATTTTTGGCAACCACATCG
>CEVA01026823.1_pt1 | contig 11910 bp, 12 predicted proteins | sample 361521 | NCBI WGS metagenome assembly CEVA01 (sample SAMEA2622823, study PRJEB7988) | marine metagenome | isolation source: saline water (ENVO:00002010), including | reverse complement strand
ATTAAGTTTCTCCCATTCTGTGTCTGATTCTTATTCCATTCACGTCAGCTGTTCGTGCAACGAACTGCGGCGCAGCAAACACTATAGCCTAGGTTCACTTATCAGGAAACACGCAACGGCTATCTGTCGTACCATTAATCATTACGTATAGTTATCCTTCTAGGATAATAATGACGCGTCAGAAATCGGCTAGCTCAGGAATCGATTATAACGACCCCCGCTGAAAACTCTCGAGGAAGTGACCAGCGATTCTTTTACGGCTGGTTCATAGTTGTTGCGTCAGGATTGGTTGTGTTCAGCAGTGGACCTGGTCAATCCTATGTATTCTCCATATTCATCGATTCAATAATCGAAGATACAGGGTTGTCACGGCCAGGCATCTCAGTGCTATACATGGCTAGCACAGGGATGAGCGCGGTTCTGGTGGGTATCGTCAGTCGGCTTGCTGATCGTTATGGGCCGAGGGTCATGTTGGTGGCCGTAGGACTGGGATTTGGTGCTGCCTGCTTTGGGATGGCCACCGCTACCAACATCTTTTTGTTCTATATAGCCTTTGCCGGTTTACGTGCGCTTGGGCAAGGGTCATTGAATATTAACTCTATTTTGTTGGTGAATACTTGGTTCGTTTCTCAGAGAGGTAGGGCTATCGCCGTCATGGGACTGGGAGCGGTGCTTTCAAGCGCCATATTTCCACCGTTTGCCCGTTTCTTGATAGTTAACATTGGGTGGAGAGAGGCCTATGCTGTTATCGGATTGGTCGCTATCGTCTTGATTATCCCGGTAACCTTGTTGGTTGTCAGGAACAGGCCTGAAGATATGGGCCTGTTCCCTGACGGGGCAGTTGAACCACCGGCGTCTGAGACTCGTCAGGCTACGGAAGGCATTCTACGGGAGACCAGGGTGTTCAGTTCTTTGAGCTTCTGGTTATTGGCGTTGTCTTTGGGCACGCCAGGGTTAGTGTCGACGGCGTTAGTCTTTCACCAGACATCGTTATTCGAAGAGAAGGGCCTGAGCGCAACTTTGGCTGCCGGAGTATTCATAATTTTCTCGGCTTCATCCGCGGTCAGTTCGTTGCTGGCTGGTTTTGCGGTTGACCACATCGGTCCCAAGGCTCTTTACAGCTTCTCGATGGTAACCCTGTTTGTGGCGTTGGTATTTGTTGTGGCCATAGATTCAGCGTTTATGGCTGTAGTCTATGTGCTGATTATGGGTGTAGCCGGCGGCGCTCACCATATTGTGCAAGGGGTGATTTGGGCCCATTATTATGGACGCCATGGTCTGGGCCGGGTGCAAGGTTCGGCTATGACCATAAACTTCTGTGCATCTGCTATTGGCCCGCTTCCTCTCGCAATATTCCATGATTTGACTGGCACTTATACTGTGGGCATTGTGGCGATGATGGCCCTGCCTGTTTTTTCTATATTGGCTTTAATCAAGGCGAGGCCTGGCGCCAATGCATGGGTTGTCAGCCGATCGGGACCTGTTTCAGAAGACTGACCTTTAATATCGGACTCATTTTGGGGATAGGTTTAGCCAGAACCCTGATCTCACGTTGGCTCCGGAATTAACACCTCTATTAGATGGTTGTATATCCATAGTTGATCTCTTTTGTTAGTGGTTGATGTAGAAAAACCCGGCTGCTAATTCAGTATCCCATTGGTTTTCAAGATGAATGTCGTCTTCGGTGAACATGGACTCAGTGGTGGCGTATGATTGGGTTCGTTGCCAAAACTGATAACACTCTTTTAAAAGTAATCATGGCCACTCAGTACCGCGATTACCAGACCAATTATCTATACCAGCATCAACTTATATTGAAACATTGATAGCAATTGTTTTGGGTATGGACTCGGATACAGAATTGTCGTGATTCACTCACTGCAGGGTTGCATTGCCGGAGAATCGGGCGTTGTGTAAAATGCGCCAAGAATTAGCCCCGATACAGTGTGTCAGACATCCGAATGACTGAATTAGAGGAGACTTCAAATGGATTTTGGACTGAAAGATAAGCGTGCATTTGTTGGCGGAGGCAGCCGCGGAATCGGTAAGGCAATCGCCATAGAACTAGCCAAAGAAGGTTGTGATGTGGTTATTGCATCTAGGACACAGTCGGCTTTGGACGAAGCAGCGAAAGAGATTGAAGACATCACCGGGCGTCGGATAATACCGATGGCCCTCGACGTCACAAACCGGGACCAGGTCGATAGTGTAATGGCTGGAGCTGTGAAACAACTGGGAGGACTGGATATCTTGGTTAACAGCGCGTCGCTGCCAGGCGGTTCTCCCTCAGCAGTTGGGCCAATCGATGCCCTAGACGAAAATGAATTGCTCAGCGATTTCGACACTAAATATGTAGGTGCTTTGCGTTGTGCTAGGGCAGCGCTCCCGTATTTGAAGGAACAACCCTGGGGTCGGATTATCAACATTAGCGGCGGCAACGCTAGGAACGCTGGTAACCTGAGCGGCGGAGCCAGAAACGTCTCGCTCGTTCATTTAACCAAGACCCTTGCCGTCCAGATGGGGAAGTTCGGGATCACTGTCAACTGTATTCACCCAGGGACAACTCGGACCGAACGCACAGTAAGCTTGCTCGAGGCTCGAGGTAAGGCATTGGGCGTAACTCCCGAAGAGGCGGAGGCTCTGGATTTTGCTGACGGATCACCTCGTGGCAACCACATTAATCGCATGGTTGATGCGTCGGAGATTGGATACTTGACTGCCTATTTGGCTTCAGACAAATCTTGGGCTGTGACTGGAGAGGTCATTATGGCAGGTGGCGGGTCCGGAAGCGCTGTCTATTACTAGATAGTATATCCTTGTCCGTTGCTGAATTTTAAATGTGGTGTCCCCTCGTTTTGTAAGAGGGGGCGCCTTTGTTAGGTGCTTGATACCAATGGCGAAAGATGATCTATCAGAACTTGATCAAGATGTGAACGAAGTTCTTCGTAGAGTGGAAGCCCTGGCTAACGACATGCGAGGGCTGGGTATGGAACTTAGGTTCACGGCCGAAGAATATGGGCCGGAGAAAGATTTCGACGGCACCGTCACGCGAACTGTCACCTTTAATTTCAGGGTTGCTCAGCAGGATTAACGCCGTCCTAGGGCCATAGCAACGGCCTCAGGCATAACCCTTAGTCGAAGCATTGCAGCAATCCCCAAGATTGGACCTATCGCAAGCATCGCAAACGCCGGACCCCAACCAATGGAGTCTGCCACAACCGGTAGGAACTTGATGGGAGCTATGGTCAGCAAGAATCCGATACCTGTCTGAAATGCTAGTGCGGTTCCCCTGTAGTCATCATCCGATAATTCGGTCAAAGCTGTGGAGAACTGGGCTGAATCCGCCACCACCGACGCCCCCCAAATCATCGCGGCTATGGCAATTACTAGATTCCATTCCATTGGCAAAAAGCCGATAAATAAGGCGGTACCACCGCTAATGGTCATCGCCCAACTAGTTACTGAAGTACGGCCAAACTTTTCCGCGAATATACCTGCCGCCACGCAGCCAATGGCGCCAGAGATGAAGACCAAGAACGTCACTATACTGGCCAGGTTCAACGAGTCTCCAATGAGGTTCTTAGTACCGTACACTGTTACCAAGAACGCAGGTATCCACGCCCACATGGCATAAAGCTCCCACATGTGACCCAAATAACCGAACAATACCAACCTGGTCGATTTCATTCGGATGGTTTTTAAGATATAACCGGGTTTGAAGTGCCTTGCAGGAACGTCCAGCGGGCCGTCTTGTACTAGGAAGTAAACGATGGCCGCCGCCAATGCCGCTAGACATGAACTGAGATACAGAGTGATTTCCCATTGGGCGACGAAAACGGATCGCATAAGGTGAGGGGAACCAGAGCCGATGGTCAACGCACCGACCATGACGCCAATGGCGATACCCCTTCCCGAAAGGAACCATCCAGAAATGATTTTCATCCCAGGCGGGTAGACTCCTCCCAAGGATATACCGCTAAGTGTCCGTAGCACTAAGGCTGTGGCGAACCCTCCTGGAAGAAAAACTAATGCAGCGTTGAAGAACGCTGCTAACAGGGCGCTGACAGCAAAGACTTTTCGGGTGTTAATCACATCGGCTACGTTCGTGATAGCAATCAACATGGTACCGATGACAAACCCGATCTGTATGGCTATTGTCAGCCACGCGATGTCGCTGGTGGAGAACCCCTTTTCTGTCTCCAGCGCAGGAGCGATGGCGTTGGTGCTGAACCAAACGGTCAAGCTTAGTACTATGGCTACGGAGAGGAAAGCCAGCATGCGCCACCGAATGGGATGTTCTGGAGTATTAGCTTGCTGCGCGGACAATATCTACCAGGGCTCCGGGCTAGCCTGTTTTGCACTCATGACCATTGCCTCTAGTTCGGGCCACCATAATGTTTTTCTTAAGTATGTTTAACAGAGAGCTGTCTAGTCTGAATTTGTTTTCTCTTCGTATCCCCTGGGAGTGATTACCTTTCCTCCATGTAAGTAAGTCGTGGAATTTCCAATTACCACGATGGTTACCATATCTACGAATTCCACATCTTTTTCCAGGTCATGTAAAGTGGTTAGCTTCACCCTCTGCCCCGGTCTGAATGCGTCACCGACCAATCCAACCGGAGTGTCACCAGGTCGGTGCTTCAGTAAAATCTCCCGCGCTTCAAGAAGCTGTGTCTGTCGGCGCTTGCTGCGGGGGTTGTATAAGGAGATTACGAAATCACCCTGTCCCGCTGCCTCTAAGCGTGCTCGAATCTTATTCCAGGGTGTAAGTAGGTCGCTTAAGCTGATGGCGCAGAAATCCTGCATTAGTGGAGAACCTAGCACCGCAGCGGCTGCTTGCATGGCTGATACGCCGGGAACTGTTACAACGGTTGGGTATTGGCCGTTCCAGTCTCTGTCAGTTAGCACCCTGAAGACGGGACCGGACATACCATAGATACCAGCGTCACCGGAAGATACCACGGAAACGGTATTGCCGGCGTAGGCGGAGTCCACTGCCGCTGCGGCTCTTTCCAACTCTTGGCCTAGCTCCATGGAGATCACTTCTTTGCCGGTGACCAGACCTTGTATCTGGCTGATATAAGCTCGAAAGCCGACTACTACGTCGCTTTCTGATATCGCTTGCGACGCGGCTGGAGGCAGGTATTGGGCGTCTCCAGGTCCGATGCCGACTAGGTTTATCTTTCCGCTGATGGATGGGGAGGTCATTTAATTGTATTCTCCGGTGTTTTCAGCTTGTTGGCCGGTTATTTCGTGAGTGACGCTAGCTGAATGTTTTACGCGCTACGGCGATTGTTGCCCTGGTGGTTTGCTTCCGCGTAACTACCAGATCCCTTGCGCCGGATGACAACAATGCAGATGGTTCTGCCACTCCCCAAACGCCGACTAGACCGTGGGCCCGCTCTGATTTGGAAGTTAGCGCTTCAGGGTTGGTCTCGAATATTCTGTTTAATTCATCTCCCGGGTAGAAGGTTAACGGTACACCGTGACGTTCGGCCAGTTGTTCCAACCCGGGTTCCCCCCGTTTTATATCGGCCGACGAGACGCCTGACAGACATTTAACAGATATACCGTGTTCCTGAAAAGTTTTTGACAGCAAAGAATCTAATTCTTCTACGGGCACGCCTTTTCGGCAGCCCATTCCAATTTCCAAGCTTTTGGGTCTGTAGATCACTGTGATCTTGTCGGCTAGCAGAGCATCCAGGGATTCTGTCTTGTCTGTGATGATTAAGGCCGCAGTACAGGCCGAAGTAGCTAAATCGTCCAGTGTCTGATAGACCGTGATGTTTTCAGGAAGAGGTGATTCATTTGTCCACCAGCTGCATTCTCCAGCGCATTGCCAGACACCAATCGGCAGCCCGTTAATCACAGCGGCGCTGGCACGAGTTATGGAGATGGAATCGGCCTCTAGTTTCCATCCAAACTCTCTGCCCAACAGGTCTACGCTCAGAGTGAGCGAAGCGTGGGATGCAGACGTTATAACTGGCTCTGCGCCTAGTTTTTTAGCCACTTCTTGGGCCAATTTGTCAGCTCCACCTATATGACCGGAAATGAGGCTCACACAGAAGCTCCCAGCGTCATCAATGCATACTACGGCTGGGTCTGTCTGTTTACTTTTCAGTAGAGGGGCCAGCAGTCTGATTGAGGCGCCAGTTGAAAGGAATAGCACTAAGTTGGAACAATTAGCAAATGCCCGTTCTACCACTGGCCTGAGCGGCAGGTCGAAGACCTCGGCTCCGTCTCCTTCTTGGTGGAAGCGACGATCCACAAACAGCGTGCACTTACCGTCCATAGATGTGACCAGCGATTTTGCCATTCTGGCACCGTTACGGGTTAGCGCAATTATCGCTGTTTGGTCGGTCTCTTTATCCTTTTCCGTTGACACTGGCCGCCTTCCGGTAACGGTGGGTGTAATCGGCGGAATAAAGGTGGGATACAGCCCCTCCTTTGTCCAATCCCGGGTCAACAGCATCTCCAACGATAATTAGTGCTTGTAGGGTTATCTTAGCCGCTCTGACTTTGGCAGCAATGTCTTTTAGAGTGCCCCTGATTACCAGTTCGTCAGACCAGCCAACCCGGTATACGACTGCCACCGGTGTGTCTTCAGTGTATCCAGACGAGGTGAGCTCACGGACGACTTTGGTCATCCGGGTGATGCTCAAGAAGATGACCATTGTACAGCCATGGGATGCCAAATCCCTGAGTTGCTCGCCTTCCGGCATGGCCACTCGTCCTTCCATTCGGGTCATAATGATTGTCTGGGCTTTTTCGGGGACGGTGAGTTCAGATTTCAATACTGCTGCGGCTGCAAATGCAGCGCTGACGCCGGGTACAATCTCGAAATCCACGTCGTTCTCTTCCAAGATACGCATTTGTTCGAGAATGGCACCGTAGATAGCCGGATCTCCACTCTGCACCCTGGCGACGATCTTACCTTCTGATACGGAGCTGAGTTCCAAATCCATAATTTCGTCTAGGTTTAGCTCTTTGCTTCCGACAACCTGAGCACCTTCTTTGGCGAAGGCCACGATTTCTGGAGGTACCAGAGAGTCGGCAAATATGATTACGTCTGCCGATTCAATGATTCTCTTTGCTTTCAACGTCAGCAGTTCCGGATCACCGGGGCCAGCGCCAACTATATAAACTTTGCCAGTGGTATCAGTCATGCTTTGTTCTCCTTAAGAACGTTACTGCGTGATGTTTCTATGAGATATCCTAGGATTCGTCTTGGTTACCTCGCACGATGAGGAGAGAGAAGTAGTCCATGTCCTCTTCTTTTATTTGCGTTACGTCTCTAATCACCTTTTCTCTATCAGTGGTGACACGGCGCACGTATGTGCTTTGTTTGGTGAGCCCTAATTCTTCAAGTTCAGCCAGTGTCTTGACGATGATTGGACTGACTTTCATCAGCACTACAGTATCAAAGTTAGACGTGGCTTCAGACAAGTCATCCAATCCGTAGGTCGCGGGCAAAATCGCTAGTTTTTGTCCATGTGTTACTAGCGGTTCTCCGGAGCTTGCGGCGGATGCCATCACCGATGATATACCAGGAATAATTACCACCGTGGCCTCTGGATTGATCTCTTTGACTCCGGTGAGTACGTATGAGAACGTACTGAAGAGCATGGGGTCGCCTTCTGTAAGGAAGGCCACATCTTGTCCCTTTTCAAGACGTGACGAAACTAATTTTGAAGCGTCAATCCAGGTTTTGGCTGCTCCGTCTGCGTTGTTGGTAGGGAAAGGCGCCCTTAGTATCTCCTGGTCTGGCGTCAAATAATCTTTGACGATGGTTAGAGCGTAACTGTCTTGCATGTTGGAAGCCTGGGGTACGCAAATTACCGGCACACTCTGAATCGCTTTCAATGCCTTGAGGGTTAGTAATTCGGGATCCCCTGGGCCAACGCCAACCCCGTAGAGGCAGCCTATATTGCTGGAGTTTTGGGAAGTGGTTTTTGGCATTCTTAATCAGCTACTTCGCCGACCATTGACGATAAAAATTGGGTTGAGGGCTTCCATACGGATTGCGCCGTCGGGCATCTCTTTTCCCCGTGATGAGGCGATTTGGGTGATCTCTGTTGCCAGACCCAACTTCTTTAGTAATTGGTAGGTCTCAGACGTACGTTCCAGTACTGCGAGATTGACGACTATGGTTCCATTGGGGTTCAAGCGCGAACAGACGAACTCAAGTATCTTCGGGAGGATACCGCCGCTTCCGCCGACAAACACTGAGTCAGGCCTGGGAAGCGATTCAAGTGCAGCAGGTGCTTCGCCGTTCACGACGTGGATGTTATTAAAGCCTAGATTTGCGACATTGGCTTCCAGCAGCGGCAGCGAGTCGGTATCACGTTCAATGGCATAAACTTGTCCCTTGTTCGCAATCAATGCGGCTTCCACAGAAATGGAACCGGTACCAGCTCCGATATCCCATACAACACTGCCTGAGTGGAGCCTCAAGGAATATAGACTGACGGCACGGACTTCTCGTTTGGTGATCTGACCCTTGTTTGGGCGACGTTGCTCAAATGCATCATCGTGCAGTCCTAATGTACGGGTGGCTCCTGGCGAGCTTTTTGCCAATTTAAGCCGCTCCCGAAGAGGAGACCATTGGGATGCCGTCGGGGGAAGTCGATGCGTATCCAAGTAGAGTGCCGTCGAAGTCGAAGCATATGGCGTCGACGATTAGTTTGTCGGAGTCTTCGCCCAAGAGTTTGTGGCTTTCGTCGCAGACCATCTGGCTCATCAGTGTGAATAATTCCAATTGGTTGTTTGCCAATGCAATCTCACCGAAGTGGCGACCGGAAGTTGTTGCAGCCATTTCTTTTTGCAATTCGTCCGATGCGCCGCACTTTCCGGCTAATTCAGCTAAGAATGTGGTGTCGACTTTGTTTCCTGCCACATGGGTTACGAAGTAGCCCATGGCCATCTTGGAGAATTTACCTACCATGCCGACGTGAGTTGCCCGTTTGAACCCGCGCGCTACGCAACGTTTCAACGCAGCCCCACTGAAGATGCCGATTCCCACGTAAGCCATATCTGGAAGGTCTAAGTGGTTCTTGGTAAATGCTTCACTAGCCAGACCAGTGGCCAATACCATGTGATCGATGTTGTTGGTGGCGGCGACGTCCACAGCCAGATTGACACTAGCACGCCAGGCGGCTGTGGAATACGGTTGTACTACGCCGGTGCTTCCAAGTATGGAGATACCACCTATGACTCCCAATCGGGCGTTGGTGGTCTTAGCTGCCACAACTTCGCCGGTGGGTACTGATAGCTCAACGGTGATTCCCTTGTCAAAACCAAGTCCATGGGCCTGGCCGGTCTCTGAGGCGTGTTCAATGATCATCCGGCGTGGGACTCGGGTCACAGCAGGTTGACCTACGGTGATCCCGGTACCGGGAAAGGTCACTATTCCAACACCCAAGCCACTGGTTATTGTCACTCCTTGTTCAGTGCTAGGGCCATCTTCAATTCTCGGGCCAATCCATACAGTGGAGCAGATTTCTGCACCGTGAGTCGCGTCCGGATCGTCCCCTCCATCCTTAATGACTGAGCACAATACTTTTTCACTTCCGGGTGTTCGGTCTGTCCACTCACAACGGTTCAATATGAACTCCACGTCGTCACCCATGGGCAGATGGATAGTAATTTTATCGACCGGAGCTCCTGTAAGAAGAGCTGTTACCGCAGCTTTTGTGGCCGCCGTGGCACAGGCTCCGGTGGTGTATCCGGTGCGCATGCCCTTCCCGCGGACAGTAGGACGGCTGTAATCGCTTTCTGAGATAGATTGTCTGGGTTGATGGGAGTCTGGGTCTGTGGAGTTCATGTCGTTGCCTGATCCCAAACTTTTCTGACCCTGTCTGCGGCGGTGGAAATGATCTTGTCGTCGACACCCAGAGGTGGTGTCATGGACATGACGATGTGCGGGTAGCGTGCCTCTATTTCTTTTAGGCCGCCTATGATATTCCTCTGCAGGATAATTCCTGGGAAGAAAACATACGGGATACACATGATTGATGAGACACACCGGTTTTCAGCTAGTTTGGCCGCAGCGTCGTCCATGGTAGGGTCACCGTAATGGGATTGCGCTACAGCCACGGCATACTGAGTCCCCAGACGGTCTTCAATCAACTGCCCCAATTCTTCCAGCCAGATGCAGTCGTCATATTCTGTCTTGGTTCCAGCTTTAACTAGTAGGATTCCATGAGGACCGATACCTTGATCCGCAGATGAATGTTCATTAGAAGATTCCAGTTCTTTGACTCTCTGAACTACTAGATCCGCCAGATTCGTGTCCAGACCAAGGCCGTCCGCTAGGTGCAATTCGAGTCCGGGCAGTTGGTCTTGAACTTCTTCGACTATTTCGTTCATCTCAAGTGTAGCGTGCTTGCCATTGCCTAGCAGGAAAGGAGTCATTACCACCTGGTCGTAGCCCCGGTCTTTCAGCATCTTGGCTGCTTCATGAGGGAATGGTTCAAGGAATTCCAAACAAGACAAGACCATTTGGGACTCGTCGATCTGGAGCATTCCCTGAAGGCGTGTGGCGGCTTGTTGCAGCCCATTTGGGGTGCTTGGACATTCTTGACACCATGCTGGGAATTCGTCTTTTGACCATGCGCAGGAGCACTCCGCCTTGCTGGTGCCACGTTGACTGCCATGGCCCAGTAGGATAACTCCCCAGCGGTCTTTTTTGGTTGTTGTTTGGCTCAAGGTGTCACCTCTTGCAATGCCAGTCCCAATAGAGCGTTAACTGTCGCTGCCGCTGCGGAACTGCCTCCTCTTTTCTCCCAAACGGATATATAAGGCACATCAACTTTGGCCAACTCGGCCTTGGATTCAGGGCATGCGATGAATCCAACAGGCATCCCAATTACGAGGGCCGGAGCGGACTGTCCTTCTTTAATCATGTCCAGCAGCGCAAGGAGGGCTGTGGGAGCGTTGCCAATCACGGCTATGGCTCCGTCCAATTGGGGTTTAAGTTCCCTAATGGCTGCCACCGAACGGGTTGTGCTGTCCAACTTTGCCCGTTCTGCCGTGTTTGGTGTGTCGATCTGGCAGTAGGTTTTGATACCGCATCTACTAAGTAGAGCCTTGGAGATACCAACTTCCACCATGCGCACGTCTGTTACGATGGCCGCTTTGGCGTTTATGGCGGCGACGCCAATCCCCACTGCTCCAGGGCTAAATCCAACTGATTTGGAGATTTCGGGATCACCTTCTGCACGTACTATGCGGCAGACTACGTAACGTTCTTCGGGAGTCAACCCTTCCAGCAGAGGAAGGCTGGATTCAACTACTTCTATGCTGCGACGGTCAATTTCATCTGGTAGGAGAGCGTATTTTTCTACTAACGACATAACAATCTCATATAAACTGAGATGTTATTATAGCTGCTTTCGGGGTTGGAGGGCAGTGGGTGGACAGGTACCGCATTGGCCGGGGCTGACTTAAGAGGAAAATTGGGCCGGCACGGGCGGGACAACTAGGAAAGAAACGCTAGTCGGGGCTTTTCAGACCATCCTCGCCGAGCCGGAAGATATCTCTAGCGACCTGCAACTCTTCAGGTCCTTTTCTCTCTTTCAAAAACATAGTCGGATCGTGAAGAAGTTTGTTCACGATTGCTCTGGTCATAGCATCTAGAGATTCCAGCTCTTCCTCATCCAGCTTGCCGTTCAGCTTACGGATAGTCTTGTTCAGTTCCAGGGAGCGGATTTGGTCAGCGCGGTTCCTTAGTTCAAGCACAGTAGGAAGAGCCTCAAGATCAAGGTACCATTGTTGGAATTGCTGGGATTCGTCCGTGGCAAGTTCTTCGGCCCATTCAGCTTCTTGGATTTTCTTTTCGCGACTGGCTTGACTCGCTGATTCCAGGTCGTCTACGTCGTTCAAAAATACGTTATCCAGCTGGGCCGCCTC
>CEVA01071186.1_pt1 | contig 11920 bp, 4 predicted proteins | sample 361521 | NCBI WGS metagenome assembly CEVA01 (sample SAMEA2622823, study PRJEB7988) | marine metagenome | isolation source: saline water (ENVO:00002010), including | reverse complement strand
AAAGTTATATGTATTAATACCATATAAAGTTTTAAAGTAAGGATAGTTTTCTTTTATAGATTCTAATAAATTAAAAAACAATTCTGTTTTAGTATTTTTTCTAAAGAAAAATACAGTAGCCCAATAAAAATCAATTCCAAAATCATCTACACGATCAAACTCTTTAAGATGTCTTCCAGTTAATAAATCAAAACTTTTTGCATTAATCATTAAATCTTCTTTATGTTTCCAAACCTGATTTAATGTATCATTACAAATTAAATAATCAACATCAATAACTAAAGTTTCATCATATGGTGATTGTGTAAAAACAGTTGACCTATTAATATTATAAAATTGTAATAAGTTAACTGTATGTCTTGTATCTCTATAACGTTTATTATTTTCTACTCTACGTCTTTGTTGGATTTTAATATTTTCAAATGCATTATCAATTAACTTTTGATCATATTGCTCTTTTAAATGTCTCATAGTTCCTTCGTCAGTAACCATAGTAATAGCATCAATGCCCATATGATGTTTAATCATTAGAGCATTGGCTAATGCTATGCTACCATAATCAATTTCTGTATTGTTATGTGCGAAAAATACTATTCCTTGACTCATGCCTCTACCAATTTTGCAGTTCTTCTTTTAGTTTGCATTTCGCTATATTGTTTGTGGTAATCATTTGTTACCTCAAAATAACGCGATGTAATTTCTGTTAAGAAAGACTTTAAGTCATTAATCTTAATAGGATTTTCATTAACATCTAGCAATACTATTTCCTCATATCCTTGTTGAACAAATGTTCCAACAAATGCTATTAGTTCCTGTGTAACTTTAAAAGTTCCACCTTCTATAGAATATGATAACAATGCCTGACTTTTATTTTTCAGGATTTGCTTTTGATTAAAGAATGTCTGCCTATAATTGGCAAATTCAAGTGCTTTGTGTAAGCGATCATCACTCATAAAAAACCTCCGTTTATGTATATATTATTATACATAACGGAGGCTTAAAAGTCAAATACTTTTTAACTATAATATTATAGTGCGTCAGTAGTAGCGAAAGTTGGGTTAGCAACTTGTACATAAGAGGCGTTATCCGCTCTAAATGTAGTAATTGTGCTAGTTAACGTTCCGTCAACTTCATCAGCGCCAGACCAAGCATTTCCTTCATTTGGAGCAGTACCTAAACCGCCACCTGTGTAAGTTCCTGTTTGTGCCGCGTGATCATCTTTAAAGTCAAGTGTAAAAGTAATTACTGTTGCTGAACCATATGCCGCATCTGCTTTTGCGTATGCTGTATAATCGTTGCTTGAATAGTTACCTGCACCTGTTGCCGTAAAGATTTGTTGATTTGAAGTTGTTAAATCGTCAAAACCAACTGATGCCGCTGTTCCGCCTGAACCAGTATATGTTGTTGCACCTTCGGCAAACTTAACTGTACCCATATTAGATAATAAGTTTGTCCAATCAGTATTTTGATCAGTTGAAGAACCACCTGCACGTGAACCAGCTAATCTAATTTCACCACCTGAATTAAAAAAGTGTCTAGCCGCGTTTGCTGATGCAAACGTAACTGTGAAAATGTGATTTTCTGTTCCTGTCCAAGCCGCTGTTTTTGTGCTTGTAATACCTGTGTCAGCCGCCATATTGGCACCTGCCGCTGTTAATTTATTAGTTGTAATTAATGTGATATCTGCCTCTAGGTTAGATAATGGCAAGATGTTACCTCCCTGTGCTACAGTATTTGACGCATTCGTCAATGTAGTACCTTGGTGGTTTGCGCCTTTTTGTAAGCCTGATAACAAGCTGTTCCATTGAGCCGCTGTTATTGTGTTACCTGCAGAAACCGCCGCGATCTCTGAAAGTCCATAACCACTATCTGTTGAGCCAGTACCAATAATCGTGTTAATATTAGTGGCAAATGTATTATAATCTGCCGCTGTAATTGTATCACCTTGTTGGTAAGCCATCTTATTTTACTCCTATTGCAATTGGAATTATTTCGACTTCTTCCGAAGTCTTGTCGACAAGACTGCGGCCAATAACCGCACGGTAATCAACATTGTTCTCGTCTTCTACTAGTTGTGCTACGCCTGGCGTCGAACTAGAAACAATACGATCACCTTTACTTACTGGGCCAATAACTTTCGTTAGCACTCGACCTTGGTAAGCAATATATGGATGGGTTGCATCATCTCCAGCTAAAGCATTTAACTTTAGACCTGGTTTTTGTGATACAACACCAAATACTTTTGTATCTTTAAATTCTGTTGTTTGTGTAACTTCTTTTTCACCTGCTAGTGAAACAACTGTTCCGAAATCATATTCATCGTCAGCTTCATAACGTTCCGCTATATCACCGTATTGTGCAATCATTGACATTGCATAAACGTTTCTAAAAAATCTTCCATCGCCACCTAAATCAATAGTAGCTGTACCTTGTTGTGTTGTTGCCGCTTGACCTGGTGTACCATGTGAAGGTGGAACTATTTTAGTATTAATTTCGTGTTGTCCTGTGTTTTTTGATAATCTTAAAAAATCTGTTGCCGCATAAGTTGTACCACCAATTACAAGTCCGTCTGCTGACACACCTTCTGATTGTAAACTGTCCCAAGTATTAACTCCGTGAATTAATGTACCTGTTTGCGTTGATGTTGATGAACTTACTGTAATAGCCGCTGTGTATCCATCAAAAATTGCTTTTTCTATTTTTACGTTTGCACCACTTCCTGGATCTGCAAATCTAAAATGACAAGGAGAAACAACTCTTGTTACTTCAATGTCACCGTTTTTAGCTTGAACAACTTCTGCTATTACTTCAATATTATCTGATACAACATAACCGTTATTATTTGCCGCGGCATCATCTACGTGTGTTGCCGCTAGTGTTAAAACTTGTGAAAATGATTTATCAGATGCTGTTGAAAATTGTTTGTAACCTGTTGCTGAACCATCTGTATTAACATTAAGTTGTTTTGTATCTGTATTGTACCATAAAGAGCCTTTTGTTGCCGCGTGTGGATATGTTGCTCCTACGTGTACTGTTAATGGAAGCCAGCCGTTGGTTCCTGAAAGTCTTGTTTTTAAAGATTGATTAGTTGTATCCCACCAAAGTTGTCCTTCTTGTGGATCTGCTGGTGCAGTTGTGTTTGCATTATTTTCTAATAATTTTACAAAATCCTCGGCAATAATATCACCATATCCTGTGAAGTTTTTACCAATTAGTGTAACACCACCTACTGCTACGGTAGTACCGTCTTGTACTGTTGCAACTGTACTTCCTCTAGTGTTGCTTACTGTATATGGCATAATTTAATTTCTCCTGCGTTTCAATCTTTATTAAAGTAGTATATAAAATACCAACTTTATATAAGTTATTTATATTAAACACCACAATAATATAACTATATACTTAGATTATTGTAGCTGTACCCTGATAGTATATACTATCTCAATTACTCTATTTAAACTTTTTTGTACTGGATGGAATATAACATGAGTTAACAAATATTCACTACCAATACCACTAACATTATAAGCATATAACCCTAATTCATCAAATATATAATCTGTTGCTGAATCAGAAGTAGCAGTATCTGAAGTTGTTTGACTTGCTGGTTCTCCAAAATCTAATGTACAAGTAATTTTTAAATCTGTATATGAACTAGAACTAGTTACAATACTTACATTATTTTTAGTATCTGTATTTGGATCTTTACCAATAATTTTATAATATGTTCTATTGTATAATGCCGCTGAATCATCTTTAATATTAGCTGTATTTGTAGCTTTATATTTTATTTCACCAGTATTAAGTACGTCTGACCCACCATTACCAAATGCCATATGATATATGCCGTTATCAGCTGTTTTCCAATACGACATTGCGTTTGCAATTACAAACGCCATATTACCAAAGTGAATAGCATTTCTTTTATTAACTAGCTCTTCACCTGTTTCAGCATCACGAATAAGCAAATGACCTTGCATTTTAACTTTTGCACCTTCATTTGGCATAGTTTCTTGCTGTTCTTTGTTTGTATCGTTTTCCATATTCTTTTCCATATTAACTGTATATATTTATACTTATTATAATATACTCTGTTTATTCATTTCGCAAGTATTTTGCTGAAGATTTATTTGAATTTGCACTATCAAGTACACTATAACCGGTATCATTATAATATCCACTAGTTGCACTTGGAATATGTGTATTTCCACTATATACTTCCGCTCCTGGACTATAACTTCCAATAGTAGTTCCTCTAGTACCACGAACTACATCTAAAAGTTTATTTCCGCTAATTTTATTATATTCTATTCTTTCAGTACCAATATAAATTATTCCTGGCTGTGCAGTATATACTCCATCAGCACTTAATTGTGATTGTTTAGGAGTAGGTAATTTACTTGCATCAGATACTACAATGATATTTGAATATTCACTACAAGCGTCACTTAATGTTGTATGATCTGTAGTTGAATTTCCTCCGCTATCGTCAACAAATTTTTGTCTCAAATATGTAACTGTTCCATATGGTCTATAATGCATTTGGAATTGTGATAAGTCTCCATCTCCAACATATGGATCTGCATTAGTACCACTACCAGTTACATTTGTATAAGTTTTAACAGTTATGAATAAACTTTCTCTAGGAGTAATTGGTAATACTTCTTCTGGATATGGATCGTTGTTTGGTCTTGCAAATCCTGAAGAGTCTAAAACTTTTTGTACCAATACCCACTTGCCTGCATCATAATCTGTTTTAAATGTTGCCGCGGCAGTATGTTCTGCGTTTGTATAATAAATTAAATCTACAACTTCATCCCAACGTGATGTTTGCATAGTTGTTTCTGCTGTTAAATTTTTATGTGTTACGTTTGCAACATAAACTTTGTTTTCATGTTTAACAATATCACCAACAGTATAACTTGTTGATGCCGTCCAAGCTGTAAAGTGTGTTAAGTCAGAATATTTTACAAATGAATCTTTAGCAAATACTGTTCCTGTTTTCCATTGTAAGTTTTCATTTACAAATTTTGAATCATACCAATTTTGAGTTGACTCATCAGCAAATCCAATTGTTGGATTTGTAGTTAATGCTGTGGCATCCCATTTTAAACTATCCCATGCAAAAGAAGTTAACTCTTGACCTATTCTATCTCTATTAACAACAAATCCAATTGGTTGTATATCTAAATCTGTATAAGATGATATAGCATTTTCTAATGACGTTACAAACGAACTTACTGAAGATGTATTTGCAGTATCAACGTTTGCTAACTCACTTGCAAAATGATATTTTGCTAATCTATCAACGTGTGATGATTCTGGTGTTGCTTGTTTAATTTGATTAATACTTGCAACATCTGTTGGAGCAGTTACAGGACTAAAATTATAATGTTGTAATTTACCTGTTTGTACATCAGATATAAATGTTCCTGAAGTATGATTTGTTGTAACTTGCCAGTAGCCACCATTGTGTTTAAGTTCTTTACCTGCTGTATATGATACTCCAACTGCCGTTGCTGTACCACCAGATGTATATGCTCCATAGGTTGTACCATCAGTAGAGTTTAAAGTAAATGTATTATCATCAACTCTTGTAATAGTATATGTATTAGTATTAAGGTTAGTCATTCCATTTACACCATCAATTGTTACTTGTCTTCCACTTGTAAAGCCATGTCCGGTAGCTGTTATGCTAACTGGGTTTGATTTTGTTGCTCCAGATATTGTAGCAACTGTTACTCCCATCCATGCATCAATATTATTAGTTGTTGGAGATAGTATTGTTATTTTTTTACTAATTCTATCAAATGCTAATTTAGTTGTAAATTTTGGAGTAGGATTTGTTGTTCCACTACCACTAGAATTAATTGCATAATCTGACGTAGATGTAAAGTCACTCATTGCCATATTTGCATTTTCTCTTGCTGGAGATTTTTTACTTAAGAAATCTCTAATTTTAGCTTTGTATGGTTTAACTTCTTCAACGTATGATTTAATATCATTAAACGGATCTTTTTCATAAGATGCTTTTTGTGTTAATGTAGTATCTTGTTGAATTACATTCATGTATGTTGTTTTAAATAACCAATCTACATGACTTTGTTCACTAGATACATATCTTATTAATGAATACAGTACTTCATTTTGTTTTCCTAGTTTATCACTAATAAACACATTGTTTCTTAATGCTGTTAAATATTGTCTTAACTCTGTAGCCAATGCTATAGAATTATCTTCAGTATATACTGTCGTTTTAAGTTTAGTGGTTGCTGTTTGTAAACCAATTCTTACTAAAGATAAATTACCTGTATCAATTGATGTTGTTGTACCAGCCAAATAATCTGCATCAGTATATTTGTATAATGCCCATTTAGATGCATAATCATAATTTACTTTAACTACATCACCTTCATTTAAATTTGCAATAACTATATCAGCTTTATAATCAACAATTTCATCTATAATCGTATCATCATTAAATGTAGTATTGTAATACCAATTTGTTTTTTCATTATATACTGATGTTGTAACTGTACTATCCCAATTAGAATTTTCAACATCTAAACTAATATTAGTTGTAATATTATTCAATGATTGGAATAATACCTTTCTTGCTTTTTTAATATCTTTAAACCAAGTTTGTCTTGGTCTAACTTTATTTCCATATTGATCATTTATTGACAATGTTGTATCTGGTACAGTTTTTTCTGTAGCATCATAACCACAAATACTATCTACCATTTTATTCCAAATTTGATTTGGAATTTGTGCATCATTGTAATTTTCTTTAATTAATAACCATTGTGCGTGTACTCCATCTGTTTTATCTTTTACAGCACGATCTCTATAATTAATTTGTAATACAGTATTGTCTTTAGTTAAATTATGAACTACATTTGATATCATAAATGAATTCGGTGATACTGGTGCAAAATAACTTAACCCTTGTGTTAATGGAGATTGAATTGTATTTGATACCGTAGCAACATCATTTATTCTTGAATCTAATTTTGGTACTGTAGTTTTATCTTTAACCCAATAATAGTAATAAGTTAAATTTGTTTTAGTATAAGCATCAATAACAGTTTCACTTACATAATTTGTTGTTGTCTTAACTGTTCCTGTTCCTGAATAAGTGCTTGGTGTTTTAGTTGATTTAACCCACTCATAAACGTCAATTGACGCTCCATCAAACAAACGACCCCAATGTGTTCTTCTATAATCATTATCATGACTTTCATATTCAATAAATCTTGCCGTTGATTGATCCCACCAAACTTTTCCAACATAGTCATCCTTCCATGGATTACTTGTACTAATTAAAGTAGTATCACTATGATTATTATATATTGCAGGATCTAACTCTGACTTGTATGAGATTTCTCTATCTGCAGATGCAGGTAAAATTCCTTTTAATGGATCAAATATATTCATACTTAAATCAACTTGATGACTTCTATCATCATACATAACCGTTTTATTAAATTGTTTTGTATCTATTCTATCTTTTTGTCTACGTTTTGTTTTTGCAAAATATGATGTAGTAGTTTGTGAAGTGTTACTGTAATCTACTCCACTATGTAAAATCCATGTACCACCTGCCGCTGAAAAACTTGCAGGTTCACTTCCACGTATATTATTATAACTTGAAACTATTGTTGCATTGGCAGTATATCTATATACTCCCCACTTACCAGTAAAGTCATCATCTAACCAAACAAGAGCACCTTCTGTCCAAACACTATTGCTTAAACCTGTTCCTGTTAAGAAATTTGTAAGTGTTGTTGCTGTACTAGTTACAACGTGTGCTTTATCAGTTGCTAACGCATTGTTTAATCTAACATCTTTCCAATCTAATAATTTAATACCAGATGAATTAATTGTTGTATTATCAGCAGTTGAAATATATTCAGCATTACCATTTTTAGTTATTGCGTATTCTTTTTTAGTATAATTTAATGATAAAGAAACATTTCCAGTTGTTCCTGTTGAAACTGAAATACTTGCTCTAACAATTGCGTTTGCATTGTCAGTTATTGTTCCTGTAACATTAACGTTTGCTGAAGCAACGGTAGTTAAATCAACAGCGGCAGTAGATAATGCACTCCATGATGCTCCATTGTCTTCTGATTTTTCTAATGTTACAGATGGTGTCCCATCAAATGCTGTAGTTACGTTTGCTGTTAATGATGTTAATGCGTGTACTTTAGCTAATGACGGAGACAAGTTAACTGTATGATTTGCTTTAGTATCTGTAACTGTTATTTTTCCAGTTGCAGTACTTATTACTCCTGCACTAAATCCTTTATTCCATGCTCCAGTTGGAACTGTTACCGCAGTAATAGATCCTGATGTAAGTGTAATGTTAGTTGGTGTTGTTAATGTATGTACTGTTGTTCCTGATGCATTAATAATTTTAATACTTGGTGATTGGTAATTTGAACCACCTGCTGTAATTGTAATATCTTTTATTTCACCAAATACTCCACTAGCACCATCACCTGTATATGTAAATGTTGCTGGTGTATAATGTACTCCGGATGTTTTTGTTGTGCCTGAAGAATCAACTACTGAATATGCCGTTGGTGCTTCTGCATAATTATCTCCACCATTATTAAGTGTTAGTTCTGATCCTGTAGTTGCACCACTTAATGGGCCAGTAAATGAAATTGTTGGTGCTGTATATCCTGAACCTGAATTAGTTATTGTAACACTTGCAACCGCTCCAGCTGACATAACTGCCGTTGCAGTTGCACCTGTACCAGAAGCGTCTGTAATTTTAACTGTTGGTGTTGCTGTATAACCAGTTCCGCCTCCGCTAACAGTAATTGATGTAATTTGTCCATCTGCTTTTGATCCAAGTGTAGCAAAAGCAGTTGCGTCATCTCCATCACCTGTAATTGTAATCGTAGGCTGATATGTATATCCTGAACCTGCACCAGTTAATGTAATAGCAGTAATTTTACCGCCGGCAATAGTTGCTGTTGCAGTAGCACCAGAACCCCCACCACCTGAAATATTAACAGTTGCAGAACTGTAACCTGTACCTTGTTCTAAAACTTGTATTGAAGTAATTGGGAAAGTATCTGCTATAACTGCCGATGCTGTAGCACCTGCTCCGCCGGCAACTTTATTAACAGTCATTTGTCCACCTGCTCCATTACTGCCTGAGAATGAAATTACATCTCCTACAGCAAAGCCATCACCACCTGCTGTAACTGTTACTGTTGATACCGTTCCATTAATATTCCCTACTGCCATTTCTGCACCACTACCTGCTACATCAGAAAATGGAATTGTAATTGTAGGTGCCGTTGGCGTTGCAGTTGATAATGTTATTTTGTGTGTGCCCCAACTAGTAGGATCCATAACAAGTGTTCCATCACCGTCATATGTTTTATGTATAATTAAATCTTTTGCTACTCCAATACTTGAGCCTGTACCAGATACTGTAACTTTCATTGCAGTATTGGCATCACCATTTGATACTACGTTATCAATAGTATCTCCGGTATCATATAATTTATATGCATTCCAATCTCTTCCAGCTACATCATCTTTTGCTACCCAAGTTGTTGACCCAATTGCTATATTTGAAGTTTCTGATGAATAAACGTTAGCAAGTGCATTTGAATTCAATGCTCTATAAGTTGGATCATCATAATGTACATAACCTGATGTAGGAACTACTGTATTAACTGTAGACACTACTGGCCATAAATTAGCTAACGTTTTTTCACCTTTAGGTTTTTTCAACCAACGTACTGTATCATCAATATCAATTGTAATTACATCATCAGTTGGACTATCATAGCCTGAAGTTGTTGATGCATCTGATGGTAATAAAAACTCAAATGTTTGTGGATCACTAACAACTTCGTTTGCTCTTAATCTTAATTCAATTTTTTGATCAAAAGCTGTTGAGCCAAATTCACCAACTTTAAATGCCCATTCTTCATATGTATCAAATGTTTGATCAGTACTTACAGTTGTTGATCTTAATAATCTATCAATACTATTTTGTGTACCTTTTTGTTTTATCATTCCTTGATAAAACTTAACTTGATTTGTTTTACTAATTTGTAAATTAGTTAAATAATTTCTTTCTTGGTATCCAATTAAGTGCATAGCTGAATCTCTAAAATTAGTAGCTACAAGAGAAGATTCTATATCATAATATTTTCCAGAATCAGTTACTGATTTTTCAAAGTTATTAAGCAATGACGTTCCACTTATAATATAACCATCTGCTTCAAGTTTACCATGCCATCCTAATGTTCTAGTTGTATTAATTTTTACACGTGGCTGTCTTTGTGCTAATATTGTATTATAAATTGTATCATTAAAGATAGTTTTGTTTTCTAATGTAATCATATGCTCAGTTTCTTTAACTGATAATCTTAATCCATAAATTCCAATTCCATCTTTTTGTGATATTGTTACCATGTCATCATCACGTATAACATCTAGTTGTTTTGAATCTAGTCCAAAACCTTCTTTGTTTAATGCACTATATACACCATTATTAATATCTTTAATACTTTGGACAACACCTGAAGCTGGTATAAATTTTAATTTATCAGCACTAGGACTTAATGTAACATAATTTCCTTTTTCCCATTTTCCTAAACTCCAAAATAAAAATTCTTTGGCACTATAATCCCAATTTTTATTTTCTCCAATATCAACATTAAACTCACTAAAGTCCCATCCAACTAATTCTAAATATTTTCCATATCCTACTATTGCATCATAAACTTGTTGTCTAGTTTTATATACAGTTCCATAATCAATTTGATATACATTAGATTCATCAAAATCATAATAGTGGTCTACTTCTGTTCCACCTACTGTTGGTAAAACTTTAAGCACTTTCCATTTTTGTAAATCTGGATTAGTATCAGTTGTTAATGTTACTTGAGTAGTGATGCTTTGATAATATTTGTCTTCATGTTTAACAATTTCATCTGTATGATACGTTGTTCCAGGTTTATAAGAAACTGGAGAAACTTCTTTTCCACCAATTCTAAGTTTTTTTGATCTACCTGAAATCATTGGTCTAAGTACATTAAAGTATGGATGTACTATATCGTATCCAAAAATCTTATATCCTTGCTCAACTACCTGAACAATAAAACCACTATATGATACTTCATCAATGCTTCCACCTGTATGTAATGATATATTAATATCTTCTGTTGGAATTACAATGCTAGTTGAATTACTTACTGAGTCATATGCTTGTGATTCAATTTTAAGTGTTGATGAGTCTATAAACCCTGCACAACGATATGATAAATTTGTTTGTAGGTTTCTAATTACATTACCAAATGAATCTGTAACTGACTTACCTACATAATTTAAATACTCAACTAAAAAGTTTTGTACTCCAGCTCTGTTATATGTTATACTATTAGCATCTACTTCTCTATGGACATAATAGTTTTTATTGTTAGGTCTTTTACCACTTACAGAGTCAATAATTTGAGTTGCATCAGCTGATGATTTTAATATATCATTTGAATTCCAAAGCAAGTCAACATATAAACCTGGTGCTGTCAAATATAATATTTTTTGTATTGCATATTGATATACCGGAGAAACAACAAATGCATTTTCAACTGGAGCACCATCTCCAAATTTCCAATCAAGTTGTGAATTATATTCTGTAGGATTATCTGAAATAATTCCTATTTCTTTTGGACTTAATAGTTTTCCAGTATTATCAACCGGAACATATGACGCAAAGTTTGGTTTTTTATAAACATTATTTGCGTTAAGATATGATTTATCAGTATAGTTTTCACGTAAGCCTGATCTAATAATACCTTGTTCAACATCACTTATTAATTTTGCTCTTGTCGACGATGCCGTCCAAGAATAATAATTATCCCACCAAATTGGTTTTTGTGCAAAG